>Ga0265293_10004228_pt1 | contig 25552 bp, 27 predicted proteins | sample Munlanlewell138R_FD_192505 | JGI IMG/M metagenome (GOLD analysis project Ga0265293, IMG submission 192505) | Leachate microbial communities from a municipal landfill in Southern Ontario, Canada - Leachate well 138R | ecosystem: Engineered > Solid waste > Landfill > Unclassified | place: Canada...
GTGGTATCCGCAAGAATCGAATCACGGCGAAAACCACCGCTTTTCAACTCACCTGAGCCCAAGCGCAAATACTCACCAAGACCAAAACCGCGCGCGAGCACAGCCAACGTTTCACCTTTAACTAAGCGTGAACGTAAGCGTGATAACTGGCCTTCTTTGGCCTGCGGAAAATGATGGAATAATGCTTCACCAGCGACAAAATTCAAAATAGCATCGCCTAAAAACTCTAAACGTTCATTGTTACGCCCAGCAAAACTACGATGGGTTAGCGCTAACGTCAGCAAATCAGCATCGATAAAGGTGTAGCCGATTTTGCGCTGTAAAATCTGTATGGGATCACTCACTTGGCACGCACACGGTATTTTTTATCAAAGTTCACCACCAAACTAATATTTTTAATCAGCGGCTCGCGTTTTTCATATTTCAGATGCACAAGGAAGTCATTATTGTTTTGCGTGATTTCAAGAATATCATCCATTTTTAAATCACGAATACTATTGACCTGCATGTTCTTACTCATGTGAGTATAAAAATCACCCACAGTGTTAATTTTATCACCGACAGTTTTATCTTCTTCGACTGCCATAATCGCTTTTTCTAATGCGTTATTGTCCATATAGTGTGGTATTAGTTTAAACGCAGCACTACCAAAAAAGGCAATTAACACCAAAAATACTAGCCAGCTAAAAAAAGATGCACCCTGTTGAGCTCGAATATTTTGCATAGCAACCTCTGTTTTATTAATTCTTGTGCACTTTAACTGATCATGCGCCTGCAGTATGAGTGCATAACGCACGCTTACAGTTATTTAATGAATTAAGCCAACACGACTCAAACTTGGTAACGCACTGAATTTAGGATCAGCCCAAGTTAGCCAAATTGCAAAGGCTTTACCGACAATATACTCATCTGGCACCATGCCTTGCAATTCAAGAGGAATACTGGGGTCATCCCAATAGCGGCTGTCTTTTGAGTTATCGCGGTTATCGCCCATCATAAAATAATGCCCTGCTGGCACCTGCCACTCGCGGGTTGGTTCGATCCGGCGGCGCATTTCTTTGCGAATAAAATGTTCCTCCTCGCCCAGCATCTCTGTGTATAAACGCGCGCTGCCTAAACTGCCAGGCTCATCGCCTAAAAAACGTTCAGCAACGGCCTGACCATTCACCAAAATACGTTTTTCAGAGGTGTAGGTAATGGTATCGCCCGGCAACCCTACAACACGTTTGATATAGTTAATGCGCGTATCTTCAGGGTATTTAAACACCATAACATCGCCGCGTTTTGGATCACTGATATCAATAACTTTTTTATCGATCACCGGCAAACGAATACCGTATGAAAACTTATTGACCAGAATAAAATCGCCCACTTCCAGCGTAGGTATCATCGAACCTGAGGGTATTTGAAAAGGCTCAATAATAAATGAGCGCAAAACAAATACCACCGCCAGTACCGGAAAGAACGACTTTCCATACTCAATCAGCAGTGGTTCTTTTTCCAAACGCTCACGCACTTCAGAATTAAACGCTACTGCTTCTTTTTCATACTGAGCAATAGCCGCATGTCGACGTGGAGCAAAATACACCACATCAAGCAAAGCTAAAAAGCCAGTTAGCGCAACCGCAACAACTAGTATCAATGGAAAATCAAATGTCATGGGTTAGTCATCCACTCTGAGTACTGCAAGGAAGGCTTCTTGTGGGATTTCCACGTTACCCACTTGTTTCATCCTTTTCTTACCCGCTTTTTGTTTCTCAAGCAGTTTACGTTTACGACTAACATCACCACCGTAACACTTAGCTAAAACATTTTTACGCAAGGCTTTAACCGAGGTACGTGCCACGATTTGCCCACCAAGCGCTGCTTGGATGGCCACATCGTACATTTGCCGCGGAATCAGTTCTTTCATCTTTTCAGCCAACGCGCGGCCTTTCGATGCTGCTTTATCGCGGTGTACAATCAAGGCTAACGCATCAACGCGCTCACCGTTAATCAGCACATCCAAACGTGATAAATGAGCAACTTGATAGCGATCAAAGCTGTAATCAAGCGATGCATAACCACGACTGACTGATTTAAGTCGATCAAAAAAGTCTAAAACGACTTCATTCATCGGTAAGTCATACACTACCTGAACTTGGCTACCGAGGAAATTCATAGCCGTTTGCACACCGCGTTTTTCAACACAGAGAGTAATCACGTTACCAAGGTGTTCTTGCGGCACTAAAATAGTGGCTTTAACAATAGGCTCACGCATTTCTTCAATCTGCGATGGGTCAGGCATGCGCGATGGGTTGTCCACGTAAACAATATCGCCATTTTTCAGCACAACTTCAAAAATAACCGTGGGTGCGGTGGTGATCAAATCGAGATCGTATTCACGCTCCAGACGCTCTTGAATAATTTCCATGTGCAGCATGCCAAGAAAACCAATACGGAAACCAAAGCCCAAAGCTTCTGAGCTTTCCGGCTGATATTCTAAGGCAGCATCATTGAGCGTAAGCTTTTCCAGCGCATCACGGAAACTCTCAAAGTCATCCGAGCTGACTGGAAATAAACCCGCATAAACTTGCGGCTGTACACGTTTAAAGCCTGGCAACATATCCACATCAGGGGTGGTTGACAGGGTCAAGGTATCACCGACGGGCGCACCTTGAATGTCTTTGATACCGGCAATAATAAAACCCACTTCACCGGCTTTTAAATCGACGGTCTGCGTGTGCTTAGGATTAAATACGCCGACGCTATCCACTTGGTGCATACGACCAGTTGACTTAACCAGTACTTTGTCACCTTTTTTGATCCGACCATGCTTCACTCGCACCAACGAGACAACGCCTAGATAGTTATCAAACCAAGAATCAATAATCAAAGCTTGTAACGGCGCATCAATCTCACCGACCGGTGGCGGAATCACTTGCACTAAGCGCTCAAGCACTTCATCAACGCCAAGTCCAGTTTTCGCACTACAGCTCACTGCATCGGTGGCATCAATTCCAATCACATGCTCAATTTCTTCTTGCACGCGAATCGGATCGGCTTGTGGCAAGTCGATTTTATTAAGCACTGGCATCACTTCGAGACCTTGCTCGATAGCTGTGTAGCAGTTAGCGACGGATTGTGCTTCAACGCCTTGGCCTGCATCAACCACCAGTAACGCACCTTCACAAGCAGCCAGCGAGCGACTCACCTCATAACTGAAGTCAACGTGGCCTGGCGTATCAATAAAGTTCAACTGATAGGTACGGCCATCACGGGCGGTATAACTCAAGGTCACACTATGCGCCTTGATGGTAATGCCCCGCTCACGCTCAAGATCCATAGAATCCAAGACCTGAGACGCCATTTCGCGCTCAGTCAAGCCACCGCACATTTGAATAAAGCGGTCGGCCAAGGTGGATTTACCATGGTCGATGTGGGCAATGATGGAAAAATTACGGATATGACTCAAGTCACTCACAGAACATCACTCTACAATTAAGACCGTCGGCCGATTGCCAACAGAAAATAGCCAGAGAGTTTACCTGATTTGTGGTGTGCAAGTCATCTATCAGCGTCTGCACAGACAAATAAGCAACATGACTGACCGTCTAATAATTAAAAAGCGACCCTCAGGCCGCTTTTAAGATGTCACTCACTGATTCATACAGTAAATCAGTTAGCTAATTTAAAGGTAATAAAACTGGCTCGACCTTGTCGTAAAACACGCATCGACACGGAACGATTACTGGGTAAGTCTTGTGCGATTTTAGTGAAGGTTTTTGCCGAATCGATCACTTGATTATTTAAGTGAGTAATCACATCACCGGGACGCAGACCTATCATCGCTGCCGCACCCTCTTGTACATCTTGAATAACCACACCGCCTTGTAAATCGATGGCTTTTTTCTGCTCTGCAGTTAAGTCCACCACTGTCACCCCTAAGCGATTACTTTTGCTAACTTGGCCTTGGCTGCCAGCGACTGCCATTTCTTCGCCTTCGCTTGGTAGTGCGCTTACTTTGATCTTCAAGGTTTTACGAGAACCTTCACGCATCACCACCAACTTAGCAGTTTCACCCGGCTTAACAGCACCCACCAAGTGCGGCAAATCAGCTGACATCACAACGGGGTGGTCATTCATGGTTAAAATTACATCACCGACTTGCAAGCCACCTTTAGCGGCAGGGCCGTTTTCTAACACTTGGGCCACCAGTGCGCCTGCAGGTTTATCTAAACCGAAGGACTCCGCAAGGTCTTTATTCACTTCCTGAATCACCACACCGAGCCAGCCGCGATCAACTTTGCCACTATTTTTCAGTTGATCACTAACATCCAAAGCCACTTCCATCGGTATAGCAAAAGACAACCCCATAAAGCCGCCAGAGCGAGTAAAGATTTGTGAGTTAATACCCACGACTTCACCCTTCAAATTAAATAACGGACCACCTGAGTTGCCGGGGTTAATCGCCACATCGGTTTGAATAAAAGGAACATAGTTGTCATTGGGTAGATTGCGACCTTTGGCCGAGACTATCCCAGCGGTTACCGAGTGATCAAAACCAAAGGGAGAACCAATGGCCAGCACCCACTCACCCACTTTCAAGTCTTTTGATTGACCCAATTTTACCGTGGGTAAATTCTTACCCTCAATTTTTAACAACGCCACATCGGTACGCGGATCAGTGCCGACCAAGGTGGCTTGTAATTCGCTACGATCAGCCAAGCGCACAATAATCTCATCGGCATCGGCAATCACATGGTTGTTGGTTAACACATAACCATCAGCAGATATAATAAAACCCGAACCCAGTGACTGTGCTTCGCGCTGACGACCCTTATTACGCCCTGGATCACGTGGCATCGGCAGGCTGCGCTCAAAAAACTCACGGAAAATCGGTGGTAAACCTTCTAAGTCAGGCAAACCATGAAAGTTTGCCTGCGGGCTCGATGCCGAAATGGCTTGTCGAGTGCTGATATTGACCACAGCAGGTGCCGATTCTTCAACTAATACAGTGAAATCGGGTAATTGTGCTTGAGCCGTTGGCATTACTAAAACAACCAGCACCATGCACGCACTAACCAATAACGAAGTTTTTTTATACGACATATTTTTCTCCATTACTACAATCAAATTTCAACCACAGGACTTAAAGAAATCTGCGCTTTGACCACCACGGGTTGCATCGCCGCATCATCAAGATAACGATCGCTGTACAGTCGGACACAAACAGCACCAGTCACAAAGCCAAGCACCGCTGCAAAAATAATCCAAGGTTCAGATGCACTCAAGGCATCTACTGCTAAAGCGGCGGCAAACATCAAGAAAAGCGGCAGCATATACACCAAAAAGGCGCTACGCACCAATGACTGCTGAGAAATAGCCAAGATGACCTGATCACCTTCACGTAACTGCAAATCCGAACGCACTTTAACCGTGTGAGGTTTTTTATCTGCAGATAAACTATTAAGCAAACCTTGACCACAGGCGGCTTTAGCAGAACAGCTGCCACAAGTCGTTTTACGTTGCGTCGCCACCCAGATTCCATCAGCGCCAACAGCAACAACAATACCCGGCTCTTCAATCATCACTAGGTTCCAATTCAGTCTGCATCGACAGTGCGACACGTTCAGCGCTACCTAAGGGTATCTCTCCAACAACTGTTACCATCAGTGTTGCAGCACCGCGTATGACTTTTCTGGAGACCACTGCAGTAGGTCCTAACTGGCGACGTCCGCCTTCAACTTCAAGGCCATCAATACGCTCTAGAAATACAGAGAAATGCGCAAGACCATCTGAGTACACTTGACTGAGCACATTCCCCTCAGTCACAGACGCCTGCCTGGCATGACTGTTAAGCAAGACAAAGCCTGGCGGCACCCAAGCCACACTCCAGTCAGAAGCAACCTGCGAAACTGCAGCACCTGCTACAGACGCAACCGGCAGACAAGCACTGCTGGGGGTTAGGGTTGCTTGCGCTGCCCCTGCAGAGTCTTGCTGCGCAAGCGCTTGAAACTGCACAAACTGTAAGCGCTCAAGCAACTGGCCTTGCTCATTCAGCAAAAGCGATTTTAAAGGAATAGCCGTGGCCTGATCAACAGACATCTCAACAGGGTAACGGTATTGATCACGTGGCGAAAACAACAGAATGGCTGTCGCATGCCCAGCCACTCGTGACTCACCCAAGACGCGCACTTGGTACCATTGCTGTAAATCTTGCAACTGCAATGTTTCAGCTGGCCAAACATCAACTGCGGCCAACTCGTCAACTACAGCGTTGCTGATGCATGTCACTCGACCATCCACACGCATCACTTCATGTGCTGGCCCATTGAGTTGCATAAAGTGCTCTAACACTCGCCCTTGAGCATCGATTTGCCGTTGGACTTGATGCGTGGAGAATACGCCTTTGCGCTCATAAACAAATGCACCTTGGTAACCCTGCATGCCTTGCGCTTCGTGTAAGCGTTGCAACCAATGCTCGGCTGACTCAGGCTCCACAGCACATGCATGAGCAGCAAGCGCCAAGCATAACGCAGCACCTGAACAAAGAGCCTTGACCTGCATGAATTATCGACCTTCTAAGCTAGCAGCTCGCGCATAGGGTAAGCCACTTTCTGTTTTATTCACGCTGCTTTGCTGAGCATGCTGAAGCAAATAACTTGGCAAACGGCGCTCATACCATGCGTCACTTTGGCTTTCATCTTGTATCGCTGTCGCCCTATCATTTTGCGCACTGTAGCTAGCTAGAACAACTGGGCCTTGGGTATGATTGGCTGTCGGTAAGCGCTGCTCACTGCTCGCCATCATGGCGTCTTGCTGAATAGTATCTTGATTATAAAAGCGCACACCGCCTAACACAGCCAAGGTCACAGAAGCAGCCACAGCAACTCGTCCCAGCCATGGCATATTGCGCGCTTTTATAGTTCTCGCTGCGGGCTCTGAGCGCTCTGACGCAGCAACAGCAAGCTCTGGCTCTGCATCAATTGCTGCCATAATGCCAGCAGATAAATCAACTTGAGCATACAAGGGCTCATTATGCATCGCAGCACGTGCGATTTGATAACGAGACCAACTGTCGCGCAACTCCGGTTCCGCACTGGCATTGAGCACTCGGCGCAACTCCAACTCATCAGCCTCATTATCTATAAGCGCTGAAAGCGACTGCTTAAGGGCTTCTTGACTCATATTTGGATTCCTCTCTTGGCTTACGTTGCGCATTATTAAGCGTCTTGTAACAAAGGCCGCAAGGCTTTATCAACAGCCTCGCGCGCTCGAAAAATGCGCGAACGCACTGTACCGACCGGGCACTGCATCACAGTTGCAATGTCCTCATAACTCAGACCATCAAATTCACGCAAAGTTAGTGCACGGCGTAAATCTTCTGGCAATTGTTTAATGCTTTGTTGCACAGTTTGATCAATCTCATCGCGCAACATTAAACGCTCAGGCGAAGCCATATCTTTTAAAGCATGATCGCCGTCATAAAACTCAGCATCACTTGAATCAACATCACTGCTGGGTGGTCGCCGATTACGCGACACGAGATAATTTTTTGCCGTATTAATCGCAATACGGTAGAGCCACGTATAAAAGGCGCTATCACCACGAAAATTTGCTAATGCGCGATACGCTTTAATAAATGCTTCTTGAGTCACATCCTGCGCCTCGTGCGGATCATGTACGAAGCGCACGACAAGCCCTAAAATTCGGTGTTGATATTTTAATACCAGCAAGTCAAAAGCCCGCTTATCCCCATTCTGAACGCGCTTCACCAACTGTTGGTCATCATCTGGCGTCATGCCGAGTCCCCAACCTGTACTTTCATAACATTACATTTCACAGCACATTCAGTGTGCGCCATATTATTTCTCCGCATTAAACATTTGCAGCAACCCGGCTGGTGTCGAAAAAAGACCCATCACAGCCCTATTATGTATTTGTTTAACTTTAACCTGTTTCTACTTATGACGCGCTGTTTAATGACATACGCCACTATTGAGCCACCAGTCGACGTTAAAGTTCCCGAAATTTGTAAGTATTTTACGACGCAATCCAGCGCTATACTTGCCAACGTCTTTTGTAGTGGACCCTACCCATGAACCATTCTTACCAATATGACGTTCTTATTATCGGCAGCGGTGCCGCAGGTTTAACCACAGCTTTAACTCTGCCACCACACTTACGTATTGCCGTACTCAGTAAAGGCGACCTCGCTAGCGGCTCAACCTACTGGGCGCAAGGCGGTGTTGCCGGCGTACTTGATGACACTGATACGGTTGAGTCGCACGTGCACGACACCTTGATTGCCGGCGCAGGCCTATGCAATGAAGACGCCGTGCGTTTCACTGTTGAACACAGTCGCAGTGCAATTGACTGGCTCATCGAACAAGGCGTGCCCTTCACTCGCAAGGAACCCAGCGAAGCTGATGAGTCGCACTTTGATTATCACCTCACACGTGAAGGTGGTCACAGCCATAGGCGCATTATTCATGCGGCTGATGCAACTGGCGCGGCAATTTTTACTACACTGTTAGCACGTGCACGCCAGCGCAGCAATATTCACCTCATCGAACAGCAAGCCGCGATCGACTTAATCACGACAAATAAGTTAGGTCGCGAAGGTAATACCTGCTTAGGTGCCTATGTACTCAACCTAGAAACCAACGAAGTCGATACCTATGCTGCGCGTTTTACCGTACTCGCTACCGGTGGTGCAGCCAAAGTGTATTTGTACACCAGCAATCCAGATAGCGCATGCGGTGATGGTATCGCCATGGCATGGCGCGCCGGTTGCAGTGTCGGTAATCTAGAGTTTAATCAATTTCACCCCACCTGCTTATACCATCCTCAGGCCAAAAACTTTTTAATCACGGAAGCATTACGCGGCGAAGGGGCACATTTAAAACTGCCCAACGGCGAGCGTTTTATGTTTCGTTTTGACAACCGCGAAGAACTGGCTCCTCGTGATATTGTCGCACGCGCGATTGATCATGAAATGAAACGTCTTGGCATTGAATGCGTGTATTTGGATATCAGCTATAAACCCGCTGCGTTTATTAAAGAGCACTTCCCCACTGTCTATGAACGCTGCTTGACCTTTGGTATTGATATCACCACCCAGCCCATTCCCGTGGTACCAGCGGCGCATTATACCTGCGGCGGTGTCGTCGTTGATCAGGCTGGGCATACCGATATCAGCAACCTCTATGCCATTGGTGAGACCAGTTTTACCGGCCTGCACGGCGCTAACCGTATGGCCAGCAACTCATTATTAGAATGCTTTGTTTACGCGCGCTCAGCTGCCACTGATATTGCCCAACAGGCTACGCAGGTCAGTGCACCCGAAGCGCTTCCGCACTGGGACGCCAGCTTGGTAACAGATTCTGACGAGGATGTGATCATTGCTCACAACTGGGATGAATTACGGCGTTTTATGTGGGACTACGTCGGCATTGTGCGTACCGACAAACGTTTGCTACGCGCACAGCACCGCATACGTCTATTACTCGATGAGATTGATGAGTTCTATAGTAACTATCGCGTCAGCCGTGACTTGATTGAGCTGCGCAACTTAGTTCTGGTAGCGGACTTGATTATTCGTTCAGCCATGCAGCGTAAAGAAAGCCGCGGCTTGCATTACACTCTGAGCTATCCAGCATTAAGTGCACAGGCGCAAGACACTATTTTACAGCCCGCCAACGCTGACGACTGAACTTCAAGCGCACTCGCAGGCGGCGATGGCTGTCCTGCGATAGACTATCAGCCGGTATAGCAATACTACGATAGAACCACTGCCGAGCACACCTGTAGTGCAATACGATTAACGCAGGTGTTGCCATGCTATCAGCGCGCAACTGTATCGAGCGCCAACCATGCTCGGCACTCCAAAGCTGCCAGCCCTGCGCACTATGCCGCAGACCTATACGCTGACTCGGCCATTGTTGCTGCTGTAGACGATACAGGTGAAAGCTCATCTGCACGCCTAAAACAAACCACAGGGCGAGTTTTAACGGCCATGCAATGCTTGACAGAAAAACAGCTAAACACGCTAGCAACAAGACCAACATGACAAGCTTCGACAGCCTTAACGAGGGCTGCCAAAAGCATAAAAAAGCCTGACTATTTAGGCTTTGCATGTTCCAGAACCAGCTCAACAATACGCTTCAAGTCAGCGCTACCTGGCTCAGAACGGCGCATGCACCAAGCAAAAATATCTTGATCCTCACAATCGAGCAACATGCGATAGCGCTCACGATCGGCGTCATCGAGCTTTAAATACTGCTCTTCGACAAAAGGCACCAACAGCTGATCCAGTTCCCACATCCCTCTGCGGCTGTGCCAATAAAGACGCTTCACTTCAGTTTCGATAGACATGCCACACTCCAAACGATGGTTAATTCAGTATAAGACGGATTTAACAAAGCCACATACGCTGACAAGACTCTTTTATCACTCTATGATAGACGAAAGAATTATTCACAAGCGAGACAGTCATGACTGATTGTGCAAGTTTCACCCCTTTAACTCACGAATCTGTTTTAGCCGTTCGCGGCCCAGATGCAAAAGCTTTTCTGCAAGGTCAAATAACCTGCAACCTTGCCTACGTCAGCGATGAACGCAGCAGCCTCGGCGCGCGTTGTACGCCCAAGGGTCGCATGTTATCAAGTTTTCGTGTGCTTTTAGAAAATGACGGCTATTTATTGGCGATGAATCACGAAATTTTAGCCTCTCAGCTCGCTGAACTGCAAAAGTATGCCGTTTTTTCTAAATCTAAACTCAGTGATGATAGCGCGCTCTGGAGCCGTTTTGGCTTATACCAAGGTGACGCGGCGTTGACCGCTCTAGGTATTGACTTACCTAAAGAGATCAATAGCACGGTGCATCATAATCATATGATCGCAATTCGCGTTTCTGAGTACTTAACAGAACTGTGGGTCAGCGCTGATGAAGGTCCATGCCTGCGCAAACGCCTACTTAACCTACTACCTGAAGCACCACTCAACACGTGGTTACTAGGCGAAATACGCAGTGGCATTGGTCATGTCAGCCCAGCCAGCCGTGAGCAATTTATTCCGCAAATGCTGAACTTACCAGCGCTGGATGCAGTGAGCTTTAAGAAAGGCTGCTACACAGGCCAAGAAATCGTTGCGCGCATGCAATACTTGGGTAAGTTAAAACGCCATATGTACCGTTTCCAGCTAGCCAGTACTGATATTCCAGCACCCGGCACACCGCTACTCTCACCGGTGCACTCAAGTGCAGTGGGTGAAGTAGTCAGCGCAGCACGCAGCGAATATGGTGTTGAATTGCTTGCTACAGCGCTGGTTGATGCTGTTAGCGATGGCCGTATTTATTTCGAGAACAATGAGAAAGTCCTACTCGAACAGCTGGACCTGCCCTATTTACTAGACACCGAGCGCGAAATTTTACGCTGATTTTTATTTGCATGAAGGAATACATGTATGAGCACACTGGCAGAAACGGTCCAATACGAACTGCTTGAAGCAATTAAAAATGATGATTTAGTACTGCCAACACTGCCTGAGGTTGCTTTGCGTGTACGTGAAGCAGCCGAAGACCCTAACATCAGTATTCCTGCTCTGAGCAAAGTGATCGGCAATGACGCGGCCCTAACTGCACGCTTAATTAAAGTTGTCAACAGTCCTCTGCTACGCACCAGCAGAGAAATCACCGACTTAAATATGGCGATCAATCGCTTGGGAATTAACTACACCTCAAATCTGGCAACTGGTCTGGCAATGGAACAAATGTTCCAAGCCACTTCTGATGTGATTGACAACAAGATGCGTGATGTTTGGAGCAGAAGTACCGAAATTGCTGGCATGTGTCATGTGCTGTGTCGACATTTCACCAGCCTAATGCCCGACCAAGCGACGCTGGCTGGCCTCGTTCATCAAATTGGCATTTTACCCATTTTGACTTACGCAGAAGAAAGCAATGCCTTGCTTAAAGATTCAATCAGCCTGAATTATGTTATTGAGCGCATTCACCCGATCATAGGTGAATATATTTTACGCGCTTGGGATTTCCCTGAACAAATCATCAGTGTACCAGGAAACTACTTGGACTTTGAGCGCCAGTCTGGCTCAGTGGATTACGTTGATATTGTCCAGGTAGCCGTATTACAAAGCTATGCTGACACCACTCACCCGCTCAGCCAAGTAGACTGGAGCCAAGTGCATGCTTTCTCGCAGCTTGGCCTCGATGTGCAGAACCGTATCAGCGATGATGAGGATCTATCCGCCTCAATGGAAGCAGCAACACACATGTTACAACGCTAAACAAACAAGCCTTGCCAGCACTGGTGAGGCTCAGTTTTCGCACTCTAAAGAGTTAAACATTCTAATTTTTAGTGCATATTTTCTGCTTTTAACGCCACCTTAACCTCAAGTTGCTTATCTAAAGATCAGCTCTTCCTGCTGCTAATTGACCCTCGTCAATGCCCCCACACAGCAATCTGCTTAGATTGCATGGATTAAAATGGGTCTCTAGCCCAACTGGATCCATACCTGACCGTAGGAGATCACATGCAACTGGTTTGTCCTGCAGGCAGTCTGCCTGCCCTTAAAGCTGCTGTTCGCCAAGGTGCTGATGCTGTTTATGTTGGTTTTCGTGACGATACCAACGCCCGTCACTTTGCGGGCTTAAATCTTGATGATAAGCAGCTGGAGAACGGCATAGCATTCGCCCACCAACATAACAAACACGTTTATATTGCGGTCAATACCTATGCCCAACCTGAAGGTTGGAGTCGCTGGCAACGTGCCGTTGATCAAGCCGCAGACTTAGGCGTTAATGCTCTAATTGCCGCTGACCCTGGTGTTTTGGCCTATGCCAGCAAGCATCACCCGCAACTCAATTTGCATTTATCTGTACAAGGCTCGGCTACCAATGCCGCCGCTTTAGCTTTTTATCAAGAGCGCTACAATATTAAACGTGCGGTATTGCCGCGGGTACTCTCACTGGCGCAAGTCAAACATGTTGCCAGCCAAACCTCAGTGCCAATTGAAGTGTTTGCTTTTGGTAGTTTGTGCATCATGGCCGAAGGTCGCTGCCACTTATCCTCGTATTTAACCGGCGAGTCACCTAACCTGTGCGGTGTCTGCTCGCCAGCTAAAGCCGTACGCTGGAGCAATGAAGAGGGTGAACTTACCTCACGCCTTAATGACGTATTAATTGACCGTTACAGCGAAGGCGAATCTGCAGGCTATCCAACACTATGCAAAGGCCGTTTTATGGTCAATGGCCAGCGCTTCCATGCTCTTGAAGAACCCACCAGTCTCGACACCATGGACTTAATTCCTGAACTGGCAAAAATTGGTGTTAGCGCGGTTAAAATTGAAGGCCGCCAACGTAGCCCAGCCTATGTGGAACAAGTCACTCGTGTGTGGCGCGCAGCTTTAGATAGTTATCGCCAAGCCCCCGAGCAGTACAAGGTTGAACCCATCTGGCAGCAAACCTTAGCAGGACTGTCTGAAGGCAGCCAAACCACTCTCGGTGCATACCACCGCTCATGGCAATAGGGGGGCAAGCATAATGAAGCTTTCTTTAGGCCCAGTTTTATTTTTCTGGGAACGCGACACCTTAATGCAATTTTATGCAGATATGGCTGAGCAACCACTAGATATTATCTACATGGGCGAAACTGTGTGCTCAAAACGACGCTCGCTATCGCTGGATGATTGGCTGGGCTTAGCACGCGATATGCAACAACAAAGCAAGGCACAGGTTGTCGTCTCTGGATTGACTTTAGTTGAGGCCGCTTCAGAGTTATCCAGTCTAAAGCGCATGTGCAATAATGGTGAGTTTTTAGTTGAAGCCAATGACATGTCAGCCGTGCAGTTTTTAAGCACACTCAAAGTCCCCTTTGTTGGCGGCCCAGCATTAAATATTTACAACGGCCATACCTTAGCTGAATTTATCGCGTGCGGTATGCAGCGCTGGTCACCACCAGTTGAGTGCTCTGCGCATATTATTTCATCAGCTTTGCAGCAACTTGATGAACTGGGCGTCGCTCGACCCGAAGTAGAAGTCTTTGCTTATGGACATTTACCACTGGCCTACTCTGCTCGTTGTTTTACCGCACGCTCAGAAAACCGCCCCAAAGATGATTGCGACTTATGCTGTATTAAGTACGAAGAAGGCATCCCTTTGTTGAGCCAAGAAGGGCAAGCGTTGTTCACCATTAACGGCATTCAAACTATGTCGGCTGAGGTGAATAATCTACTGGCTGATTTCCCAACACTGCGAAATACTGGCGTCGATATTGCCCGTTTAAGCCCTCGCGCACAGGGCATGGCTGATGTAATCAGTGCATGGGACAAGGTTCGTCAAGGTCAACAAGCTCCGCTTGCAGTACAAGGCTGTAATGGTTACTGGCATGGCCGCCCCGGCATGGTCAGTGCTGAGGAGGTCGGTTTATGTTAAATCGTGCAGCGCCTTTTTTATTGTCTGCAGGCGACCGTGTTTTACCATTCGCCACCCACTTACCTTTTTTCTTACAGCGCTTTGCCTTACAGCGCAGTTTGAATCAGGTATTTGCACACGCTATGCAAGACGGCTTATTTGATATTCTCGAGGGTCGCTGGATGCGTTTGCAAGTCACTGATTTAAACTTATCTTGGTGCCTGAGCAAAGAGCCGAACAGTAACCGCTTGCTGATCAAGGATCGCGCAGCGGTTGAGGTCACTATCAGCGGTAACTGGCGTGAGTTTTTATTGCTAGCCAGTCGCCAAGAAGATCCAGACACCCTGTTCTTCCGCCGACGCTTACAGATTGATGGTGATACAGAACTGGGCTTAGCCGTCAAAAACATGATCGATAGCCTCGATTCAGATGACTTACCCAGCTGGCTTTGGCAAACCATTGAAACACTCGGTAAAAAGGCAATGCCTGCCGCTAGCTAATCTCAGTTAACCAGCTTGAGCATTACTCAGCTAAGCTCTATTATTATCTTGAATATTAATGGAGCTTGGCGATGCAAACTATACTGCAAATTGATTTCCCATTTACTGGGCCGTTTGGTAAAGAGATGCAGCAAGCCATGCAGCCTTTAGCTGAGTCAATCAGCCAAGAGCCCGGCCTACTCTGGAAAATTTGGACCGAAAACCCTGACACACAAGAAGCTGGCGGTATTTATTTATTTGCCAATGCAGCAGCCGCGCAAACGTATTTAGAGAAGCACACGAAACGCTTAACTGCCAGTGGTGTCAGCGCTATTCGCGCCAAGTTATTTTCAGTTAACAGCCCGTTAAGCCAGATTTGTAAAGGTCCAACTCAATGAGCACCAGTAAACTTGATAAAATTTTGGCACAGTCTTACAAAGAAAGAGAAAGCGGCTACCGTCATAAAGCCTTAAAGATGTACCCGCATTTTTGTGGCCGTTGCAGTCGTGAATTCAGTGGCAAAGGCCTCAGTGAATTAACCGTGCATCACCGCGACCACAACCATGATAACAACCCGTCCGACGGTTCAAACTGGGAGTTATTGTGCTTGTATTGCCATGATAATGAGCATCAACGCCAAGTCGATTTACATTATCAAAAAGAAGAAAGCGCCGGCCAAAAAGGCCCGCAACAAACCTTTAAAGGTCTTGCAGGCTTGGCTGACTTATTGAATAAAAACAACAGCTAATTTGCTCTGACGCTAACCACCTGCCCACCTATCTTCAGGTGCTAGGCGTCGTTCATAAACAGCGCAAGGGCTAGCCTGATCTAAAAATCAGGTGCTTTTCCCAATCCTCATCGGCCACATCTAACTCACTGACCATGCGTCCGAGTCGTGAAACACGCTCAGTGTGCACTGCATCAGTATTACCACAGACCAAATGGTGCCAGACAAACAAGTCTTTACCCTCCGAGACTAAGCGATAAGCACAGGTGCTCGGCAGCCACTTAAAGGCACTCGCCTGATCAGCTGTCAACTGAATACAGTCGGGTACAAAACTTTTACGGTTTGGGTAGTTACTGCAACGCGCCGTATCTAAGTCGAGTAATTTACAGGCGATATTGGTGTAATACACCGCGCCATCATCCTCATCTTCTAGCTTCTGCAAGCAGCATAAACCACAGCCGTCACACAGCAACTCCCACTCTTCTTGGTCCAATTCTGCAAGGCTTTTACGCTTCCAAAACGCTTCAACAATTGCTGCCATACTCTTCTCTACCTACTCTGCTCTACCTATACTGAGCGCTAAGCTAAGCGTTTGTGAAATCAATCTTGCTTACATTCAACATTGACACGCATTCTAATTACCGTTGAATTAAAGCGTGCCGTTACATGCGCAGCTTCACCAGCTGCAACACGTGTTTTTCGCGTGCGCGGTGCTTCAGGGCCATTGCGAAAACGCACCTTACATACGGCATCACGCTGACCGTAGTTTGTTAAAGAGGCCGAGGCTAAGTTATCACTTAAAGCCAAAGTATCAACGGCGATTTCCGTGCCATTAAGCGTCTTTTCAACTTCAAATGGAAACGCAAATGCAGCTGCTGGAAACAGCAATGCCATTAGTAGTGTAAGTTTTTTCATAGCCCTTCCTACGTCAATTTACCGAAACAGTGTAACGCATCAACGCTAATAAATAGTTGGCTCACCAATAAAAGCCGGCAAAAAGTGCTTTATTTGCAGGCAACAGCCCTCTATCATCAGTTCCTTCGCAGATTCAGCCCTTTTCAGCAGGCTTAAACAGCCATTGCAGTTATTCGCTGACTTACCCCCTCTACAGCACAGCATCGTCTAAGCGCCTTATGCAAATATTCAGTACAGCCATTAGCACCATCAATGACTTGGTATGGGGTCCACCCATGCTAATTGCTATTTTAGGCAGCGGTCTATTTTTAATGCTGTCATTAAAATGTATGCCCATACGCAACATCAAACGTGGATTCTTAGAAATTTGGCAGGGCCGTGCCAAGGGTGATGCCAGTACCGGCCAAATCAGCCCATTTGCAGCACTGATGACCACTCTAGCCGCGACTGTTGGTACCGGCAATATCGCTGGGGTCGCCACCGCTATTGTTTTAGGCGGTCCGGGCGCTCTATTTTGGATGTGGTGCACAGCTTTAGTGGGGATGGCCACCAAGTATTGTGAAGTGGTTTTGGCGGTACATTTTCGAGAAAAAAACAGCCTCAACCATTTTGTTGGCGGACCAATGTATGCGATTAAAAACGGCTTAGGTCACAAGTGGGCCTGGCTCGGTGCATGCTTTGCGCTGTTTGGCGGCTTAGCCAGCTTTGGCATTGGCAATATGGTCCAGGTCAACAGCATGGCGGCCAGCCTAACGGTCTCTTTCGCCATCCCGGCTTGGATCAGTGGTTTGTGCATTATGCTATTAGTGGGCATGGTCATTTTAGGCGGGATTCAGCGCATCGGGGCTGTGGCACAAACTCTAGTACCCTTTATGTGTATAGCTTATGTATTGGCTGCTGCCTTCGTATTGATCATCAACTATGCAGCTATACCAGCAGCGTTGTTATTAATCCTAGACTCTGCGTTTAATGGTCACGCGGCAGTTGGTGGTTTTGCTGGCGCGGCGATGATTGCCGCGATGCGCTTTGGTGTGGCGCGTGGAGTCTTTTCTAACGAGGCCGGTTTAGGTAGTGCTGGTATTGCGCAAGCCGCTGGCACCAGCAAAGACCCTATCACCTCTGGCTTGATTGGCATGATGGGCACCTTTATCGACACCCTAATTATTTGCAGCATGACGGGCCTAGCGATCATTTGCTCAGGTGTTTGGAGCAGTGGTCTCAGCGGAGCAGCCTTATCTTCTGCTGCTTTTGAGTCAGCCATGCCCGGCACAGGTAATTATTTACTGACTATCGCACTGGTCGTCTTTGCGTTTACCACGATTTTAGGTTGGAGTTATTATGGCGAGCGTTGCTGGGAGTTCTTATTTGGCCCACGCGCTATATTACCTTACCGTTTAATTTGGGTTGCCATCGTCCCGCTGGGTGCAATCTCTCAACTGGATACAGTATGGCTGCTGGCTGACACCCTCAACGGCTTGATGGCGCTGCCTAACTTAGTCTCGCTACTGGCTCTCAGCCCTGTCGTGATTAAGCTAACCAAAGATCATTTCGCTCAACACTAAGCACAGCGTTTAATCACCACTCTGTTCATTTGTCGCACTATATACTGCATTAGGTACGCGTGATAAAACCACATTTACACGTCGGTTCAGCGCACGATTGGCCGCGCTATTGTTAGGTTTTAACGGATAGCGCTCGCCATGAAAACGCACAATAATCTGTTCTTCAGAAATCCCTTGCCCTACTAAATACTCTTTGACAGTCAGCGCGCGACGACGCGAAATTTCACGATTACTTAAACGGTTACCCCAACTATCGGAATGACCATCAAGTTCGATTTGATTGACTGTTGGATCTTCTTTTACAAAATCCACAATTGAGTTTAAACGTCCTTTAGCTGACTCACTGAGTACCATATCCGTATTCGCAAAGGCGATACGAGTTTGTTTAAGCTGATCAAAGTTGTAGGGCAACAAATCAGCCGCACAGGTTAAGTAACGCTGGTACGCATCAGCAAAGTGCGCAGGCATCAGACGCACTTCTAACGCATCACCTTCCCCCGTGCGGTGACGAATCATCGGTCCACGTCCTTCAATTAAAGCAGTAAGCAAGCGCCCAGCTTGTGCTTGTGATGACTGCAATGCATCGCCTGTGCTAGCAACTGGAACGGGCCCCAAATTGATGTCAGCCAGACCTGTTCGCCACGGTGCTGCCGCTGCTAATAAGGTTGCTGAACCACGTCCTAACCAGCGTTCTTGTGACTGTAATTTAAAGGTTGGACTTTCACCGGCACGACGGACAAATTCGCCTTGACCAAAGCCTTTGACTGGCTGTGTTAAGCGGCACTCGAAACGATCACCCACAACAGCCCACTCAACACTCTCTAAAGGCGTTTGAAAAGTGAGTGCCAACACAGGTGTTGTAACCATGCAGGCTAAAATTGAAAACACACTTAAGCGCATTGCGCTCTCCTGTCACCTAAATACTTGTTAAGTTATCGGTAACAGTTAAGAAAACTTTAAAGCAGATGCCTGCACGGCGCTTTTACGGTAGCATTCGGGCTACTGTATTTAAATCCACTGATTGGAATCCTTCATGATTGACCGTCTTACCTTGCTACGGCCCGACGATTGGCATATTCATCTTCGCGATGGCGCGGTTTTAAAAAACACAGTTGCCGATGCAGCACGCTACTTTGGTCGTGCAATCATTATGCCCAATCTAGTACCGCCCGTACGTAATACTGCGCAAGCCGATCAATACCGTCAGCGCATTTTAGCGGCTCGCCCTGCACAGAGCGTATTTGAGCCACTGATGGTGCTTTATCTGACTGATCAAACCTCTGCAGACGATATTAAAGACGCTAAAGCCAGCGGCTTTGTCCACGCAGCCAAACTCTACCCTGCAGGCGCAACCACCAACTCTGACTCAGGCGTGACTCACCTAGAAGCCATTTACCCAGCGCTGGAAGCCATGAGTGAAGTGGGTATGCCTCTGCTGGTTCACGGTGAAGTAACGCGCAGCGATGTCGATATTTTTGACCGTGAAAAGCGTTTTATTGATGAGCAATTGGTTGGTTTGGTCAATCGCTTCCCTGCTTTAAAAGTGGTGCTTGAGCACATTACCACCGCCGATGCGGCACAGTTTGTTACTGCTGCCAGTGACAAGGTGGCAGCCACCATTACTGCGCATCACCTCCTGTATAACCGCAACCATATGTTGGCCGGTGGTATTCGTCCGCACTTTTATTGTCTACCTATTTTGAAGCGCAATACCCACCAAGAAGCGCTGCTCGATGCAGCTAGCAGTGGCTCGCCTAAGTTTTTCTTAGGTACAGACTCCGCACCTCACGCACAACATGCGAAAGAAACTGCTTGTGGCTGTGCGGGTTGCTATACCGCTTATGCCGCTATTGAGCTGTATGCCGAAGCGTTTGAGCAACGCAACACGTTGGATAAATTGGAAGCCTTTGCCAGCCACTTTGGCGCAGACTTCTACGGCTTAGCGCGCAATCAAGACACCATCACCCTAGTGCGCGAGCCTTGGGCTGTGCCAGCATCTTTAGATTTTGCTGATCAACAATTGGTACCTTTACGTGCCGGTGAAACATTACATTGGCGTGTATTAGGAGCTCAGTCATGAGTAAAGATATTCCAGACTACGAGTTCGAATACGATAATGCTGTCAACAACACTAACGATAAACACAGTGGTGGCTTAAAATCAGCAATGGCGCGGCGTTTTCGCGGTTTTTTGCCGATTGTGATTGACGTAGAAACCGGTGGATTTAATAGCGCAACTGACGCTTTACTGGAAATTGCTGCAGTAATTCCAGGCATGGATGACGACGGCCTGCTCTATGCTGAGCATTCCTTGTTTTTCCGCGTTGAGCCATTTGCAGGCGCAAATATTGAGCAAGCCGCATTAGACTTTACCGGCATCAAGCTGGATCACCCGCTACGTATGGCTGTTTCTGAAGAGCATGCTTTGGCTGAGATCTTCAAAAGCGTGCGTAAATCACTGAAAGCCAGCGACTGCAAGCGTGCTATTTTAGTCGGCCATAACAGCCATTTTGACTTAGGCTTTTTAAATGCAGCGGTTGAGCGATGCGGCATTAAGCGCAATCCTTTTCACCCGTTTTCAAGCTTTGATACTGCGACCTTGGCTGGCTTAGCTTACGGGCAAACCGTTTTAGCCAAAGCCTGTGAAGCAGCTGCGATCAGTTTTGATAGCCGTGAGGCGCATAGTGCGCGTTACGATACTGAAAAAACCGCGGAGCTGTTTTTTGGTATCGTCAACCGCTGGAAGGAAATGGGTGGTTGGGACGATTTAGATTAAACCAGCTGTAGTCTCTTACCCTGATACACAAACGGGTTGCACTCAAACCAAGTGTAGCCCGTTTTTATTTATCGCCAAGTTGAACCACAACGCTTATTTAAAGCGCCGCTCAATGCCCTTCTCAACTAAAATTTTCGCAGAAATCTCTTCAACAGAGAAATGCGTGGTATTAATAAAATTAATATTATCGCGTTTAAACAAGGCCTCCACTTCACGCACTTCAAACTCACATTGCGCATAACTGGCATAGCGGCTGTTGGGCTTGCGTTCATTACGTATCGCCGCCAAGCGATCTGCATCAATGGTCAGGCCAAATAATTTATCTTTATATTTTTTTAACGATCGGGGTAATTGCAGACTTTCCATATCGTCTTCAGTCAGTGGATAGTTGGCTGCACGAATCCCGTACTGCATCGCCATATACAAGCAGGTTGGCGTTTTACCGCAGCGCGAGACGCCCACTAAAATAATATCAGCACTGTCATAATGCCGCGTGCGACCGCCATCATCATTATCTAGGGCAAAATGCACCGCCTCAATACGCTCCATATAATTAGCGCTATGAGTGATGGAGTGCGATGTACCCACTGAATAGGACGAGCGATCGTTGAGCTCTTCCTCTAATGGTGAAATAAAACTAGCAAAAACATCCACTTTAAAAGCATTGGCAGTGGCCAAAATATTGCTAATATCAGAGTTAACAATGGTGTCAAAAACAATCGGTCTGATCTGATCCGCTTCCGCAACCTCATTAATTTGCTGTACCATTGCTTGTGCTTTTTCAACGGTGTCGATGTAAGGTCGGGTTAAGCGGCGAAAGTCAATATTCCCAAACTGCGCCAATAAACTTTGTCCAAGCGTTTCAGCAGTGATACCGGTACCGTCTGAAATAAAGAAAGCTGTACGTTTCATAATTGCCAAAAGCCTTAAGTCGTGAACATTTCTCGGTTATTATAGGCTGGTTTTTTACCAGACATGTTGTAATGGGTACATTGTGACCCATTTCCCCCAAATAAGGCCAATAGATTACACCGGCCCTTTCAATATAGACGTGGAGAGATCACCTTGGTTGAGTACGTAGTTCCCCTAGATAAGCTCGGTAACCATGATGTTGAACGTGTAGGGGGCAAAAACGCTTCCCTAGGCGAGATGATCAGCAACCTTGCAGGCGCTGGCGTGTCAGTTCCAGGTGGTTTTGCTACCACTGCGCAAGCTTACCGTGATTTTATTGATGCTAATAATCTTGATGCCCGTATCCACGACTTACTCGATACTTTAGACATTGATGATGTAAACACGTTAGCTAAAGCCGGTAAACAAATTCGCCAATGGATTTTAGACGGCGATTTCCCAGCACAACTGGATGCTGATATTCGTAGTGCTTTTGCCGAAATGGCCAATGGCAATGACAATATGGCTGTGGCTGTGCGTTCCTCTGCGACGGCTGAAGACTTGCCCGATGCCTCTTTTGCCGGTCAGCAAGAGACCTTTTTGAATATTCGTGGCGTTGATAACGTTATCCGCGCGGCCAAAGAAGTGTTTGCTTCATTGTTTAATGACCGCGCCATTTCCTACCGCGTGCACCAAGGCTTTGACCACCGCGATGTAGCCTTGTCCGTTGGCGTACAGCGCATGGTTCGCTCAGAAACGGCAGCGGCCGGGGTTATGTTCAGTCTCGATACCGAGTCAGGTTTCCGCGATGTCGTCTTTATCACCGGCGCCTATGGCCTAGGTGAAACCGTGGTACAGGGCGCGGTTAACCCTGATGAGTTTTATGTACACAAGCAAACATTAGCCGCTGGCCGTCCTGCAATTTTACGCCGTAACTTGGGCAGCAAAGCGCTAAAAATGATTTACGGCAGCGACGCTAGTGCCGGCAAATCAATTGACACTATTGACGTTGATCCTGCTGATCGTATGCGTTTTTGTCTAACGGATGCAGAAGTGAGCAATCTCGCACAGCAGGCGATGATTATCGAACAGCATTACGGTTGTCCAATGGACATTGAGTGGGCCAAAGACGGTGACGATGGCAAGCTGTATATCGTACAGGCTCGCCCAGAAACGGTTAAAAGCCGCAGTAATCTCAATGTCATGGAACGCTACCTGCTCAAAGAGCAAAGTACAGTCTTAGTTGAAGGCCGCGCTATTGGTCAGCGTATTGGTGCAGGTCCTGTACGCATTATTAAAGATGTATCAGAAATGGATAAAGTTCAGCCAGGCGACATTCTGGTCTCTGATATGACCGACCCGGACTGGGAACCAGTAATGAAACGCGCCAGCGCAATTGTTACCAATCGTGGCGGTCGCACCTGCCACGCAGCGATTATTGCCCGTGAACTGGGTATACCTGCAGTAGTGGGCTGTGGTAACGCTACGGAACTTCTAAAAGAAGGCCAAGCCGTCACAGTATCTTGCGCTGAAGGTGACACCGGCTATGTGTTTGAAGGCGAACTGAATTTTGACATCCGCACCAACGCTGTGGATGCTATGCCAGATTTACCGTTCAAAATCATGATGAACGTCGGTAACCCTGATCGTGCCTTTGATTTTGCTCAACTGCCAAACGCAGGCGTTGGTTTGGCGCGCTTGGAGTTTATTATCAACCGTATGATTGGCGTGCACCCGAAAGCATTGCTGAACTTCGATAGTCTGTCCAGTGAGTTAAAAGACAGCGTGGAAAAACGCATTGCCGGTTATGCCAGCCCTATCGATTTTTATGTCGACAAACTGGTTGAAGGTGTCAGTACCTTAGCGGCCGCGTTCTGGCCAAAAAAAGTTATTGTGCGTTTGTCTGATTTTAAATCCAATGAGTACGCTAACCTAATTGGCGGTAAGCTCTACGAGCCGACCGAAGAAAACCCAATGTTGGGCTTCCGTGGCGCTTCACGCTACATCAGCGAATCATTCCGTGACTGCTTTGAACTGGAATGCCGCGCAATGAAACGTGTACGTGATGTGATGGGTCTGACCAACGTTGAGTTGATGGTGCCATTCGTACGTACCGTCAATGAAGCCGCGCAAGTGGTCAGCTTGCTGGAAGAGTATGGCCTGAAGCGTGGCGAAAATAGTTTACGCTTGATTATGATGTGCGAGCTACCTTCTAACGCCTTGCTCGCTGATGAATTCCTTGAGCACTTTGATGGTTTCTCTATCGGCTCCAATGACATGACCCAGCTTACTTTAGGCCTAGATCGTGATTCTGGTGTGATTGCTCACTTGTTTGATGAGCGTGACCCTGCCGTTAAGAAGCTGCTGTCGATGGCCATTCAAGCCTGTAATAAAGCCGGTAAATACATTGGTATTTGTGGCCAAGGCCCCTCTGACCACCCTGATCTAGCACGCTGGTTGATGGAACAAGGCATCGAAAGCGTTTCCCTCAATCCAGACTCCGTACTGGATACTTGGTTTTTCCTCGCGGAAAACAACTAAGCGCTGTACGCACCTGCACGTCTATTAACGTCGTGCAGGTGCGTTACCCTCTAAGGCTTCTGGGCATCAATTACACTGCTATTTGGTACACCCTCCCCCTCTGCACAACATATCAAAACGCTTCCGCACTTATCCACAAACAGTTATAAGAAACAGCTTATATATAACCATATATCGATTCATTCCTTTCCTACAAGCAATCATTGTGCGAACATTGCCGCATCATTTAAGGAGTCATCAGCATGAAATATTTCTACGCCAGCTTGGCGTTTTTTTTATCCTTGCTATTGAGTACCGCTCAGGCAGCCACTTATCAGCCCTTATTGGAAGCACCTGAACTCAAAGACGCGCTCAGTGCTGATACGCCACTGCAGATTATCGATATCCGCAGCCCCGAAGACTATGCCGCTGGGCATATCCCTGGTGCGCTGTCAGCACCTTATGGACAGTGGCGCGGACCAGCAAATAATCCAGGCCAACTCTCTGATGATGCCTATTTTGAGAACCTGCTACGTCAGCTCGGTTTAACTGATCAGCAGCCTATTGTGGTGTATTCCAGTGGTGCTGATGAAACCGATTTTGGTGCAGCGGCGCGTGTGTACTGGACCCTTAAATACTTAGGTTTAACAGATTTAAGCATTCTCAATGGCGGCCTACAACAATGGCAACACGCGCAGCAATCACTTGTTACTGACACCACGCAAGTGCAAGCCAGCCAATTAACCGTACAAAGCAACCCTAAACTGGTGATTTTCAAAGATGAACTCTTAGATAAAATCACTCAACAGGACAATACTTATCAATTGCTGGATGCACGCCCACCATTGTTTTTTCAGGGTAAGGTTAAAGCACCAACAGCCAGTACCGGCGGCACCATCGCTACGGCACAAAACACACCTTTTGGCCAATGGTTCAATAACAACGATACACGCATTCGTCCTATCTCTGAGATTAAGCAACTGGTGCACAGTCAAGACTTAGATCGCGCTCAAGAGACCGTATCCTTTTGTAATACTGGCCACTGGGCCGCCACCAATTGGTTTGTTTTGTCTGAACTGGCGGGCCTAGAGGATGTGCGCCTTTACCCTGCTTCTCTGGCTGAGTGGACCCAAGAGAAAGTAAGCTTACCGATGGAAAACACACCAAGCCGTCTCGAACAACTGCAAGCTAAATTTTCCAAACTGGTGAATGATTAATATGAATAACCGTTTGGCTTTAACCCTAGTATTTGCAGTTTTTGCCGCCTTCTT
>Ga0265293_10004229_pt1 | contig 25538 bp, 34 predicted proteins | sample Munlanlewell138R_FD_192505 | JGI IMG/M metagenome (GOLD analysis project Ga0265293, IMG submission 192505) | Leachate microbial communities from a municipal landfill in Southern Ontario, Canada - Leachate well 138R | ecosystem: Engineered > Solid waste > Landfill > Unclassified | place: Canada...
TTTTTTTGAGTGGGAGTAGCCCGTGGAGCAAATTTGCGTATAAAAAAGAGCCCCCGCTAGCTGTCTAAACGAGAGCCCATTCTTAAGGTCGCTAAAGGTGCTACTTCCTCCGCGTGGACCGCACCGCTTCCTGGAATCCATATTCCTCTTGGTACCCCGCTTCCAAAGCATCACTAGAAAACTTCAGCCCTAGGAAACAGTTGGCACTCATACCCTTCATAATTCTCACACCCTTCGACACCCCGAGCCTACTCAAGCGCCTCGTCATCTCTAATTGTCCTACAGGTCGTACTCCCACATCCTCACACCATTTCCTGTATACTGCATACACTGAGGGGACTACTAGGAGGGTGTCTGACCCTTTATGAGGTACAATCTTGAGCATGCTTTCTGCGAAAGCATTAACTGTATCATTCTCAGAACGATACTGTACCTCGGCATCTTTCATGGAGGCGCTCATCGTAAATTCCCCGTTTGCATACAGTCTACGCAGTCCTTCTACTCCCCAACATAAAAGAGCACTAAGAGCTACGGGGGTGCTTAAAGCAGACATCAGATTCCTCTTATACTGTGGATTGGTTTTAAATCTTCGGGGAAATTCCACAAATTTCCACCTAGAATACCAGCCTTCCGATTTGTCTGCAACCCTTGGTAATGTATTTGCTGAGAACATAAGTCGAGCAACTGGGCTAAAGTCAAAAGACTTACCATGTTTAAACTCACCACGGATAGGATCGCCTGCAATTAGTGCTTTTAGTACTGAGGTCTCATCTAGGTATTTAGGGTCGATATCACCGCAGACGTTGATTAAACGATCCAACAAGTACACGCTTTGGAATCTCTCTGCAACTCTATGCAATGGTATAAACGATATGTACTTGCCGAACAGTTGGGATACTACATCCAGGAACAGTGACTTCCCGTTAGAGCCTTCTCCATATAAGAAAACAGCTGTACGAAAACTACAGTCGGGTACCAAACAGTAACCTACATACTCCTGCAGGAACATGCGCGTCTCTTCTTCGGGGATCCACTCCTCCAAAGCTTTCAGCCACATAGCGTATGCATCCGAATTAACTGCTTGCGGGTCCCAGTGCACAGGCAACTTGATGGTAGAGTATGTAGAAGAATCCCATGGCTTTAGAGTACCTGTTCTCCAATCCAGCAGCCCATCCTCTACATATATGTGTATGAGATCTGGGTGTTTGCCGATATCGAATAAGTCGTCGTTAACTGGGTTTGCGAGGAACTCTCGCAGCGCACTTATAACTTCGTTAATAGCGTGCATTGTATCCCATGATTCGTCCTTGTCGATAAGAGCGTTACGCACCTCCTTCTGCAGGTAAACAACGTCAACAGGTTCCCATGGACCTATATTATCATCGCACCGATAAAACAGACCCTTATCCACACTGAACTTCCAGCTGACACTAGCAGTGGATTGCTGCTTAATAAAGTACTCCGCAAAGGTAGCAGGCCTTAAGAGTTCCCGCTTGCCCTTACCACCCGCCCTGGCACGCTTTGTGGCTTTTATTTGTTCAGACTCGTGGAGGTTCTCTACCATTATAACTACTTCGCTCTCAGGAAGCGGTGGCTTGCAATATTTCGCGTTCCACGTCATCAGGAACTCTACTATCTGTTCTTTTGGTATATTGCGTCGAGCAATGAGAGAACCCGCAAGGCGCACCAGGTGGTTATTGCGTTCACCTGTTTCTACTACCTTTTGCCAGTCATTGAGCTCAACTGGTGGGCTCTTGGCGGAATCCTTATCTTCGTCGTACACTAGTACGCGATTTAACAACCATTGTGGGGCATCAGCGAGATCAATATCTTTAGGACTTCTACCTTCCACCCATGTATACAGCACGCCCGTAGGATGAATGGAGGGGGGCAGTACCGTTTGTTGCCCAGTTGCGAGAAGTGCAAGCTCCCCTTGTTTTCCTTTATCTTTATGGGAGGTTTTCTTACTTGTAGCACCCTCAGGCAACGCGTAAAGTAGCCTGCGTCCATTGCCGGTAGTGAATTCCCAGGTTACAGGTAATACCCCCGAACTCCAATCTTTGAGAATTGACTCGCCATGCTCCCCGTCGACATCAATGCCGACTAAATTCCAGGTGTCCGTATCTCCTAAGATCAATCCCACATTTATATATTCGTTATCACCAAACCACTTTAAGACCTCTTCTGTACTTGGGGTCTTACGTTGTGCCCAATCCCTCAGTATCGGGGATTTCCCAGGGGCTCTACATTTCTCCCTATGTGATAAAGGCATCTTCTGATGATTAAAGGGGCATAACGGAATTATTGGAAACCCCATCTGTAGATAAAAAAGTGCCTCCTCACGAACATTGGCATGACGTTCTTCCATAGAGGTTTGCAACGCTCAGCTACCCCCTTATACTGCGCACTCGTGCGGGTTTTTATCCGGATGCAATTCAATAAATTTGGGGTGCCTATAAAAGCCCTCGGGGGTACGTTCCATAGCGCGGATCTTGATAACCTTTCCAATGTGCTCAGGACCCTTAGTACTAAACATTTCCCTTTCGGCTTCCGTCATACCCGAGCATGTACCAAGGCGAATGAGCTCTCCTGAATTGGTATACTTACCAAAAATTATAGCCCCTATCCAACCCATGTAATGGAATTTAGATACGGGCTGCCCATCTTCCCAATAAGGCCATGTAGAGAGCTCCTTGCCTGTGTATTCCTTTGCAGGAGGTTCGTACCCCATTATAACCGCATCATCCTCCAACTCCACCTTTACTTTAACCCAGTTCCACATAGGTCTCTGACCCACATGATAGAAGCCGTTGACGTTTTTTAATACTACGCCTTCCCCACCTTCTGCAAGTACTCTATCTAGATATTGTTGCTTACGGGATCTGACGGCAGGAACTATCTCGAACTTAGGGCATATTTCAGCCAGTTTAGTACCAACAGCTTCGAGTACTTCCCGTCTGACTCTCCACGGCTCGTTGAATAACCAATTACCGTCGGGATCTCTGAGGACATCAAATAACATATAATGCATCCAGTCATCCTGTTCTTGTCTGCGAACGGCCTCGTACGGGTCGCATCCAGTTATTCGTGTCACATCGTAGGATTTCCATCCCGGATAATAAATTTCGCCGTCTAAGATTACATTAGCCATACCGGATTTTAAGAGACCTTCCACCAAGTGCGGCAACTGCCCAGTCTTCTCTACTGGTACACCTGTTTTCTTCGAGATTTGTGTGCTGAAAAAGCGCCCCCCAATATTGACATAATGACATCCGTCGATTTTAAGCTCCGCGACATATTGGGGGGATTTAAAGAGCTCTTCGAGTCTGTCCTTGTGAGAAGCTCTGTCGGGGTTTATCTTGCTAGGTTTCATGACTTCGATAACCTTATTTAGGGGATACATATCCGCCTGTATTGTGCTCATAAGTTCACCTCCTTCTATTTATTAAATTGTGGCTACAAGTTCATCGTCGCTAGCGAGTTCCATAAACTTACGGATGTCTATGTTTAGCTCCTTGGAAATCCCAACGACAATGGCCTGATGCATCGTAATGCCCTTTCGGGCTAGTTGCACCTTTACTTCACGGTAGAACTTCTCATCTACCCGAGCAATTAGGTGTTTGTGTTTAACTTGGGACATTAGTATCCTCCTTCTTTACCCATGATTACATTATATATTGATATAATTATATAATATTTTTTGTAACAGATCAAGGGTTGACATCTTGAATCCTTTTGATGAAGTGTTTTCGCAACGTCCTCGTGGGGACCCCTTTGAAATTCTTTTAAATTAACCCTTGATTTAAAAGCGAAATTCCTTTATAATTATCATAGAGCAATTAAATTTCAACCTTTAAGGAGGGTTTCAGATGAGTGAAGAGAAACAAGTGCAAACCTATGTATTGGACAATGGACAAGAGTGTAGTAGGGCAGAGTTTATCCGGCAAGAGTTTTTAAAAGACCGGAGTAGAGGGGAAATCGCGAAGGAACTAGACGTTTCCTACAACATCGTATTTAGCGCTACCGCCAACATGTACAACGAGAAGCACCCGCAAGGAGCTGCTGGGGGCGGGCGCGGACGTACCAGTGTTCTAGTAGAACATCCCGAAACGGGTGAACAAGTACCTCGTGCTCAAGTCATGAAGGAACTATACGCAAAGGGTTGGTCTAGGAGCGAAATTGCTCTCAAGTTTGAAACTCCGTACGCAACCGTTTACGGGGCAACCAAGGACGTAGAACCCCCGGAGGGAAGTAAGGCCACCCACGGTGGGAAAGTAATGATAGAACATCCCGAGACCGGCGAGCAAGTAGCGCGCATTGATTACATCCGTGAAGAGTTCGCTAAGGGCAAATCCCGACGCGAGATCGCTGATGAAGTGGGTTGCGATTATTCCATCGTGTGGATGTCTACGCGGCCTGCTAAGGAAGATGAAGAAGACGCCGAAATTGAAGAGATTGATGCTGACGAAGTAGAAGATCTTGAAACCGACGAGGACCCCGATTTCCAGTAACCAAAAGTGCTTTTGTCGTACCTCCTGTATACGGGGAGATCTAGCCCAGGATCTCCCCCTATTTAGCAATGAAAATACGACACACTAAAAGAGAAATTGGAGGTGATTTGGTGTCTGAGGAGCAAATTAAGATGAAGCGCTGTAACAAAGGAACACAATGCCTCACAGGGGACCCCTTGCAACCCATCACAAACTTCTCCAAAAGAAAAGCCTCCCCCGACGGACATACATACACGTGTAAGACGTGTGAAGCAGCAGCAGCTCGCGAGAGCTACCATAGAAGGAAAGACAAGAATAAACGTGCTGAATACTACCAAGAAACTCGAGAGCAGCGTCTTGAGTACCATAAAGAGTACTACCAAAAGAACAAGGAAAAGAAGGCGGAGTATGACAAACAGTATCAACAGTCTAAGCGGGGTAAGAAAGTAATGCGCACCGCTCAAGCTAAAAGGAGAAAGGCTCTTAAAGAGGCTGGCGGGGAGCCCTATCTTCGCAATGATGTTATAATAAGAGACAGCGTAGATGGTGTATTGTACTGTCAGATCTGCAAGGAGCCCATAAACAATCTTGCTGACCTTCAGATAGATCATATTATACCTATCGTTGAAGGGGGCAGAGATGAACTTGATAACGTAAGGTGCGCCCATAAGGGATGTAACCTGTCCCGACCTAAAGATGGACGAGACCTAAAACAAGAGGAGGAATGTAATGAAGAATTGGATAAAGCTGACATCCCCAGAGAAAGTTAATGCAAAGTGTATCGTGGTTGACCACAACACGAGGTATACCTTCACGAATTTCGTTACAGTAGGGTTTACAGACGAAGGGGAAGTCTCTATAGCAGCTGCTGACTTACAAGACCTAGCTCGGGGAATACAGATGTTATCTGAGATTTATCACAACGCTTACCAGCAAGCATCCCCTGAAGTACAGCGTAAGGTGTCTACGGATCTTATAATTGAAGCCTCCTTACGAAGGAACAACGAAGATGAATAGAAGTTTTGGGGATTTGCTTGTGTCTGTACGGGGAGTCGACTGGACTCCCCCTAATTGTATTTTAGCGATCGATCCTGGAGAGACAGTAGGGTGGTCTCTTTTCCGTAAAGGAGCCCTTGCCGAGTACGGGCAGATAAGTATACCTACATTCAAGGATGGTAGTTTAGAGGCACGGGATTTATGGTCTCTCTTTGATAGAACACAGCCAGACGTAGCCGTCATAGAGGGGTATAGAGTATATGCCTCTAAAGCTAAGTATCATACTTGGAGTGCTTTGTATACACCTAAACTTATAGGATACGTAGAAGCAATTTGCCAAAGCAGGAACATCCCGTACCACTTGCAGATGGCCTCCACAAGGATGTTTTGTACCAACGAGAAGTTGAAGGCGTGGGGATACTATCCAACAGGGAAAGGGCACGCAGCTGATGCCATACGACACGGATGTTATTGGTTGCTGTTCCACGATCGAAGAAGGAAGAGTCTAAATGTATAGTTATAGAGGATATAATGATATATACCCAAAATGGAACCCGATTACCGGGAAGCTGGAAGGCATGCAGCGCTTTATAGAAATGCAGAAAGTATTAAAGGAGGTGAAGCAGGTGTATTCAGATAGGGAACATTACGACGTGCTCTTTCCTAAGGGATCCACAGAGGAGCAAAAGAAGACAATAATTCTCGGAGCGCTTGAGTCTCTAGAGAGTGACGGATATGAGGTAGTTGGAGCTGAACCAATTGAGGAAATCTACTCCAAGATAGTCGGACGACGGTTTTTTGCTAGGAGGAAAGAAGAAGGACAAATGTCTTGACGAGAAATCCGACGGCTGGAGAGGTTTGCGTGCGTTACACGTTTGAGAGGAGGCACAAATGAGTCTTTCATTACGTGACTACCAGAAAGACGCAGTTGGGAAGATAACAACGAGACATAGACAAATTCTGGGGGATGAACAAGGCCTAGGGAAGACTGCAACATCTCTAGTATCCGCCGATGCCCTCGTGGGGAATTCGGGAGGTGTGCTTGTCTTGGGTCCTAAGGTGGCATTGGGCACCTGGAAGGAAGAGGTACAAAAATGGTTGGGCGAGGATGCTATGGTGTATTGTGGTGATGACCCACCACACATAAGAAAGGAGCTATGGAAAGATTACCAGGAGGGGAGACCTTTTCTGCTCGTTGCAACGTATGCTATGATTGAAGAGATATCTGACCTGCAGGCAGGTTGGCAAATGGTTATTTGTGATGAATACCATAAGGCGGGTCTCATGAACCACAGATCACAAACTTTCAAGAAATTCAAGCGGCTCCGCTTCAGATATCTACTCCTCGTTTCTGGTACACCTGTGCGTAAGGGGCCTCAGGATTTATTTGCCCCGCTGCATCTAATCGACCCGTATAGATTTAAAAGTTATTGGTCGTTTATCAATAACCACTGTATACGTATAGATGATACCTTTGGATATACGATAGAAGCTCGCCCTAGAAACCCACGAGCATTTGCGGCAATGTTGGAGCCATATTTAATAAGGCGTACGAAGAAGAAAGTATTGAAAGATTTACCCCCGAAGATTCGACAGCCCCTGCATTTAAGAATGACCCTCAAACAAAGGACTATGTACGAGAACTTAGCGCACCACAATATGCTTCCTATAACAGATACGAGCGTAATGGTATGCCCAAATGAAGTTTCGAAGATAATGGCCTTGAGGCAACTACTTGTATCTCCACAAATCTTAGGGCTATCTGAAAAGGGCGCAGCTCTCGAAGCACTCCCGGAGCTTATTGCGGATTCCTTTGATGCAGGTAGATCTGTGGCAATTTTCACACCCTTCAAGCTGGGAGTGGAATGTATTGCGCGCACTATTAAGGAAGCGAAGTTAACCCAGAAGGTTTTTAGGATCCATGGAGGGCTTAAAACACCTGCAAGGGAAGTCGCAAACGCTTTCCAACAAGAACCAGGACACCAAAAAGCCATTGTGTACACTACCACTAGTGGCATGTCCTGGGATGCGTACTCTGCAAGTAACGCTTTTGTAATAGGTGCCGAGTGGACCGCTCTAGATAATATGCAAGCCGAGGACCGCCTACACAGGATGGGGCAGACGAATCCTGTCAACATATACTATCTAATCCACGAAGGTACCATAGATGAAGCAGTAATGCAGCGACTCGACGAGAGACAAATGGCATCCAACTGGGTGCTCAAGCCAGAAGATATGCTACGCTTCATAGAGGACATGCGTAACAAGAAACCCAACGAAAATAAAAAAATTTAAAAGAAGCCCTTGAAGTTTCTTTTATAATTTGATATAATTATATCATACAAAAATAAATTATGAAAGGAGGTCCCCCATTGGAGAACCTGCGGACAGCAATACAACAGATGAAGGACAATAGTAAATATATGATTGAGTGCATCAGCATCATAGCACATCTAAATCGCGCTTATTATGAATCCCTCATAACACAAGGCTTTACGGAAGACCAAGCACTGCGATTAACTGCTGAGCAGGGGCTATCTTTAAATATGAAAGGAGGTGCAAGTTAATGTGTGAGGAGCTACACATACATACCAGCGATCGGATAGCCTTCAAGAGGTGTCGGCGCAGATGGGATTTCAGAAGTCCCCTAAGACGACATCTTGAGCCAAACCCGTCCCAAGAAATCCTTCCACTGTGGTTCGGAACAGGTATCCATTTTGCACTCGAGGATTTCTATGGATATAACAGATTCGGCGACCCTGGATTGGCTCTTGAGGCATATCTGGAATGTTTCCGTCCAGAGGACCTGCCTGAAGGTGCTATCGAAGAGGTGTCCTTGGGCATGTCGATGTTAGATTATTACATGCATTGGAAGGTGAACCGCGATACTTACAAGACGCTACATGTAGACGGTGTACCACAAGTAGAAGTGGATTTTCGATTGGAACTTGCAGAGCTTAGTGAAATAACTGGCAAGCGCGTTGTGTATCAGGGAACCTTCGATAGAATCGTAGTAGATATGTACGGACGCTACTGGATCATGGAATACAAGACTGCTAAAAGTATTGATACTAACAAGTTAGCGACGGACCCACAGGTTCGGGCTTACGTATGGGCAGCAGAACAATGGTATGACATGCCTTTCGAAGGTGTTCTATACTTACAAATGGCTAAGGATGCACCGAGACCTCCAACAATATTAGTAAATGGAGGAGTCAGCGTCAATAAAGCGCAGAAGACTACGCATTCTCTAGCACGTGCTGCAATGTTGGGATTGCACCCCGATGGAAAATTTCCTTCCAAGTACGTGGAGTTTCTTAATTTCTTAGCAGAGCAGGAGACCCCCGAAGGTAATAGATTCATACGCCTCGATGAAGTGTATGTCAATCAGTACACCAAAGAGCAGACCTACAATCAAATTATAGCTGAGGGTAAAGAGATGCTGAACCCTGATATCGCTATCTATCCGAATCCGACTCGGGACTGTATGTGGGATTGTAAGGAGATGCGCACAGTGTGTATTGCGATGGATGAAGGCAGCGACTGGGAGTATCTGCTCAACCAATATTTTAAACCGAGAGGAGATGACCGGCAAGAATGGAAGAAAAGAATCAAGTGGCCCAACCAGGAGTAAAGAAGGCAGCCCCCGTTATGTCAGCTGCAGCGCCACCTGCATCGCCAATTCCTACTGCAGCGCCTAAACAGGCAGCGCCCGCCTTCAGGATTGAAGCTGCTAAGCAGCGCAAACGCTATTTAAACTTTCTTGTATACGGAGACTACGGCGTTGGAAAATCTTATTTGATTGGCACTGCGAGTGAGGTGCCTGAGATGAAAGACGTATTGTACATTAGCGCGGAAGGAGGTGACTTGACTATTGAGGGATTCGATTTAGACATAGTACCGGTTTATAACTACGCGCAGTTTGCTCGGGTGCACGAATTCCTGAGGTTGCACTGCAAATATCGTGATGCTTATAGGGAAGGCAATACGGTAGCGAAAGAGAAACTCATCAAGCTGGAGGCTATGCTACGAGGTGTTGATGAGGGCAGCATCAAGGAACCCAAGTTGTACAATACCGTAGGTGTCGACTCCCTCAGCGAGGTGCAAAAGTATTGCATGTACCAACTGTTGGGTATAAAGGTAGGAGAGTTCTCCCTAGATATCGAACCGGAAACTCCTCAATGGGCAGAATGGGGTAAATCGGCAGAGATGATTAGATTGTTAGTTCGCTCCTTTAGAGACCTGCCCATGCACGTGCTATTTGTATGCGCTCGAGCAGAGGAGCAAGATCACCAGAAGAGATTTCACTACAAGCCCTTACTGCCTGGCAAGCTAGCCAACGAAATACAGGGGTTCTTCGATGTAGTGGGGTACCTTATGGCAGCGCCCACTGAAGGTGAAGGGATGCACCGTCGGTTATGGTTGGAGCCCGGGCAGACTTTCCAAGCGAAGAACAGGTTTACCGATTTTAAAGAGCGTTACCTTGATGATCCTAGTATGTCTAAGCTCATAAGCATAAAATAATAAGGAGGATACACAATGAGCAATGAAATGGATTTCCTGAATCCCGACGCGCAACCAGCAGGTGGCGGGGGAAGTGACCCCCAAGAGAACATGGTATTAAATTTGGACGATGTTAGTGAGGATATGCCCGCTTTTGAGGCACTGCCTCCGGGAATTTACGATTGTATCGTAGAGAACACGGAGTTCACAACCTCCTCGAAAGGGAACCCCATGATTACATGGGTATTCAAAGTAGTAGATCCGCAGTATGTGGGGCGTTTGTTGTTTAATCATACCGTGCTGAACAACGAAACAGGCTTATCCCGTTTGAAGAGAGTCCTAGTAAGGGTGGTGCCGGATGCAGATCTTTCCGGGTTTAACCCCAGAGCGTTCTGTGACGAGGGTATCGCTCTAGGACTTCCATGTCGTGTTAAAGTACGCATAAGACCATACCAAGGGCAGCGTCGTAATGATGTTACAGATGTACTAGCCCCTGCACAGGGCGAGGGAGCCTTTCTAGACGAAACGTTCGAATAAAAGCTATGAGCCGGTAGACTTCCCCTACCGGCTTACTTTTTATTAAAGGAGGTGCAGAGATAGGTGCCCGACGCGGAGAGATACCATACGGTAAAAGAGGTAGCGGAAGCTCTAGATGTCAGTTATGTTACCGCCTTACGCTATATAAAGAAAGGCCTACTTAAAAGTATCCGTATCGGGGGGCAATGGAGAATACCTGCGGAGGAGCTTAGTAGGTTTATACGGGAAGGTAATTTGTCTAGGGGGTGTGGGAATGAATAAAAAGGCTATAGTATTATTGTCAGGAGGAATTGATAGCAGTACATGTGCCGCAATTGCAGCGCGCACCTTAGGGAGCTCCAACGTAATGGGGCTCTCCGTTAGATACGGGCAGAGACACGCAAAAGAACTGAATGCTGCAGGCATAGTAGCAACCAAGTTAAATCTCTCTAAGCACGCAGTGATCACGCTACCTGAGGAGATATTTGCTGGGACTTCGTCACTAACGCAGGATGGTGGGGATGTACCAGAGATGCCTTACAAAGAGATAGAAAACAGCTACGAGGTGTCTCCTACTTATGTGCCCTTTAGAAACGGGATTTTATTGAGTGTCGCTGCGGCTGTTGCACTACAAGCCAAAGCTTCCTATATCTTCTACGGCGCCCACGCTGAAGAGCTGCATTACTTCGCATATCCGGATTGCACCCCTGAATTTAACGGTGCGATTGGGAACGCCATTTCTTTCGGTACCTACCATAAGCTGCAATTGATTACACCTTTACAGTGGATGATAAAAGCTGAAATCGTTGCGAAGGCAATCGAGGAGGAGGTCCCTTTGGGTGACACTTATAGTTGTTATAAAGGAGGTGAACTGCACTGCGGGAAATGTTCTACATGCTTGGACCGTATAGAAGGCTTCAAACGTAACAACTTAATAGACCCTGTGAAATACGAGACCTATATCGACTGGAGGTAGATAGTATTGTTTCGATACAAGCAAAATGATTTTAAGTTGTCTCTTCTCATTGGGGTGTTTTCGGCGCTTTATGTTCTATCGAATATGATAGCAGTAAAGCAAGTCGATATTGGCCCCTTTATCATGCCCTTGGGGGTATTGACAATTCCTATAACCTTCCTGATAACAGATGTCATCAATGAAGTATATGGGCCCAAGGTTGCCAAGGGCGTGGTCACTATCGGATTTACCTCAATGGTACTAGTGCTTGCATTGACGCAGATAGCTGTACACTTATCCCCCTCAGCAGTATTTCAAGGACAAGAAGCATATGCAACAATATTCGGCGCAGTACCTAGACTTACATTGGCTTCTATGTGTGCGTACGTTGTGTCACAATATCACGATGTATGGGCCTTTCACTTCTGGCGTAGGAAAACAGATGGTAAACACTTATGGATTCGTAATAATGCCTCTACAATTGTTAGTCAGATATTGGATACTGGGATATTTATCGTTATAGCATTTGCGGGTGTGGTTCCCTTCGACGCTTTAAAAGCCATGATCCTTGGACAATTAGTTGCTAAGTGGTTATTGGCGTTTGTGGATACTCCGTTTTGTTACTTGCTTGTAAGATGGGCTAGAGACTAAGGAGGTCGACCTATATGATTAGTAAGCCCCCACTTTCTGCTCTGGTGTATTTGATAATTACTTCCACGTTAATCGCAGGTGCATTGTCTTCAATAAATACGTTGAACACGCAACGCGAGGTACAGCAGGAGTTAAGTGCTCTACTTGAGGAAACTCAGGAGCGCCTTGCACAAGCATACCTGGACAACGTAGAACTTGTAGAGTACCAAGAGGAACTTGCAGAGATGTGCTACATACGGGATACGCAATATGAACTGCTGTCGAGGGGTAGTAGGGTAACCATTAATTTACATACTCCTTCTGGATTTGAGGCCCGGCATTTCGAGCAAGCCTTTGAAGCTCTGGGGAAGACACATATGTGCGGCCTGGGGACATTGCTATGTGCTGCAGAGACCACCACGGGGGTCAACGCAGTAGTACTGGGAGGTATCATCGCCCACGAGAGTGCATGGGCTGCATCAACGTTGGCACAGACCCGTAATAACTTAGCAGGTCTGGGGGCTTACGATCATTCTCCTAATAGTGCAATATGGTTCGAGGATCGAGGGGCTTGCGTATTGTTTTTAGCTGAGTTACTTGAAGATAGCAGCACACTCGACGAAGTAGGCAACTGGTACGCAAGCGACCCTTTATGGTCGGCGAAAGTAAAGAGACACATGCGTTCGATTATGGAGGGAGCTGATATGTAGTGCCCTTATATAAAGTTAGTGGGATATTTACCGTTAATATCGAGGCGAATACATTCCAAGATGCAAGACAACAAGCTATATATGTATTAAGCGAGTGCGGTGTACGTGCCATCCCGATGTCCGCGGATGAAGTTAAAAGAAAGGAGAGTAAAGAGTGAACTTTAACGACTACCAGATGCAAGCAGCCTTCTCTAATAAACCAGCACAGGAATTAAGTAGGAAACAGTCTTCGATACTAGATTGGACCTTGGGGGTTTGCGATGAAGCGGGGGAACTTGCAGGTGTTATAAAACACCATATATTTCATCACGAGCCACTTAATAAAATGGAGGTTGCAAAGGAGGTCGGCGACGTATTGTGGTACTTATCAGCATTGTGCACAGAGCTGCATTTGGATATGAATGCATGCGCAGAGTTGAATATTGCCAAACTACGTCACAGACATGGATTAAAGTATTCCGACAAAACTAGCGCTTTGAGGAGATCCTCGGAGCTTAAATTTGAAGATACCGAGGGGTATAAGCAGTTACAAAGGAGGTTATGCGGTGAGTAGAGATGTACTACCTGATAGCGGTAAGAGAGAAGATTTCGATACAGGCGCCGTCCGAGATACGCAAGAGAATAAGGGAAGATATGATCTAATAACCCCAATAGGAATGCGAAGAGTAGCCATACACTATGAAAGAGGAGCACAGAAGTACGATGAGCGTAATTGGGAAAAGGGGATACCTGCATCTAGGTGCTTTAGTAGCGCTAAGAGACACCTAGATAAGTGGCTTATGGGTATGGACGATGAAGATCACCTGGCAGCTGCTGTTTGGAACATACTGGCTATTATGCACTTCGAGGAAGTGCTACCTGAAATGATAGATAGACCGAAACCGTATATTGTAATACCTAAAGAAAACGGAGGAGCATAAATGAGAGTAGCTACCATATTGCCGTCCGCATATCTGCACCTGACAGAAACTGATGACTATCACCTATGTCTTGCACAAGCTATAGGGGTTGACGAGAGGTACACAGCCTTTTACAAGCGCATAGCTGCAGAAGATAAATTTGTTATACTGGACAATGGCGCTGCAGAAGGAGAACTCCCCACAATAGAGGAGCTATATGATAAAGCAATAATGTTAGGCGCCTCTGAAATTATATTGCCTGACGTGATGTTCGACACCAAAGCTACCCTGGAGGAAGGGTATAAAGCGATAGATTACCTATCAAAGAAAAAACACTACTTCGAAGTCATGGCTGTACCACAAGGGAAGACGTTGGAGGATTGGATGTCGTGTGCGTTAGAAATGCTGAAGTGGCCTATAACGTCTGTGGGTATACCCAAGAACCTTGTACGCACCGGGGGTTATTTTGGTAGATTGCGGGCGCTTAAAACATTCCTGAAATTGAAGAGTGCCCGGGGGGTAGGCATCCACTTATTGGGGTGCTGGGAAGACCCCCGAGAAGTGGCCATCATCAACAGCATTATCGAGGGTATTCGGGGTGTAGACAGTAGAATGCCTTACCTGTACGCTGCCGAAGGAAAAGTACTAGACCCAGACACACATGAAAAACCTAAGAGTATGGACTTCGATTCAACGGATGCGACAGTATCTCATTCATTGTTAGAGAGTAACATTGCACGTTGGAGGAGGTATTGCAGTGGAGATTTGTTCTAAATGTGTATACTGTAAGTACCCTAAGATAGGTGCTTCTACACCCTTCAAAGCAGATGTTGCAATTGTAGGTGAAGCCCCAGGGGCAACTGAGATTGCACACAGAACACCTTTTATAGGTCCCAGCGGGCAATTATTAGACAAAGTCTTGGAGGCAACTCATATGCCTCCAAGACGAGAAATATTCGTAACAAATGCCTTACTATGTAAACCTCCTAATAACAAACCCCAAATACGAACAGCTGTAGAAACGTGCCAAAGTAGGTTACTTGCAGAACTGGATATAGTACAACCTAAAGTTATCGTAGCCCTTGGCAACATAGCAATGCATAGTTTAACAGGTGATTTTAAACTCAAGATCACTGCAGAGCAGGGCAGGATATTACGTTCCCCTTATCTTCCCGACACCAAAATAGTGCCCGTGTTGCATCCCGCAGCAGTGCTAAGAGCTCCTGGGGACTACAAGCTTTTTTACTCTGCACTAGTTTACGCCAGCAACTTAATACGAGGGCAGAAACCTGCAGATCCCGGTGAGGTGCAGTGGACAGTTATTGAAACTCAGGAACAATTAACCGAAGCGATTGCAGTACTCCAGGATTGTGAGGTTGTAGCGTGTGATATCGAAACTACCGGGCTAGATCCGCGACGCGATGAGGTGCTAGTTGTAGGTATAGCATATGCTAAGAATAAGGTGTTTGTTATTCCAAAACGAATGTTGAGTAGAGAGTTGTTTGAGATTAAAGGGCTGCAGTGGTGTTGGCATAACGGCAAGTTCGACACATCCTTCTTGCGACGTAGAGGATTTCCTGCAATTGTCCACCATGATACGCTGCTATTAAGTTATTGCTTGAACGAGCACGGCGGAATACACGGGCTAGAACAACTATCTACACGACTATTAGGAGCACAATCTTATAAACATATTGCTAACCGCCAAGCCCGTAAAACTAAGAAGGGCTTCGCAGGATTATCAAAGGATACATTATACGAACGCGTTGCTACTGATACGGACTACACCTTACAATGCTTACATAAAATACTACCTGAAGTAGAATCCAACAAACGCCTCAAAAATCTGTATTGCAAGTTGCTACTGCCCGCTTCTGCATTTCTTAGAAGGGTAGAACGTAATGGGATGTATATCTATAAGCCGTTACTGAATGAACTTAAACACGAATACCAATCACATCTAAATGAGATACATGAAAGGATCGTGGATATGGCGATGCCGTTCTGGGATCCAGAGTTATACATGCGAGGCTCAGGGGCTAAGACAGCACCTGAGGTATTTAACCCAGGCAGCCCAAAACAACTCGCGTGGTTATTGTTTGATCGTTTACGACTAAAACCTGGGGGACGCTCCAAGGGAAGAAGTACCAACAAAGAAGTGCTGGAAAGAATGAAGGGCATGCACCCTATAATAGAGGCTATGCTCGAATATCGTTCGGTATCTAAGGAGCTATCTACTTATATTGTTGGTACAGAGAAGTATATCACGATTGATGGCCGCGTGCACACCACATATAAACTACATGGTACTACTACAGGTCGGTTGAGTTCCTCAGAACCTAATGTGCAGAACCAACCCAAGCGCAAGCCACGAGTGCGCAACATTTTCCAGGCACCTCCCAATAGATGGCTTCTGGAAGCAGACTACAAAGGTGCAGAACTTAGAGTCCTAGCAGAAATGAGCAAAGACGAGTTTTTGATGAACTGCTTCCTGCAGGGTCGAGATCTACACACTGAAGTGGCTGAGGCCTTAGGTATTCCCCGTATTAGAGCTAAGGCTATCAACTTTGGTATCCCTTACGGTAGAAGCGAATACACGTTATCTGATGAACTAGAAATATCTATCGATGAAGCTCGAGGGTATATACAGGACTGGTTCAAAAGAGCGCCTAACGCTGATAAGTTTTTAGATTGGTGTGCGAGAGCGCCATTAGAGGGAAGGACCCTAGTCACCCCGCTTGGCAGACACAGAAGATTTGGGCTTGTCACTCCAGAAAACTTGGGAGACCTACAGAATGAAGCGAGAAACTTCATCATACAGTCTCTAGCCAGTGATTTTACACTGATATCCGCGATGAGAGCTGAGGGAGAGCTAAGAGCGTTAGGAGTTAAGATTATCAATTTAGTGCATGACTCTATACTGATGGAGCTACCCCAAGATAAGAAGATCCTCGAACACGCCATAAGTATACTGCAGGATGTCATGAGACGCGTACCAATAGAAGAGGTAAACGCAAGGGTGCCCTTCGAAGCTGACTTTCAATATGGTACTACATGGGGAGCTCTAGAGGAGGTAGAGTGATGCGAGGAATATTTTGTGCTTTTATAATAACCCTTGGTAGCTTTATGACACTGGAAGGAGGTAGATATGAGGTGTGGGGGAAGATATTTATGGTTGCCGGTAGTATAATGTTGGGATATTTCTTGGGATACATAACTGCAGAAGCCACCTTCCTACGTAGGCAGAACGAACGTCTTGAGGAGAGCTTAAAGCTCAGAAGTAACAGGGATCAATAAAGACGAAGGGCAGGGATGCGAAGTGATCGTAGATAACGTAAGGGTATATGGGATGAAGAACGCCATTAGGGCTAGCGGGTTCCCCATGCAAAAGAGCGATTACAGCGAAGAGAGAGCAGTGAGGTTGGGAAACTGCAGACCCGGCACAGGACATGATTGTTTTCTGAAGGGAATATTAGTCACCACTGACATAACCGCTCCCCAATATTGGTGGATGCAATGGCTACGTTACCACTTTCATGACATAGTATCATCTGAGAGCAAGATGCATCGAATCACAAAGATGAACATAAAAGAACAGTGCAACGGATACGTATGGCTCAGTACTATAAAAGAGCTGATTAGAGCCGTGGAAATATACAATCAATGTGAGGACTTAGAAGTTAAACAAGATATATTTCAGGAGATCATATCTAATGTGCCCATGGGGTTGAGATTGAAAGCGGGAGTAGTTACTAGCTACCTGCAACTGAAGTCAATATACTTGCAGAGGCGCCATCATAAGTTAAAAGAGTGGCAAGCGTTTTGTGATTGGATAGAAGACTTACCAAAGTTTAAAGAATTCGTTCTGAACAGGGGGAAGAGCGTTGGCTAAGAAGGAACCGAGATTTACCGAAAGTGCTGTCGGTATACTTAGGAAGAGGTACCTTGACGAAGAAGAAACCATCGAAGAAAGATTTAGAGCTGTAGCCGAGACGGTCAATCCAGAACGTGCCGATGAGTACTACGAGCTGATGATAAATAGGGACTTCTTACCTAACACCCCTACTATAGTAAATGCAGGCCGCGGGTCGGGGCAGCTCTCAGCATGTTTTGTATTGCCTGTAAATGATAGTATGCATGATATACTAATGGCAGCGTATAACGTTGGGATGATACAAAAGACTGGCGGCGGTACTGGATTCACCTTATCTCGTCTACGCCCTAAAGGGGCTTTAGTAAGTAGTACTAGAGGTACCTCGAGTGGCCCAATTTCGTTCTTGCATATGTACAATGCTGTCACTAATACGATTAAGCAAGGCGGAGTACGCAGGGGAGCTAATATGGCAACAATGCGCGTTGACCATCCCGATATACTAGAATTCATAACATGCAAGAATGTTGAAGGTGAGTTATCGAACTTTAATATCTCAGTTATGCTGACTGACCTGTTTATGGAAGCCGTTAAGGATGGTACTGAGGTTAGTCTGATTTACAAGGGCAAGTTTTACAAAAATATGCCCGCGAGAGAGCTATTTGACAAGATAGCAAAACAAGCCTGGCTTAATGGAGAGCCCGGAGTGATATTTATCGACACTATCAACAAAGCCCATCCAGAAGGATTAGGTAACATTGACGCCACCAATCCATGCGTAGCTGCGTTTGAGCGAGTTCTCACAAAACAAGGGTGGCTACCTATTCAAGACGTACACACAGGAATGTTCGTGATGACCGATAACGGATGGCGCGAGGTTTTGAGTAAATGGAGTAGAGGTACCAGAGATGTAGTAACTGTAACTACTCGGGGAGGATACACAATAACATGTACCCCCGAACACAAAATAAAAACATCTAACGGTTGGATAGAGGCACGGGATTTACAAGGTGAAAGAGTAGTACTAAATAATTGTCCTGCAGTACCCCCCGGGGGTAATTATAACCAGGGGTACTTAGATGGTATGATCTTCGGGGACGGTTGGGTGTCTACAAGGGTAGGGTTTGTAAACGCTGCGAGGGGCACCACCGAGATAGTTGCTGCGCTAATGAATAAATTGTTTGGTACTTCTATCACAACTAGGGAGCATGTTCAAAGGAACGGCTCCCCGAAATACCAAACACAAACAGGCAAGAAGGAGGTAATGCAGTATTACAAAGAGTGGCGCCTCGAGGAAGTCAAAAACCAGGGAGCTTTGTACATACAGGGTTTCCTGGAGGGTTTGCTTGAGTGTGATGGGCATATAGAGGCTTCTAATGGGCTCGCTATAGCACTGTCAACAAGTAACGAGGAGATGATAAAGGAATTCCCCATAATCCTTTCTACCCTAGGCGTTGCTGTAAACAAATACAGGGTAAAAAGGAAGGGGCACAAATCGGACCTCTCCTACGGCATTAACCCTGAAAATTGCAAGGATAGTTATAAGTTTCTCATAACTGCGGGCAACCGGGATAAATTAACAAAATTCATAAACCTACCCCAACGACTGGCTGAGAAGTACAATCCCGTGCGGCATCACGAATCCGTAAACACTACAGAAGTACTACAAGTGGAATCTATGGGAGAAGCAGTAGTATACGATTTAACCGTAGATGAACACCATAATTTCGTGTGTAATGGTATTATTGTAGCGAACTGTGGTGAACAACCGTTACTAGATTACGAATCCTGCAACCTCGGGTCAATTAACTTAGTAAATATGCTCAAGCATAACTCAACTGCCAATAAGTATGAAATAGATTTCTCCAAGCTCCGGGACACAACTATTAAAGCGACCGCTTTCCTAGATGATGTAATATCTGTTAACAAGTTTGTATTGCCCGAAATAGGAGAAGCCACCCTGAGGACCCGAAAGATAGGTTTGGGAGTAATGGGTTGGGGGGACGTGCTAGTAAAGTTAAAAATCCCCTACGGCAGCGAGGAATCCTTACTGCAAGCCGCAACAGTGATGCGCGTAATTTCTGAGGCTGCGAACGAGGAAAGTAAAAACAGAGCTAAGTTGTTTGGCCCCTATCCCGCATGGACACTTCTACAGGGGTCTGAAATCCGTAATGCCACCAGAACAACTATAGCTCCAACTGGAAGTCTGGCAGCTATTGCGGGGGTCAGCTGGGGGATAGAGCCACTGTTCGGTTTAACATTTAGAAAAACGATGCTTGATGAAGAATTCGTATACGTGAACGAAGAATTCAAAAAAGCTATACACGCCCTAGAACTGACCTCCGAACAAGAAGTCGCGTTGTTTGAAGAGGTAAAAAAGACCGGCTCGTGCCAACACATAGAGGATGTACCAAAAGAAATAAAAGCCATTTTCAAGACAGCGCAGGATCTTTCCTACAAGGAACATATTATGATGCAGGAGGCTTTCCAGAGATTCACAGACAACGCAGTGAGTAAAACCATAAATCTCCATAACAATGCAACGGTGGAAGATGTTAAGGACGCTATTAAGTTAGCGCATCGATTAGGTTGTAAAGGGCTGACTTTATACCGCGCGGGTACCAGGAAAGAAGAGGCTGTCTCTGTTGGTATGAACACGCGCGAATTGTCGCCACACATGAAACCTAAGGAGAGGCCTAAGAGAGTGTATGGATTTACTGAGAAGCAGCAGACTGGTTGTGGAAAGTTATATGTTACCGTTAATTCCGCAGAGTCAGGTAAACCTATTGAGGTGTTCATAGAACCAGGGTCTGATGGGGGATGTGAGGCATATGGCAAAGCGCTGAGCAGAACAATATCTTTAGGGCTAAGAGCAGGGGTGTCTCCCGAGGAATATGTTAGACAGCTAAAGAAGGTGAGCTGTAAGAACTTCATCAGGAAAGCTGCTAACGGCAAACTGGTAGGAAAGTCATGTCCTGATGTTGTAGGCAGAATTTTACAAACTGCTCTTAAGACAATTGCAGCCGAAACGAAGAGCAAAAGTAAAGGGGAGACTTCCCCCTGTCCTAACTGCGGGAGGCCCTTAATATCTGCAGAAGGGTGTTGGGTGTGTACAGAGTGCGGCTTCAGCGAATGCAACGGATAGGAGGTAAGTAATGAGAGCAGACTTTCGGAACGGCGATAAAATAGTTTTAATTGAGTGTCCTCCCGAAGTATTCAGGTATGATGACTATTTGCTGACCTACGGGTTCTTTGAATGGTGGGAAGTAACAAACGGTTCATGTTTGTTATGCTTCAGGGATAGAAGAGGGGTGTTAAGACTAGTAAACATGAACGCCTCTACAGTTGTAGAAGTCAGACAGCCCTTTGAGAAGGAATGGGACGAATAAATGTTGCGGGGCTTATTATGGAACTTGTTGAGAGCTATTCCTATGTGGATGAACGAGGTAATGACTGAATATCTAGGCAGTGCCAGGACTCCTACACGTGCAGAGAAACTGCGTGCGAATATCTTAATTGCCTTTGTAGTGGTGTTAGTTGTAAGCGTAATATATAGCGCGTACACAAATCGGTAGTGCCTTAAGTATTCTCCGAGGGGTGGAGCGAGAGCGGTAGGTATGAAGCGTGCAAGGAGTCAGATAATGTAAAGTCTGGCTCCTTCTCTTTGTTACGCAAATAAAAAAAGCCCCACGCTAAGGTGGGGCAATGGTGAGGGGTTACCGGCAATCTTTGCACCCATAAATTGCATTTTCAATTATGTTATCAAGCTCCTGTTCTACTTTGTAAAGGGGGTCTGCATTCCAACCCTTAGGATAACAGTTAGAGCGTATACTTCGAATATCTCCTAGGAGCCTCTTAAGTCTGGGTATAGTGTCTATAGCAGGCCTCCATAGTACTACCTTCACTTTGGTGTTCTTTCTTCCTTAATGCTATTAAGCGCGGAGATGAGGTCGTGAATGTAGTTGCTACCCGCCATTATGAAGATTGCAGATATAACCGCTCCAACGTATGGAAGTTGAAAGTTAATACTGAACATTGAAAAGAAATCAAGCCCTGCGCCGAATGCAAACACCAATCCAAACACCAAACCTATTACAAGCTTAATGTCTAGCTGCTTGATTGATACGTCGTCGAGGATAGGAAACAATTTTGTGAGAATCTCAATTGTTCTTTCTGTTACGATAGATAAAAACGCCCACGCGAGAATGGGATCCATTTAATATCCCTCCTTAGTATTTAGGTGCATTGTCTTTTGTACGCCATGCCACTGCTCCAAACTCTACCGATAGAGCGCCAAATATGGAGTATATCAAACTATCTGGTACTGTTCTCCCATGCCAGTAGAAAAGCATTACCACCCCGGAGAAGACTATGAGTATGGCAAAGGATAACAATATCACAAAGTCAACAAACCATCTTCGTGTTTGTTGCCGAAGCCACCTATATGCTTCCTTTAATCCCTCTTCGGTTAGCCCCTCGAACAGATTAGAGTTAAAGTTACTCATCATAATGTACCTATGTACCTTCCTGAGTTTTGCATTGTGTGGAAATACGTTAGCCCTGTTAGATCTACGACCTTCTCTGCCTTATCTAGCGGCAATTTACTAGGACCCCCTCCAAGGATATAAACAACCTTGGCGCCTTTGTTCTTAAGTTCGTCTGTCGCATCCCTTGGCATTATACTTCCATGCCCAGGCAGCTTCGCGAGCATTCTATTTGCAGCAGGCGCATCAGAGTCCGTGTTTATAATGATTACGTTACCCAACATTTCATCTTCCTCCTCCAGTATAAACGTAGCAGGATCACCCCAAACTTCACCCCATGGACTTCCAGCCCATCTAAGTTCATAATGCAGATGGGCCCCCTTACTATCTCCGGAGTCCCCATTCAGACCAATCACATCCCCGGGGTTTACCTTGTCACCTACCCTGACTTTGAACGCTGAAAGGTGTTGGCATAACTGCTGACATTTAGATCCCCACCCTAATCTAATAACCACTGTATTTCCCCTACTAGCATAAAACTGGGCAGATGTAACTATTCCGGGGTATGGAGTTTCTATTGGATGCCCATGTGGTTTCCCTCCAAAGTCAATGCCATTGTGGTGGCTTTTAAGTCCAGTTATTGGATGGATACGATAACCGAAAGGACTTGTTATACACCAACCTCTCTTTTGATAAAACTCTACTGGATTCACCTTCATTTATCTGCACCCCCTAACGAAACAGTGATATCAGAGTAGCAACCCAACCGGTAGCCCCAAATGCAAAGACTCCCCATCGCAGGATGCCACTTTCTACTAGCTTTTTCCCCTCTACACGATTTCTGTATTGTATCTGTTCGTCCTTAAGTTCCTTGATACTCGCCGCTAGTTTATGAAAGGGGCCGTCCTCACTATGAAGGTTTTTCTCGCAATTGAACATCACACTATCTATGTCCCTCCTAAGGTGGTTCTGTTTGGACACCTCCTGGGTGAGTTGCTCAATCGTCTTAGAAAGTTCCCTCTGTGTATTATAAATGTCCGTTAAGGTTATCTTCTGGGTAATATGGGGCTCATTGATTTCCAAGTTCTATCCCTCCTACTCGTCATTTGTCAATAGCATCTCCCTCCAGTGGTACTCACTGTCTTCGCCTAGGATGCATATGAATAATGTATCTTCCTCCGCTGCGCCTCCTCTCTTTACGAATAACTGACCTCTGAGTTGTGCTGTGGGCTCAGGCAGCTCAGTACCATATAAACGTTTTAGATACTGCGGATGATGGTCCTCTTCCAGGTCGTAAAGCAGCCCGTGATGAAGCGTCCCAATCATCTGCCACATTTCAGCTATGTTCATATAAAGGATTTCAGTATCTACCCCATAATAGAGCCGGTAGGGGCTCTCCGGCGGGTAAAGAGGCCCGTCATCCGGGAGCATAGATATCCGGTGACGATCCTCGGAGTACCAGGTGAAATAGGTTCTTACCCTTGGTAGGTAGCAAATCACTGGCCACTCAATATTATGATCTAGAGCAAGCATCTTGGGAGCATCATTTATTAGGTATAGCCGAACATCTTCTTCCCAGTTAACCCCAGTATCCTCATCTGGGTTAGGAGCAGTTCTGTAATACATTTTTCCATCATCTGGGCTAATGTAGACAAACATAACTCCATCTGGTAGATTGTAGACAGAAGGCATCAGACCATCTATAAGTTCCTCAGTGAATTCAAATGTGAGTTGCATCTTGCCATGTATCTCCTTCCAGGCTGTTTAGGCTAACTCTCAAAACGTCTTTCTGCCTATAAATAAAGGAGTGGCCCCGCAATAGTCGCAGCATAAAGTTGTAGCTACAGGCATGAGATGAGTGCCCCTTCCAGCTATTGAGTATACGCTCCGCAGTTCTAGTAGAAAGACGTTTATTCAGAATCAATTGTGGAAAAGCCTTAACCTTGCGTTTTATCTTCTTTTTGCAATCATCTCGTAGTAACCGATGGGTTGTATAGATCTTAAAACCTACAATATTTATACCTTGGAGTATAGGAAATATTTTTGTTTTATCCTTATTTGCTTGAAGATGCAAAACGTCCTTAATAAATTTGCACATTAGTGTAAGAACCGTCCTTGCTGTATCTTTGTTGGGCAGTATCGCAACACAATCATCCATATAACGTACGTAGTATTTAAGGCTAAGTCTACGCTTTGCATACTGGTCAAGCCTGTCCATATAAATATTTGCACAGATTTGGCTAATTGTATTTCCTAGAGGCAGTCCAAGCGGAGCTATTGATCCCGCACTATCAATGATCTTAAAAAGAAGTTTGATGGTTCTCTTACATTTGATCTTCTTATGTAGTAAGTTTTTTAAAACGTCGCGATCTATAGAGTAGAAGAATTTTTTGATATCTATTTTGACGATGTAAGCATCAATGCCATACTCCCATTTAGCTTTCCGAAGGAAGTGTTGAATTCTGCTTGCACATTTATGGGTACCTCGACCATTTAAGCAAGCATAACTGTCTACTATAAAAGAAGGCATATATAACTCTTTTAGCACAGTATTTAAAGCGTGCTGGATAATCTTATCTTTATAGTGTGGGGCATCTACAACTCTCTCTTTTGGTTCAAAAATCGAGAAGCGGATGTAGCCACTAAGTTCGTAGGTATCTTTAATCAAGCTTTGTCGTAATTCTTCTAGATTGTACGTCTCGTCTCTAGCAAATATCATTGCCTCTCTTCTGTATTTACCCCCGTTCTGCAAAGTTTTTTTATAGGCTTTGCGAAAGTTATCCTTATCCACTATTTGTTCAAATAAATTCGGCATACTGGTTTTCCTCCATTGAAGTACTTGGCACTATGCCATTGTTAATGTGTTTACGCTAGATAGCGAAGGAATCTGGCTCTCTTGATACTCTCAAGCCGTGTTGCTGCAGCCATAACCACAGCAATCTAGATGCTTTGAATACCAGGTCGGACGGAAACCATGATTGTCGTTCGTATTCGACGGGTTGTTGTTGTTCGAGTTAGACACGTCGTCGTAACCACGATTGATGCGATAAGAACCGCTACAGCCAGATCCCTATTCTTTTAGCATCTTGAAAGAAGTTTGTCTATCTCTGTTAGACACAAATCGATATCCTCGAAGAATCCTATAGAGATATACTTTCTTCTTTTTGATAGTTTAATCAATATCTTTAGTACTTGTAGATGTCCATCAGCCTCCTGCAAATATACTGTACGCTTTGTATTAACGGTACTACTTAAGGAGATATACTTTAATAGTTCGTAAAAGTTGTTTTTAATAGCTTCACACAAGCTGAACTTTTCGGCCTTCGGGAAATTTGATAGTCTTGGATAGATTTGATATAGCAATTCTTCAACTTTCTTATAGACTATTAAATCCTTTGTATTCATGGCCTTCTCCTTAATCAGGGTTTATTGTCGTAACAAGTAGGAGAGGCTCAAGAACCGGACGGAAACCATGATAGCCGAC
>Ga0265293_10004230_pt1 | contig 25538 bp, 25 predicted proteins | sample Munlanlewell138R_FD_192505 | JGI IMG/M metagenome (GOLD analysis project Ga0265293, IMG submission 192505) | Leachate microbial communities from a municipal landfill in Southern Ontario, Canada - Leachate well 138R | ecosystem: Engineered > Solid waste > Landfill > Unclassified | place: Canada...
CTTTGTAGGCTATGGCGCGTTTTGGATTGGGCTCGGAGTTATCTGGCTAATGAATCATTTCGAAGTTTACCAGTCATCAACCACTGATGTAGGTTATTACTTGGTTGCCTGGACGCTTTACACCCTTATCATGTTCTTTGCTTCATTTTGGGTACACAAGGCTATGACCTTCACCTTCGGAACCTTACTATTGGGTTTTATCCTGTTAGATATTGGACATTTTGGCTATCCGATATTTAACGTAATTGCAGGTTACGAACTCATTATATGTGCGTTAGCTGCTTGGTATATGATGGCGGGCATTATCATCAACGACCTGGCCGGCAAAACAGTGCTCCCAATGGGCAGCCCACTGATAAGTAAATAAATTAATCTTCGCTCGGAGTCTGCGATTAGGCCGCTCCCTTATTCTTAGTGCAACGCTGTGCTTCTTCGTGCAACTTTGTGCTACAGCTCCCGACAGCTTTCGCGGCCTATAAATTTAGTCCCGCTACAACTTTTATGAAATTTGACAAGGATGAAGCTTACAATCGGCAATTATTTTTATATTCGCCCTTAGCTTTCATGGATTAAAATATCCTGGAAATAATAGACAAAGTTGAATTTTTTGATAAAATAAAACATGAAATATTTCTTTTTGATAGCTGCTTTTAATGCCTTGTTCTTCGCAATTTTGATTTTACAGAAAAAGAAAGTGCTGCATGACAAAATACTGATTTACTGGCTGATATATTTAGGTTTATATGCCGGTAGCTATGCTTTTTTGTCGAACATATTATTCACCGATTTTCATCTTTTGTCAGTAAGCTTTATTTCACTGTTGATGTTGCATGGGCCGTTCCTATACCTATATATTTCTGCCTTGATAGACGAAAAATATCAATTCCAGAGAAAAAACTTGTTCCATTTTATACCTTTTCTACTTTTCAATATATTTGTGTTTACAAGTCCTTTATTTCCGGAAATTGCCGGAAGCATTCGGCTTGACCATGCGGAAACCGAGCACGGTTCTCCTTTGTTGTTTAATTTCTTCTTAATCCTTACTGCCTTATCCGGCCCTGTCTATTTCCTCTTATCCATCAGGCTCTTTAAAATATTGGATATCAATATTTTCAATAACTTTTCGACCACAGAAAACATAAACCTGGACTGGCTCCGAAAACTCGTCTATTCTTTTGGTGTGATTTGGACTGCATTAATAATTATAGCAACAATCCATCATGTTTTTCATCTTTTCTCATGGGCATTTTGCACTGATGGCTTATTCCTCTCTTTATCCGTTTTCATCATCTTAATTGGATATTTTGGTCTCAAGCAGAAGGAAATATTCATTCAATATCCTGACCACAAAATAGAATACGTGACCAAACCTAAGACGAAATATGCGACTGTGTTGCTGAATGAAACCGATTCAAAAAACTACGTTAGCCAGATTAAACAATTGATGGAGACAGAAAAACCGTATTTAGATGCTGACCTCACACTCCCGGGAATGGCGGCTAAACTTCAAATCCCGTCTCATCATCTTTCTCGGGTCATCAATGAAAAGTTTGGCTTGAACTTCTTTGATTTTATCAACCAATACAGGATTGAGGAAGTAAAATCCAAAATAGCCAAGCCTGAATTTGATAATTTATCAATCCTTGGGATTGCTTTTGAAAGCGGTTTTAATACCAAATCAGCTTTTAACCGGGTTTTTAAAAAGATGACCGGAACAACCCCGAGCGAATACAAGAATCAGCTATAAGCCGCTGCATACCAATATTTTAAATATTCATTTTTAAGTTCAGCTTTATAAAGCAGGACTTCGTTTTGTTGGCAAATGGGTACTACCTTAGCAAGTAGGTCGCACAGGAAGCTTTGCAAGGATACTTTTGCATCAACAAATCATAATTCTAATCATTTAATAAATTTATCATGAGCACAAAAAAAATGAATTTGGGAACAGAAGGCATAAAAAAACTTCAAACCCGTAAAAGTTATTTGCAAACAATCCTTCCAATTGTGTTTGCATCCCTCTTAATATTATTTGGCACACTGCCCGCTTCAGCGCATTGCGATTCGTTCGATGGCCCGGTAATTAAAGAAGCCACCAAAGCACTTGAAGCGAATAACGTCAACCTGGTTTTAAAATGGGTTACGAAAGAACAGGAACAGGAAATCACTTCATTGTTCAACAAGACCTACAGTTTGAAAAGCGGTGATAAAGAAGTTTATGCCATCGTTGAAAAACATTTTTTGGAAACCCTCGTCCGCCTGCATCGCGAAACCGAAGGCGCTCCTTACACCGGATTAAAACCGGCCGGGACTACCAAACCAATCATTCAGATGACCGATAAAACCCTTATAGATGGAAATGTGGATGATTTTTTGATAAACTTGAACAGCCATATCGATCAGGTGATACGTGAAAAATATCAAAAAGTCGCCGATCTCAACAAAGTAAAGGACAATTCAATAGCACAAGGCAGGGCTTATGTGGAAGCTTATGTTGACTATACGCATACCGTTGAAGCGATTCATGACATCATGGAACACGGTGGTGGACATGGTCATGAAGGCCACTAAAAACTAATAAGGTAACATTGAATTTAAAAAACCATTTTCAAATTAAGTTATGATATAAAAAGTCATTAAATTGATCACCAGTATTTTATGAAAGAAGAGGTAAGTACTTCCAGCTTTGGAACGCTTACCTCTTTTTTGTTTTTAAAATTTTATCTAAAAAAAACCAAAGACTCTTTGTGAAACTCTGTGATTCTCCGTGCAACTTTGTGTTACAGCTCCCTCCCCCGTTCACTTTAACACTTTTTATAAAAATATTCTACAGGATCAAAACAAATGATTTACTTTTGTGAGCGAATATTCACTAACATAAATCGATTAAATGAATGACACGATATCGGAACGACAAAAGGAAATAATAAAAACTTCCCTTGAGCTTATTGCAGAAAAGGGAATTCAGGGTTTGACAATTAAAAACCTATCCAAAAAAATTGGAATTGTAGAATCTGCCATATACAGGCACTACGAAAGCAAAACGCACATTTTAGCGGCAATACTCGATTCCATATCTGAGCAAATTGTACCAGAGGGAGCAATAAAAGTTGAAAGCGTAATTCATTATTTAGAACAAAAACTCAGAACTCGCTTACAGACTTTTACCGCTACTCCTGCTTTGGTATCCGTGATTTTCGCAGAAGATTTGTTCCAAAACGAAGCTTTATTGGTCGAAAAGACGAAAGCAAAAGTGCAAAAAAGCATCGCTGACACGTCCGCAATGATAAGCCTTGGCCAACAAAAAGGAGAGATAAGAAACGATATCGAGGCGGAGCAATTGGCAATTATGATTTACGGAAGTTTAAGAATGCTGGTGAAACAATGGAGAATGTCGGACTATTCATTTGACTTAATCCAAAAAGGAGACAAACAAATCAACGCAATGAAAATCTTATTAAAACCATTACAATTATGAAAAAAATCACGCAAATAAACGCCATAATATTCCTGCTGATACTGCCTTTAGCCTTGTTTTTAATGTCTTTCCAAAATCAAGAGACAATTGAAATAACAGGCAAATGGGCTTTCCCCGACTCCCCCCGCGAAATAGAGGTGTATAAACAAAAAGACAAATACTACGCAAAAATCATCAAAGTTTCGGGTGAAGATAAAAAAGAAAAAGTAGGCCACATTATGCTAACAGACTTAGTTTATGACCAAACCGACAAGATTTATTCGGGAAAAGCCAACTCCCCCTCGGGAATAACAGCATCCAGCGAAATAATGCTACTTGATGAAAACAGACTCCATATAAAGGTGTCAAAGTTTTTTGTGGTCAACAAATCATATATTTTAACCAGAATAAAATGAAATACATCCTATTTGTCATAACAGGCCTATTCTTACTAACACAAGCTTCTTATGCGCAGGACGAACTAAGTTTTAACAAGCTCGACTCGCTTTTAAAATATGCTGAACAAAATAGCATCACTATAAAAACCGGAGAACAGCAAAGTCTGTTGGCAAAATGGCAGAAAATTTCGGCGCAAGCCGGATTGGTGAATTTCAGGATGCAGACCAATTTTAATTTGACCAATAACTTGGAATTACCAGTTACATTCCTTCCCGCAGAGGCCTTTGGCGGAACTCCCGGAACATTTAAAGAAGTAACAACAGGCCAGCAATATATCGGGAATTTGAATTTAGCGCCGCAAATCGACATCATCAACCCGGCAAGCTGGGCTAAACTAAAAAGTGCCAATGTAAGTGTCGAACTCACAAACCTAAATAATCTAATCGCAAAAAAATCGCTCTTTGAATCTATTTCCGCTACTTATCACAATATTATTTCTTTGCAAGAACAAGTAGAAATTACTCAGAAAAGCCTGCTGGCCGCGGATACCCTATTGACGATTATGAAAAATAAATACGCAGAAGGTATTGTGCGACAGCAAGATTTGAATGACGCCCATATCAATAAACTAACGCTTTCAGATAACCTGAAACAACTAAATCTATCCTTAGAACAACAATATTACAGCCTCAAAATTTTATGCGATATTCCAGAATCTACCGAGATAAATATTGAGGAACAGCCCGACTACAACAAACCAATAACTCTTGGTTTACATGTTGATAATCAGTTGGAATACAAATCATCGCTTTTAAACCTTGAACTGGCAAATGCAGATTTTAAAACCAATCGGCTTATGCAATATCCTACTGTTTCGCTTATGTATTATAGTGCCTGGCAGCAAAACGGAAACAGTACATTTTTCGATAGTGATATTGACTGGCTAAATTCTCAATATATCGGTTTAAAAGTAAGTTTACCCTTCCCTGATATCAACAGATATACACTCACAAAAAGCGCGAAAATCAATAAAACGATTTCAATGCAAAATGCAGCGCATACGAAACTTCAAAACGATTTCACAAATAAACAATTGGTTTTGGATTATGAAAAAGCTTATTCACAGCTCAATACTACCAACCAAATCTATCAACTAAAAGAGCAAAACTACGGCCTGGCATTGAACCAGTTTAACATGTCAATACTTTCTTCTGATAAATTGATCATTGCATTTAATGATATGCTAATAAGCCGTTTGAACTACAGCAGCGCACTTGCAAATTTAAACTATACCCTATCGAAAATTGAAATAAATAACACAATAAAATGAAACTGAACAGCTACTTTGTCCTGGCTTTTGCCGCGTTGGCTTTGCTGAATTCGTGCGGTAAAAAATACACGGAAACAAAACCCGAATACCGGGATATTACTGAAACGGTTTTTGCCTCAGGTGTGTTAGTCCCCGAGAACCAATATAATTTAACCGCACAAAGCGATGGTTATCTTCTTTCTTTGAACTTTGAAGAAGGCGACATTGTTGAGACAAACTATTTACTTGCCGAAATTGATAACAAAACCTATGACATTAACTTGCTGGGTGCCAACAAGCTATTAGATATAGCAGTCGGTAATTTATCTCCAAACGCCCCCGCTTTAAAGCAAATCGAAGCAAACTTATTGATTGCTGAGCAAAAAATGAAACAAGACGAAATCCAGGTTGAACGCTACAAATTTTTATACAATACCAATAGCGTTTCAAAATTAGAATACGAAAATGTATTGCTCGCCTATGAAACTTCAAAATCAAATTATACGGCACTACAGGAAAACTACAAATTACAGGAACAGCAGGCCGAGCAACAACTTATCAACCAGAAAACCCAAAGCGGCATCAATAAAGTATTGCAAGGAAATAATGAACTCCGGGCAGTGATAGGTGGCAAAGTGTATAATAAATACAAAGAACTTGGCGATTACGTGCGCCGGGGCGAAATTATTGCCGTGATTGGAAGTCCAGAAAATCTTTATGCTAAACTAAGTATTGACGAATCGAATATTTCAAACGTGCGTGTAAACCAGCAAGTTATAATTCAGTTGAATACCAATAAACGTAAAAATTACAAAGGAGTGATTTCTGAGGTTTATCCATCGTTTGATATTCAGACACAATCTTTCAGCTGTAAAGCAATTTTTACCGATAGCCTGGATTTCCTGATGTCAGGCACTCAGGTTCAGGCAAATATCATTATAAAAGACAAAGACAATGTGCTTGTTATTCCACGTAAATATTTGGACTTTGGAAATACCGTATTGGTTAAAAGCGAAGGTGCGGTTAAAGTTGAAACCGGTTTTATCTCCAATGAATGGGTAGAAATACTCAGTGGAATTAATGAAAATTCAATAGTACAGGCAGAAAAAAAATAAATCCCAATTATGAGTAAGTTTTTTAGAAAGAAAATACATCTCGGTGTGGATTACGAAATTGCCTTTACGCACATTTTGGCAAAGAAAATGCAAACTTTTGTTGCAGCACTTGCGGTTGCTATAGGCATTGCAGCCTTCATTTTCCTAAATTCATTGGTTGTTGGCTTTAACCGAAGTTCCGATGAATCGTTTTTTAAAACCATGCCTCATGTCCGTATTTATATTGACGATGAGTTAAGTATGCCACTTCAGAAAAATGAAACAAATCAACGGACTTCCGTGATTGTGAACCCAAAAATAACAAACAATAGCGATAAGTTGATAAATCCCGAAAGGATTGTAGAACAACTTGAAACGAAAGAATATGTTTTAACGGCAGCCCCCTGGCTGAACGTTAACTTGTTTTACAATAACGGCATTTCGCAATTGAACGGCAGTAGTTCGGGGGTAAATATCGTTGAAGCAAACACCTTATTCGATATAAAATCTACCATGGTGGAAGGCGATATGAACGAATTGCTTAGCACACCCAACGGAATCATTTTAGGAGTGGGTATCGCTGAAAACCTGAATGTTAGGTTGAATGACAATATAAGTATTGTTTCACCTTTGGGAATAATTAAAGTTATGAAAGTAGTTGGTTTTTTCAAAACAAGCAATTCTGTTGTTGACAAAACCAAGTCCTATATTAATTTGTCCATTGCACAGCAACTAATGGCGCAAGGCCCTGATTATCTGACCGATATTTACATCAAAATAAATGATCCAAACGATGCTCCAAAACATATTTCCGATTTAGAAGCTTTGTCAGGTTATAATGCCGAGAGTTGGCAAACCGCCAATGAATCTGCACAGGCATCAAAGAAAACCAGGGCGGTAATGATGGGATCAATTTCGTTTATTATACTAATTGTGGCGGCATTCACCATTTACAATATTATCAACATGACTATCAAGCAAAAACTGCATGACATCGCCATCCTCAAAGCACAGGGTTTTGCAGGGAAAAGTGTTGTAAAAATATTTTTAAGTGAAGCTTTAATTATTGGTATTTTAGGAACAATTGGCGGGATGATGCTGGCCATCTTACTAATAAACATCCTCAGCAAGGTATATATTGGTGGCGACACAGGCTATTTCCCGATTCAGTTTGAACCAAGAATTATGTTTCTCGGGTTTTTAGTTGGTCTTGTGGTTACGGCCATTGCTGGATATATTCCTGCCAGAAGTGCGGCCAAAGTTGATCCTATTTCAATTTTTAGAAACTAATGAAAATGAAAACGATACTTAGCGTAGAAAATATTACAAAATCTTTTTATACCCCCATAGCGTTCAAAGCATTAAACGATATCACTTTTGAGGTGCAAGAAGGCGAATTTTTGTGTATTATTGGTAAATCGGGTTGCGGCAAATCGACTATGTTGTACATACTCTCGACAATGGACACAGACTACGAAGGGAGATTGTTTCTTGATGACCAACTTCTTACAGGCCTAAAGCAAGATAAATTGGCAAGATTAAGAAACAGCAGTATTGGATTTGTATTTCAGTTTCATTATTTGCTGCCGGAATTTAGTTGTTTGAAAAACATTATGATTCCAGCCCTGAAATTAGGAAAATATTCGCGTGAGGAGATAGAATTTAGGGCTTATGAAAAACTCAAACTACTTGAATTAGAAGAACAAGCGTTAAAACCGGCATCGAAACTATCGGGAGGCCAACAACAACGTATTGCCATCGCACGCGCACTGATTAATGAACCTAAAATAATCATGTGTGATGAGCCAACCGGAAATTTAGACAGCAAAAACTCTAAAATTGTATTGGACATTTTCAAACAAATATCAAAAGATTTTAACCAAACAATCATTACCGTTACCCATGACAACGACTTCGCAAAAGCATCAGACAGGGTAATTGAAATGCAGGACGGTAAGATTATCAACCACAATCTAATCCTTTAGCAATGAGAATTTTTGATGCGATAATATCGCAGGCGTAGTTTTTTTGAATGTGATGATTGTGTAATTTTGAAAAATGCGGGAAAAACTATTGCGTACATCTAAAAAATTATAGTACAAATTAGAGATTAGTACTGAAATTAAGTATCTTTGTCGAAATATTACTAAGATTGACAGTTGCAAAATACATAAAACTGCTATTATCCCACGAGGAATATTCATTTTCTTTAGATGAATTGATTCAGCATATCGATAAACCCGAAACTTCCATAAAAGGTGAACTTTCACGCTTAATTGAAAAAAATGAAATCGTAAACCTTCGAAAAGGATTTTACCTTATTATAACCCCGAGATATTCATCGGCACAAAAATTACCAATTCAACTTTATTGCGAAAAGTTATTTAAGTATTTGGATAGAAATTACTACCTGGGGCTTTATTCAGCAGCAAAATTTCACGGCGCAAGCCATCAGCAGGTTCACAGAGACTATATAATTACTGAGAAGCCAAAAATGAATGATATATCAAAAAGTACAATTGATATTCGTTTTTTCACAATGACTAACTGGATTGACAAGAATATCCAACTAAAGAAATCTGATGCCGGCCTATTTAAAGTTTCCAGTCCCGCCCTCACAATTGTTGACTTAATTCATCATCAAACAAAGCTGGGTGGAATTAACAGAATGCTTGCCGTTATTGAAGAGCTATCAGAAGAATTAATTGAATCGGATATAATTGAGCTTTTAACTTGGTATCCAGGTAAAAGCAGCTTACAAAGGTTTGGCTTTTTATTGGAAGAACTTGGTGTTAATGAAGAAATGCAGGAATTGATATTTTTGAATTTACAAACCAACAATTTCTTCCCTGTTTTACTTAGTCCAAAATCAAATGAAAAGCCCGGTGCTGTGAGCAATAGGTGGAAAGTTGCTGTTAACATAAAACTAGAAAACGACTTATGATACCAAAACCATCCATTGCAAAATGGCAACAGCATGCACCGTGGAAAGAGTTTGCACAGGTTGAACAGGATTTAATTATCTCCAGAGTTCTGGTGGAATTATTTTCAGATAAGTTTCTTAGGGAAAACCTTGCTTTCAGAGGTGGAACTGCTTTACACAAATTGTACCTTAATCCTGCATCGAGATACTCTGAAGACATCGATTTGGTTCAAATAAAACCCGGCCCTATAAAGCCAATAATGCAACGAATAGGAGAAGTAATTACATTTTTTGAGGAAAAAAGAACTACTCAGATACGCGGACATGGAGCGAAAGCTTTATATCGTTTCACATCGGAATATGAAGACATTAGAATGCGGCTTAAACTGGAAATCAATTGTAAAGAGCATTTTAATGTTTTGGGGTTAGTTGACTTTCCTTTTTCAGTTGAAAGCGAGTGGTTTAACGGCGAAACAGAGATTAAGACATACACTATCAATGAATTGTTGGGTACAAAACTTAGGGCGCTTTATCAGCGAAGTAAAGGCAGGGATTTATTCGACCTAAACCATTCCCGTCTTACAAAGGAATTGGATTATGACCAGCTAATAACTTGTTATAAAAAATATATCAGCTTTGCAACAGGCAAAAGGCCACCAAGCAAGAAAGAGTTTCTAATAAACATCGAAGAGAAAGAAAAAGATTCCAGCTTTGCCGGTGATATGGAAGCAATACTTAGACCCGGAATAACTTATAATCAGGCAGAAGCGTTTGATTGGCTTAAAAATGTATTGTTGGAAAAATTATGAAATTGCTGCGTTTCACTCTGTCGCCGGCCTGCGGTTGTCAGGCCCCCAGAAAGCGCGCATTTGAACGATCTTCCCGGCCTTATCAAAACGAAAAACATCAATAATATCTGTTTTCATTGTCGTATCATCCACCTCCATCAGCAACTGAAAAGGAAAGGCGGCTTCCTGTCCGGCAGCACGCACAGGGCCGGTTCGCGTTAGCGTTAAATCTATAACCACCGCCCCGGAATAAAATTCACGCAGCCTTGCTTTACCACTCAGCACTTCACTGCCTACAGGATCCTCAACGCTGCCGTTTTCAGCGTATAAGGACAAAATTCCTTCCAAGTTCTTTTCATTCAGGAAACGGATGTAGCTGTCCGCCACATCGGTATAATGTTTACTACTCATAATGCTATTCTCCTCTTTTACAGCCTGTTCTGTGCCTGGCGTATTGCCGACAGAAGCTGAAGCGCTTGCTATTAAATTTAAAGTCAGTATCAAAAGTATCGACAAGTATTTTATGTTTTTCTGTTGCATTTCAAAGTATTAAGTTTTTCTGGCAGCCAAGATATAACAAAAACGGGAAAACCAAACCAAGGCATTTTGAGGTAAGACTTTACTGATGTTTCACACAAGTATATAATCTGTTAATAATGAGCCTAATGGAAAGTTATAATTTATAAATTATCCATTTTCAAACGAATTTACGCTGTGATACTAAGTATCCTCTCTATGGCTCTTTGTAAAACAGCCCACGAAAGCTCTCGGTGACGAATTTGCTCAAACAGATCAAAATATTAAAATGGTAAAACTATCTTTGTGGATGGAGCAAAGAATTTTTTCTTTGTTTTTACAATAAATGATTGAACTCCTTTAAAAAACAACTAATATGACAGAAGAACATAAAAGGATTAAAGAAAATTACACTAAAAAGAAAGACTGGCTGCATTGGGGTCCTTATCTAAGCGAGCGCCAATGGGGCACTGTAAGAGAAGATTATAGTCCGTCAGGCCATGCGTGGGAATATTTTCCACATGACCATGCCCGCAGCCGAACCTACCGCTGGGGTGAAGATGGCATCGCTGGTATTTCTGACCGCTATTGTAATTTATGCTTTGCAATAGCATTGTGGAATGGCAATGATGACATATTGAAAGAACGCATGTTCGGACTTTCCAATCCGCAAGGCAATCATGGTGAGGATGTTAAGGAGTTGTATTACTATTTGGACAACACCCCTACCCACTCCTACATGAAAAGTCTCTACAAATATCCTCAGAACAAATTTCCCTATGAAGAACTGATTTCCGAAAATGAAAAAAGAGGAAAGGATGAGCCCGAATTCGAATTGCTTGATACAGGTATTTTTGATAAAAATGACTATTTCGATGTTTTAACGGAATATGCAAAAGCTGATAATGAGGACATTATGATTAAAATAACCATAAGCAACAGAAGTGAGAAAGCAGCTGCTCTTCACGTATTGCCTAGCCTCTGGATACGGAATTACTGGAGTTTTAGGGAAATGAAAATAAAACCGCTAATCTCGAAACAAGAACAGCATGGTCAAGTTTATGCTGCCGTCAATCATCCCTATTTAGGAGCATACAATTTTTATTTTGAAGCCGCTTCCGAGTTGCTTTTTACTGAAAATGAAACCAATACCGAAAAAGTTTTTAACACGAAAAACGATCATCCGTTTAAAAAAGACTTGTTTCATACCGCCGTCATCAATAACGACTTTTCGTTGGCTACGCAACATGAAGAGGGAACCAAGTTTGCGCCTTTATATGTTTTAAACTTAGACGCCGGAGCATCCATCACCCTGAAATTAAGGCTAACAAATGCTCTTTTAGATGCACCTCTTGAAGGCGATTTTGAACAGATTTTCCAAAAACGGCAAATCGAGAGCTCAAAGTTTTATAATTCAATTTCTAAACAAACGGACAAGCGTTTAGCAACTATTCAAAAACAAGCTTTTGCTGGTCTTTTATGGTCGAAGCAATATTATAATTACGATGTAGAAACCTGGCTGCAAGGTGATCCGAAACAGCCTGCTCCTCCCCCACAGCGTTTAACTGGTAGAAACAGTGATTGGAAAACCCTCAGAAACCATGATGTTTTATCGATGCCAGATACCTGGGAATATCCTTGGTTTGCGGCATGGGATTCAGCATTTCATTGCATCAGCTTTGCACTCATCGATCCTGATTTCGCAAAACAACAGCTTATCCTTTTCACCCGCGAGTGGTATATGGCGCCAAATGGTCAAATCCCGGCCTACGAATGGTCGTTTAGCAATGTAAATCCACCCGTGCAAGCCTGGGCAACGATGCAGGTTTACAAAATCGAAAAACGTAAAGGCGGGAAAGGTGATGTTAATTTTCTAAAAAGGATGTTCAACAAACTCGCCTTGAATTTCACTTGGTGGGTAAACAGGTTAGACAGCTGTGGGAATAATGTATTTGAAGGCGGTTTCCTTGGCATGGACAATATCGGTGTGTTCGACAGAAGCCATGGTATTCCTGTGAATGGCACCCTGGAGCAGGTGGACGGAACATCCTGGATGGCGCTTTATTGTTTGAATATGCTTGAAATGAGTTTGGAAATTGCACTGTATGACATTTCCTATGAAGATATGGCTATCAAGTATTTCGGGCATTTTGTTTTTATCTCTGAAGCCTTAAACAAAAGAAGCCAGGAATTTATTGGCACTTGGGATGAAAAAGATGGTTTTTTTTACGATAAATTAGTTTTTCCAGACGGGACTTATTACCCCATAAAGGTGAAATCCATCGTTGGGCTATTGTCTTTAGCGGCAGTGCTTAGTATAAAAAAGGAGACACTTGAGAAACTACCTGTATTCAAAAAAAGTATTTTATGGTTCAATAAATACCGGACCAGAACCTTAAAACACCCTGTGATACATGACTTTGCTGATGGTGATGACCTGCTTTTGTCGTTGGTCCCCAGAGAACGTATGAAAGTATTGATGAAGACCTTACTCGACGAGAAAGAATTCCTGAGTGACTTTGGTATTCGATCTTTATCTAAAATTCATGAAACTCCTTATAATATCATAATAGAAGGAAAAACCTACAGCATTAATTATGAGCCTGCTGAATCTACAGTATCCCTTTTTGGCGGCAATTCCAACTGGCGGGGACCGATTTGGTTGCCTATTAACTATTTGTTTATTATGGCGCTAAAGGAATATTACAATTACGGTGGTGATCTCTTGAAATTTGAATATCCTACAGGCAGCTCTCCTCAACTCGATTTGATGCAGATAAGTAATAAGCTCAGTAAGCGGCTGACAAAAATTTTTGAAAAGGATGCAAATGGTGACAAACCTGTTCATGGCCTGCACGCCTACAAGTACAGAGATAAATATTTTGAGGAACTCTTATTGTTTTACGAATATTTCGACGGAGATAACGGCAGAGGTGCAGGCGCATCCCATCAAACCGGATGGACAGCTTTGATTGCCAACCTAATAGAACTAACTCAATAATAATAATTTAAAATTCTTATAATGAATACATTACGTTATCGCTCACGTGGACAGTCAGTGAATTTCTTAAAACAAATTCTTTACCGCCTGGGCTACAAACTCTTGATTTCCAATTATTTTGATAAAGATACCGATCTGGCCGTAAAGGACTTTCAACTGAAAAACAACTTGGTTGTTGATGGTATTGTGGGCCTGAAAACCTGGGCTAAACTTATTGCTGCCTACAAAGATATTTTCGCCCCCAACGATAAGTTTTTGTCGGAAAAGGACTTAATAGATTTTGCCCGTCTTTTTTCTCTTGAACTGGCCGCCGTAAAAGCTGTGAACGAAGTGGAAAGCAGCGGCAAAGGCTTTTTAGCCGAAGGTCGTCCACGGATCCTGTTCGAAGGCCATGTGTTTTGGCGCGAACTAAAAAAACACGGTCTCGATCCAAAAGCCTTATGGAGCGCTGATTTTGAGGATGTTTTATATGAAAGCTGGACAAGGAAATACTACAAAGGAGGCGCAGCAGAATACGACCGGCTCGAAAAAGCCGCTCGAATTTCAGACCTGCCCGGCGTAAAAGAAGCTGCCTATTGTTCAGCCTCTTGGGGAGCATTTCAAATTATGGGTTACCATTATAAAAGCTTGGGCTACAGCTCCGTTGACGATTTTGTGGAACATATGAATCGGCATGAACGTGAGCACCTTGCTGCATTTGGAAAGTTTATCTCCAACGCCAGCTTTTCCGGGAAAAAACTGCTTGAGTGGCTCCGAGAAAAGAATTGGGCAAACTTTGCTCACGGTTATAATGGTTCAGGCTACAAGCAAAATAAATACGACACAAAGCTGAAATCGGCTTACGAAAAGTATTCCGTTTAAAACCTATTGCTTTAGGACAGTCGAAATTCTCCATAAAAATATTCCCTTTTAGAACAAACGGACAATTAGCGGGTTTCTATTTATAGGAGAGTTTTGGAAACAACGCGACTCAGAATATTGGATTTACAACGCAAAAAGTTACGCTAACATGGAAAGTACCATAAAAACCAATCTTGAAATAATCCTCAATCGAATTAAAAACGCTTGTGAAGCCGCAAACCGAAGCAATGAGGAGGTGAAGCTTTTGTTAGCAACCAAAACAGTATCAGCAGATAACATCAAAATCGCGCTGAATAATAACCAAACTTTAATAGGCGAAAACAAAATCAATGAAATTAAAGAAAAGTATAACGCGCTGAAAAACATTCAGCACCAACAACATTTTATTGGTCATCTCCAATCCAATAAGGTGAAAGATTTATTAAAATATGATGTCGATTGCATTCAGTCTTTGGACAGACTTAAAGTAGCTGAAAAATTGCAAAATCGATTAGAATATGAAGATAAAACGATTGACGCTTTCTTACAGATTAACACCTCCTATGAAGAAAGTAAGTTTGGTGTGAAACCGGAAGAAGCCTTAAAATTCGCGATGGAAGTTAGTCATTTTGACCGAATTAATATAAAAGGACTAATGACAATAGGTTTATTCTCGGCAGAAGATGAAGCGGTTCGGAAATGCTTCAAATTGCTTAAAAATATACAAATATCACTGCTTGATAAAGGAATACCCGTCGATGAATTATCGATGGGAATGAGTGGCGATTTAGAAATAGCCATTCAAGAAGGCGCAACAATAGTGAGAGTTGGAACAGCCATTTTCGGAAAACGAAAATACCCGGATAGCTATTATTGGAATGAAAATAAATAAAGCTGGCGGCTTACCTAAGCCTTCCAGTAACTACCACTTCTGGAGATACTTACTGACAGTAAACATCTTCAACGATCAGGTTTTCCACGAAAACTGAAACCATTTTCCGTCAAAGGCATTGCGCTATCAGGCGCAGGATTATATCAAGAAAGTTTGTACTTTTAACGCTGATTTTGGCGACCACGCAGATAGGATTTCATGAATGACTGTCGGTGCTAAGCTTAATTAGGTAACATATAAAGACATAAAATCAAATGCTAATTAAAAAATAGTAATTATGGAAACCCAAACTTTGACTGTTGGAAATTATTTTAAAGCAAATAAAATAGTTCATGTTGCAATGGTTATAGGACTCGTATTCTTTATATCCATGTCCTTTTTCCTACAAAAAATGGGGCTTGGAACAATTGGCGAAAACCTAAGTAAATCAGCTGTTTATATAACACCGATTATAGCATTAATCGGACTTATTGGTGGCACTTCATTATTTAAAAGAAAACTAAATCAATGCAGAACAAAACAGCTTTTGAATGAAAAACTAACTGAATACAGATCAGCTTTAATACTCAAATTCGCGATAATAGATGGCACTGCTCTTATCCTAATCATATCCTATTTATTGACCGGAGAACTCATAATATTAACAGCTGCAGGATTACTGATAATTGTATTTACTACTTATATCCCAACAAAAGCAAAATTAATCAATGATCTTGCTTTAAGTTTTACGGATAGACAAATTCTTGACGATCCTAACAATGAAATCAAATAATGTCCCCACTCTGAAAAGTATTGTTCTGCCACGAAGACGCCAAGTCACAAAGGTTTCACTAAGGTTTTAATGTTAATAACCAGTGCTTTGTGATTCTTTGAGCCTTACAGTCTTGGTGGCATTTCTTCATTTCTTGTCTTTTCGGAGAAGGCTCAAAAACTCAAAGATTGACCCCACTCTGAAAAGTATTATTCTGCCACGAAGACGCCAAGTCACAAAGGTTTCACTAAGGTTTTAATGTTAATAACCAGTGCTTTGTGATTCTTTGAGCCGTACAGTCTTGGTGGCATTTCTTCATTTCTTGACTTTTCGGAGAAGGTTCAAAAACTCAAAGATTGACCCCACTCTGAAAAGTATTATTCTGCCACGAAGACGCCAAGACGCAAAGGTTTCACTAAGGTTTTAATGTTAATAACCAGTGCTTTGTGATTCTTTGAGCCTTACAGACTTGGTGGCATTTCTTCATTTCTTGACTTTTCGGAGAAGGTTCAAAAACTCAAAGATTGACCCCACTCTGAAAAGTATTATTCTGCCACGAAGACGCCAAGACGCAAAGGTTTCACTAAGGTTTTAATGTTAATAACCAGCACTTTGTGATTCTTTGAGTCTTACAGTCTTGGTGGCATTTCTTCATTTCTACATTTCTTGTCTTTTTGAAGTGCTGTCAAAGATTTGCACGGGCGATTATTACAATTGATTTATTTTCGTGATATTTGACCATTATTTTTGGTAAGCATAAAATAAAAACCACCATGAAAAAGATGAAATTATCTATCGTAGATTTAGCAACAGTAATTCCGGGAGAGACAAGGCACGACGCTTTAATGAATAGCATAGAAGTTGCTAAATACATAGAAAAATTAGGTTTCACGCGGATATGGCTTGCCGAGCACCACGGTTCAAGTGCTATCGCAGGCCGTGCGCCCGAAGTTTTGATAGCTGCCATCGCGGCAAATACGACTACCATAAAAGTGGGTTCCGGCTCGGTATTGCTCAATCATTATAGCGCTTTTAAAGTCGCTGAAGTTTTTTGCACCCTCAACGAACTCTATCCCAATCGCATAGATTTAGGCGCCGGAAGGGCAACAACGGGTCCTGTATTAGATTTCGCCTTGCAGCAAGACAGGAGCAAACAGTTCCACAGCGATTCTGACCAGCAAATACTGGAATTGGTGGCCTGGCTGGACAACAGTTTTCCGAAAGACCATCCTTTCAGTCAAACCCCAATCCACACCATCGAAAGCCTGCCCGAACTCCATCTGCTGGGTTCCAGTGCCTGGAGCGCTAATGCAGCGGCAAACCTGGGTTTGCGTTATGTTTTTGCTGGCTTTATCAATCAAAAAGGCACCCAGGAAATTCTGCAATCGTACCGCACCAATTTTCAAGCTTCAAGCGGAGTAAGTGGTGTGAAATCGCCACAGGCAAGCCTTGCCGTTCATGTGGTGTGCGCCAATACCGAAGAAGAGGCACGAAAACAAATTGCGCCGGTTAAGGTGATGTACAATATGCTTTCAAAAGGAATTTTAGATGTCCGGCTTCCCACACCCGATGAAGCGGTGAAGCAATTAGGTGGCTTGCCAAAACTTGAAAAATACGCGGCAGGAACAGGAATTCCTCCGAAATTTATTGCCGGCACACCGGACCAGGTTCACGAGCAGTTAACCCAATTGCAAAAAGATCTTTCTGTTGATGAAATTATCGTTCAGGATATGATGACAGATCACCAGGCAAGATTGAATTCATACCAATTGCTGGCGTCCGTTTTTGAACTTAAGGGAAATGTAACTAATCAGTGAGTTGAAAAGCAATAATGAAAAGGGTTGCGATCAGTCTCGTTTTGCCTTTGAGTAACTTTGTGCTTCTCTGTGTAACTTTGTGGAATAGCTGTATCCCAAAGTTGCACAGATAAGACACTGAATTTCACAGCGTAATGTTAAAGTTTATAATACTTTTTGACACTGATTAGTTACAAGAAAATTAACTACAAAAGTATTTACCCAAACTCCCCCTACGAACTCTTAGCCTCCAACTCACGCAGGTTTTCCATCTTTTTGCGTGCTAAAAACTCTTGGATTCCTTCGAGGTGTTGCTTCACTTGTTTGTTACCAAATTCATAAATCTTAGTCACCAATCCATCTAAGAAATCACGGTCGTGGGAAACCAGTATCAGCGTGCCGTCGTATTTCAGAAGTGCCTGTTTCAGAATATCTTTGGTGCGCATATCGAGGTGATTGGTAGGCTCATCAAGGATAAGCAGATTATAAGGTTCGAGCAGCAGCTTGATCATTGCCAGGCGGGTACGTTCACCGCCGGAAAGCGTTTTTACTTTTTTATCCAGGTCGTCGCCACCAAACATAAACGCGCCCAATAAATCCTTGATTTTAGCGCGAATGTCGCCCTTGGCAATATCATCAATAGTTTGAAAAACGGTGATTGATTCATCCAGCAGCGAGGCTTCGTTTTGGGCGAAATAGCCCACCAGGGTGTTGTGCCCCAAAGTCAAACTTCCGCCATGCTCAATCTGCTCCATAATAGCTTTCACGAGGGTGGACTTTCCTTCGCCGTTCTTACCCACGAAGGCCAGCTTCTCGCCGCGTTCCAGCGTAAACGAAACATCCGAAAAAACCAGGTGATCGCCGTAGGATTTGGAGACATCATTGGCAATAACAGGATAGTTTCCAGAGCGTGGAGCCGGCGGAAAACGCAGCCGTAAATGAGAAGTATCCACCTCGTCAATTTCAAGAATCTTGAGCTTCTCGAGCATCCTTACCCGCGACTGCACCTGATTGGTTTTAGAATAAGTGCCCCTGAACCGCTCGATAAATTCCTGGTTATCAGCAATCATTTTCTGTTGCTCATCAAAAGCCTTTTGCTGTTGCCGGCGGCGGTCCTCGCGCAGCACCAGGTATTGCGAATAGATTACCCGATAATCGTAAATTCGACCCATAGTCACCTCGATGGTGCGGGTGGTAATATTATCAATAAAAGTGCGGTCGTGCGAAATAACAATGACCGCCTTGGCCTGGTTGATCAAAAAATCTTCGAGCCATTGCACCGATTCAATATCCAGGTGGTTGGTAGGCTCATCCAACAGAATCAGGTCGGGCTTTTGAAGCAGTATTTTGGCCAGCTCGATGCGCATCCGCCAGCCTCCGCTAAACTCATCCGTCGAACGCTGAAAATCTGCGCGCTCAAAGCCAAGTCCCAGCAGAATTTTTTCCACTTCGCTGTCAAAATTAATATCGCCCCGGCTATATACCTTCTCACTCAGCGTGGAAACTCTCTCGATAATGTCGTAATATTCAGGCGATTCGTAATCGGTACGGCTGCTCAGCTGTAAGTTCATCTCCTCCATCTCTTGCTGCATGGCGATCAGCTCCACGAAGGCCTGCGACGCTTCCTCGAAAACCGTTCTGTTATTCTCGCTCAATAAATGCTGCGGCAGATAGGCAATTACGGCATCATCCGGCGCCGAAACCTTGCCTTGTGAAGGCGTCTTTGCACCAGCCAAAATCTTGAGCAAGGTTGACTTCCCGGCGCCGTTTTTCCCCATCAGCGCGATACGGTCTTTCTCGTTTACCACAAACGAAATATCCTTAAAAAGTGTGGTTCCCCCAAACTCAACGCCCAATCCATCTATTGAAATCATACAACTATTGTTTAAAATCGACCGCAAAGATAATCAGAGCAATGAGACGGGCGGGGAAGTGGGGAAATAAGTGGGAGATGTTAGACAGAAGCGGCATTTAAATTCCCAATAATTCAATTGGATGTGTGAGAAAATATTTATACTTTTATCGGTTGATAAAATGACCGACTATGTTATTGACTATAGCAGAAATAAAAGGAATCGACATTATATACAAACGTAGCAATAAATGAAAATTAATAACTAAATCCTTAATTAATTGGATGCCAATATAATAGATTTATTCAGCGAAGTGTATTTAATATTTCAACACTTTTTTCAATGGCTTTTTAATTCAACATCCGGAAATGTCATAGGAATTATTGCAATTGGGTTGGCAATATATTTCTTTTTTAAAGATCTTAAAAGACTTGTTTATTCGATAGAATCAAAAAATATAATTTCTGATGACTTAAAATCAGTTGAAAATTTAAAGTTTTTCTATCAGGATAAAAAGATATCATCTTTAATTATTTCCGAATTGATAATTTACAATAATGGTCGAAAGTCTATTAATAAAAATGATGTTAGCAAATTAAACATAAAATCACCTGAAGGAAGGATTTTTGACTTAACTGAAATAAAAAAACATAATCACTCAATATACGAATTGACAGATAATATAATTACGATTAAACTCAATAAATTTGACTCTCGAGATTATTTAGTTTTAAGAATTTTTCATGAATCTGATTTAGAAATTGAAGGACGAATAAAAGAGTCTGGTGAACTTTTAAACAGTGAAAATACTTTATGGAAAATTATAAATATCATTCTAATAGCATGCCTTTTTATTGCCTTTTTTTGGAGCTTGAATAAAACCGTTGAAAATGATTTAACATCTTGGAAATGGTTTGTTGTAGCAGTAATAGCGGGTATGTTTATTTATCACTCTTTAAATTTCGTACATTCAATATTTTTTATACCTACCAAAATCATAAGAAAATACTTCAAAAGAAAAAAATAACTGTTGCTAATAAATAGGCTTCTTACATAGCGCAGCACCAAGCAAAAATCTCAGGTTAAACCACCTCTCCCCATGGAATCCACTTCCAGTTCACCAATTTATGGTTTGTGATTTTTTCTTTTGTTTAGCCATCTCCACAAACCTTTAAACACTGATTTTCAATTAATCCCAATAAACCGGTTGGTCTTATAAAAATTCTCCCTACTTTTATTGGGTAATAAAATGAAGCAACCATGTTGTTGACTCCGATTTCGAGGATTTAAAAACAACCGGACGCAATTTGCGACCGGTTTAAAATGGAAATTATTATGAGTGATAAAAACGAAATAATACTATATCAAAGCGATGATTTATCAACTAAGCTGGAAGTCAGAGTTGAAAATGAAACTGTTTGGCTGAACAGGCAGCAAATAGCTGAGCTATTTGACCGTGATATAAAAACCATTGGCAAACATATAGTCAATGTTTTAAAAGAAGAACTCAAAGGAATTTCAGTTGTCGCAAATTTTGCGACAGCTCAAATAAAAGTGGTAGGTGCATTTTTTGCGCCAACCACTCAATGAAAAGCTGTAAAAGGGAAAATGATATGAAAAATGAAATAGTAATATATCAAGCAAATGAACTTTCCGAAAAATTGGAAGTGAAAATTGATGAGGAAACTATTTGGCTTGCTCAATCTCAAATTGTAGCCCTTTTTGAAAGTAGCAAAGCCAATATCAGCGAACATATTAAACATATATATCAATCCGGAGAATTAGATGAGATTTCAGTTGTTCGGAATTTCCGAACAACTGCTTCTGATGGTAAAAAATACAACATTAAGCACTATTCTCTTGATGTAATAATTTCAGTTGGATACAGAGTTAATTCTATCCGCGGAACACAATTTCGTATCTGGGCAAATAAAGTTTTAAAAGACTACCTGTTAAAAGGATATTCATTAAATAACAGAATGAATCGTATTGAGGATAATGTTCAGGCATTATCCAAAAAAGTAAATGAAATTGATATTCATATAAAAACAAGCTTACCACCCAAACAAGGCATTTTTTACGATGGACAAGTTTTTGATGCCTATCTATTTGTAGCAGACCTTATTAAAAAAGCCAAAGTTTCAATTTTGCTAATTGATAACTATGTAGATGAAAGCGTTTTGTGCTTATTCTCTAAACGAAACAACAATGTATCGGTAAACATTTACACCAAAAATATAACAAAGACATTAAAGCAGGATTTGGAAAAACACAACGCCCAATACCCAAAAATTACTGTGCTACAATTTACCAAAGCACACGACCGATTTTTAATACTCGATGAAACCACCGTTTACCATTTTGGAGCAAGCCTGAAAGATTTGGGTAAGAAATTGTTTGCCTTTTCAAAAATGGAAATGGACGCGAAAGAGATTTTAGCGAAATTGGAAAAAGGAGATGGTGATGAGTGATGCAATGAACCTTTAAACACTGATTTTCAATTAATCCCAACAAATCAGTTAGAAGTTAAGAAAATCTCCCTACTTTTATCAGTTACTAAAATGACGCAACCATTTTGTTGTCTCCGAATTCGAGGATTTAAAAACAACCGGACGCAATTTGCAACCGGTTTAAAATGGAAATTATTATGGCTGGTAAAAACGAAATAATACAAATTAATAATGTTCAGCATAAAATTCTTACTATTCGAGGTGTTCAGGTAATTCTTGATAATGATTTGGCTGAGCTATATGGTGTTGAAACAAAAAATCTCAATTTAGCTGTCAAAAGAAATATTGCTAGATTTCCTGATAAGTTCAGATTTCAATTGACGCAAATAGAGTTTGATGGGTATGTGGAATCTTTGAGGTTGCAAATTGAAACCTCAAAAGAAAAAAGAGGTGGAAGACGATACCTTCCCTATGTTTTTACCGAGCAAGGCGTATCAATGCTTTCTGCGGTTTTGCGTAGTGAAACAGCGATAAAAGTAAGCATACTAATTATTGATGCCTTTGTTGAAATGAGAAAATTTATCTCTCAAAATGCAAACCTTTTTCTGAGGATAAATAATATTGAACAAAAACAAATAGCCAGCGACATTAAACAACTTGAAACCAACAATAAAATAGATGCTATTTTAGATGCCCTTGAAGACAAAAGTGTAAAACCCAATCAAGGTATTTTTTACGATGGACAAGTTTTCGATGCTTATGTTTTTATTGCCGATTTGATAAAGTCGGCAAAAAAATCAATTTTGCTTATTGATAATTACGTTGATGAATCTGTTTTGCAAGTCTTTACCAAACGAAACAACAATGTATCGGTAAGCATTTACACCAAAAATATAACGAAGACATTAAAGCAGGATTTGGAAAAACACAACGCCCAATACCCAAAAATTACGGTGCTACAATTTACCAAAGCCCACGACCGCTTTTTAATACTTGACGAAACCACCGTTTACCACTTTGGAGCCAGCCTGAAAGATTTGGGTAAGAAATGGTTTGCCTTTTCTAAAATGGAAATGGAGGCGAAAGAGATTTTAGCGAAATTGGAAAAAGGAGATGGTGATGAGTGATGCAATGAGCCTTTAAACATTGATTTTCAAGAAGGATCCATTGAACACAATCGGCACTAATCCTAAAATAAAATCCCACATCTGCACAACCTGTACTATTTTTTATTACTTTGGTACAGATTAAAAAAATAGGACGCAAAATGCAGCCGATCGGAGAAAAAAGAGAAGTATGCACCTAATATGTTCTACATTTTGGTCAACTTAAACAGTATTAAAAATGGAAATACACAAAGAAAATAAGCAAGTCGCAGAACAGCCCAATAATCCGCTTCACGGCGTGAAATTGATTACGATATTAGAAGTGCTGGTGGAGCATTTTGGCTGGGAAAATTTATCCATGAAAATCAATATCAACTGTTTCAAGAATGATCCATCCATTAAATCCAGCCTAAAGTTTTTAAGAAAAACACCTTGGGCAAGAGACAAGGTTGAAGAGCTGTATCTTGATATCGTAAAGAAAATGGTGTAGTAAACTGAAAGACTGGTGTTTCTAAATAATAATAGCACCTTATATAATCCTTTAACCACAAGCTAATTAACATTAATAACTATGATAATAGACATCCACACGCACATTAACAATTACCACGAAGAAAAAGTTACCTCACTCAAAGATAGCCTTAAACTACTTACGGACACGATGTTAGAAAACAAGGTGGATTACTCCATGGTGCTGACATCCTATAAAGTCAATAAAAACAGGCCAAGCACCAAGGAGGTGGTAGAGGCTGTCCAAGGGATAAAAAACCTGGGAGTAGTTTCGGGCATTAGTTACCTCAATTACGACTACAAAGATATTAAGGAAATCAGCGAATACTTAGAGAGAGGCCTGATTAAAGGATTGAAATTTTATCCGGGCTACGAACCATTTTATCCCAATGACAGCAGACTTAAAGTATGGTACGAAATGGCCATAGCCTTTGATGTGCCTGTTATGTTTCACTCCGGCGACACCTACACGCCAACCGGAAAAGTAAAGTATTCGCATCCGTTACATATTGATGATGTTGCGGTTGATTATCCTGATTTAAAGATAGTTATATGCCATGTCGGCAATCCCTGGATCAGAGACTGCATGGAAGTTGCGTATAAAAACGAAAACGTATTTGCTGATATTTCAGGTTTGGTGCTTGGTGATTTTTCTGAGATATTTGAACGTTATGTAAAAAACGAAATCGAAGAAATGATAATCTATGCAGGCGACCCCAACTATTTATTATATGGCACGGATTGGCCAATAGCCAATATGAAATCCTACTTAAAGTTTATGGATCAATTAGACATTGCCGACGACAAAAAAGAACTTATTTTATGGGAAAATTCAGCTCAGCTGTTTAAAATTGATGTTGAAAACTTAAAGGATAGTTTGAACTCAAAAATCAAGATACGTTTTGAAACTTAAAGCTGGGAAATTGCTAATATTTTAAGAAAGAGGCCAAAAAAGTGATAAATAAAATGGAAGAATAGATGAAAAATACCATTTTCCTGACGTCAGGAAGATGATAATGCTAAAAATATAATCAATGGAACAAAGGAATAAAATACAGCTTTTTCAAAACCAATCGGTAAGAACTTACTGGGATAAAGAACAGGTTAAATGGTATTTTTCGGTTCAGGATGTTGTGGAGATATTATCTGAAAGCACTGATGTAAAGCAATATATCAAGAAAATGCGCTCACGTGATGCGGTACTCAATAGCAACTGGGGTACAATTTGTACCCCCCTTCCGATGTTGGCTGCCGATGGCAAAATAAGATTACTGAAATGAGTAAAACAAAAAAACTAAATATAGAAGGCACTGAAATAACGATCGTTTCTCAGCAAAAAGACGATTACATTTCTTTAACTGATATGGCTAAAAGTCAATTGCAAGATGTTGTAATCATTAAATGGCTTAGTTTAAAAAAGACGATTGAATATCTTGGAAAATGGGAAGCTTTGTATAACCCCAATTTTAATTATACCGAATTCGGTACAATTAGAAATGAAGCAGGAAGCAATAACTTTGTTTTATCAGTAAAAAACCGGAATACTGCAAAAACGGCAATTACATAAATGAAATCGCTGGCAGAAAATAGGATCACTAATAAATTAGATAATGAATTACAACCCTTAAATTAACGCTGTGAAACTCTGTGTCTTCTTTGAGAAACTCTGTGAAACAGCCCACGAAAGTTTTCGGGGAAACAAAGGCTATACAAGAATGATCCTTATCTTTATAGCTATTCAACACGTAACCCTCCGGCCACAAGCATCTTGCCCGTCCCAAAATAACCCATCAATTTTGCGTTCAAAATCTAAGAATTATGACCACACAAGAACGCAGAGAAAAAATGCTTCAACT
>Ga0265293_10004231_pt1 | contig 25536 bp, 23 predicted proteins | sample Munlanlewell138R_FD_192505 | JGI IMG/M metagenome (GOLD analysis project Ga0265293, IMG submission 192505) | Leachate microbial communities from a municipal landfill in Southern Ontario, Canada - Leachate well 138R | ecosystem: Engineered > Solid waste > Landfill > Unclassified | place: Canada...
GGCTACTACTATCATCATTTCAACAACAGTTAATGCTTTTCTATTATTAATATAACACGGGGTCAGGCCGTCCAATTTTACCTTTGGCAAAATTTTACTGCGCAGACCCCTTATCATTTCAACAACGGTTAATGCTTTTTTTCTTTTAATAAACATCGTTAAACACTCCGGTTCTTAATCCGATTTCTGTTTCTCTGCCATGAGCATTCTTATATTTTATTTCAATGTAAATATGATTAACATTTTCATCATTTTTAACAAATTTAATAAGCACTTTCCCTTTGTTATGTTCAAGAAACTCTGTATCAAAAGTTATCCCTTTGGTATCAGAATGAGTTATTATAACCTCGGAATCAAGATTAACAGATACAAATTCAGGTCTTGAAGCCTGCTCAAGTATTTCATTAGCTGTAATCAAAGCTGCAAGATATAATCTGTTTTCTCGAAGTCTTCTTGTATTAATTGCATTCATGGCAAAAACAGAGGTAATCGCGGCAGCAAGCAAAGCCAGCGCAACCATTACCTGAAGCAGCGAAAATCCTTTTTTAGTTAAATTTACGTACATTCATATACCTCAAAGCTTTCTGAGCATTATCAGCCAGAATATGATTAGGATAAATTCTTAAAAATTCTCTGAAAAAAACCTGGGCAAAATGATAATCCCCAGACATATAGTAAATCTGTGCCTTAAAATAAACAAGCCATATCATATCATTATCACTTGCGTTTTTTTCAAGTTGAATAATCATATCTTCGGCTTCATTGAATTTATGTCTTGAAATAAGTTCGAGTACATTTTTCATTTTTAAAGGCATTATTTCTCCGCCTTTATACTCAATTTTATTCTGCGGTAAAGATTTTGCCTGATTTGCAACAACAAATTTTGAAAAATCAATTATTTCAATTTCTGGAATTCTATCAAAATAGACCAGATCCTCCGTTTTAGTATCAATTGTTACTTTTATCGTTTTTTTTGAATTACAGTTTTTCAGCACGAAAATAAAAAGAAATATAAAAACAAATATAAAAACAAATATAACTTTCGTGTCAATCTTCATTACTTTATTATATATGAATTATATAAAAAAAGAAATTTAATTCTTCTTAATTTTGCTTAATAATTATGAGCAATGCTCAAATAAATTGATTTTAATTTTATTTTAATATAGACTATTAATAAATATTTTACAAAGTGAGGAGAAAAAAATGGATAAAATAAAAATCCCTGATATTCGTGATTTTTCTGAAACAAAAATTTATAAGGAAGTAACAAGCGATCCTGAAAAATTTTTAAAAGCAGGTGCTAAAATCAGTGATTTTATTTTTAAACCGGTTTTTTCACTTATTCCATCATTCTGTAAAAATTCATTTTTAAAACTAACTGAATATGAAGTTTTTCTTACTGCAATCAGCAAATTTTCTTTTGGAGTATTTCTCGGAGCCACATTCCCAAAATTTTTCAAAAAACACAGATTAAAACTTTTGATAATTTCAATACTTGCAAGCCTTCCCCTGTTTTATAAATTTATTAAAAACCAGGAACCATAAGGGGTCAGGCCGTCCAATTTTGCTTTCAGCAAAATTTTACTGCGCAGACCCCGAATTATTGCTTTTAAAGGTTCATTCCCGTTTTATCCGCGTTTTATTCGCGTTCCATAAATGGATATCTGTAATCTTTTGGTGGATTAAAGTTTTCTTTTATTGTTCTAACACTCATCCATCTTAAAAGATTCAATTTACTTCCAGCTTTATCATTTGTTCCAGAAGCTCTTCCTCCGCCAAATGGCTGTTGTCCGACAACTGCACCTGTTGGTTTGTCATTAATATAGAAATTTCCAGCAGCATGACAAAGATATTTTTCCATTTTAACAAGAGCATCTCTATCCTGAGCAAAAATCGCACCAGTCAAACCATAAGCAGAACCTTTATCGCAAAGTTCAAGCGCTTTATCGAGGTCTTTTTCTTTGTAAACATATATTGTTAAAACTGGCCCGAAAATTTCTTCCTGCATTGTTTTAAATTTAGGGTCAGTTGTAAGAATAATTGTAGGTTCTATAAAAAATCCTTTTTTATCATCACATTTTCCACCTGCAATTATTTCAGCATCTTTTGATTTTTTTGCATAATCAATATAAGATTTAATTGATGCATAAGCATTTTTATCAATAACTGCTCCCATGAAATTTGTAAAATCTTCAATATCACCCATTTTCAATCCGTTAACCTGTGAAACAAGATCTTTTTTTATTTTTTTCCATATATTTTCTGGAATATAAGCTCTTGAAGCAGCTGAACATTTCTGTCCCTGGAATTCAAAAGCTCCTCTCACCATTGCAGTTACCAAAGCTTTTTCATCAGCACTTGGATGAGCAAAAATAAAATCTTTTCCACCAGTTTCCCCAACAATTCTCGGATAACCATTATATTTTGTAAGATTCTGAGCTATTGTCTGCCACATTCCATTGAATACACCTGTTGAACCTGTGAAATGAACTCCTGCAAGATGTTCATTATTCATGACAGGATTTCCAACTTTAGAACCTGAACCAGGTATAAAGTTAATAACACCTGCGGGAAGTCCTGCTTCTTCAAGAATTTTCATAATGTAATAACCTGAATAAACAGAGGAAGATGCTGGTTTCCAGAGACTAACATTCCCACACATAGCTGGTGCTGTTGGAAGGTTTCCGGCAATAGAAGTAAAATTAAAAGGAGTTACTGCAAAAATAAATCCTTCTACTGGTCTGTATTCTACCCTATTCCACGAATCAACCGTTGATTCCGGCTGATCTTTGTATATCTGAGTAAGATAATAAGGATTGAATCTCCAGAAATCAATAAGTTCACACGCAGAATCTATTTCAGCCTGAAAAGCAGTTTTGCTCTGACCAAGCATAGTTGCAGCATTTAAAACATCTCTGTATGGTCCTGCAAGTAATTCTGCTGCTTTAAGAAAAACTGCGACTCTATGCTGCCAAGGCATATTTTGCCATTCTTTCTGAGCTTTCACAGCTTCTTTTGCAGCCAGATTAACTTCTTTTTCAGATGCCATATGATAAACACCTAATACATGTTTCTTATTATGAGGAATAATACATTCAGCTGTATTTCCTGTTTTAATCTCTTTGCCACCAATAATTAGAGGTATTTCAATTTTAGTTTTTTTCATTTCAGTTATTTTAGCTTTTAATTTTTTCTTTTCTTCACTGCCTGGACCATACTGACGTATTGGTTCATTTTCTGGCTTTTTAACGGAAAAATATGCGTTGGACATATTAAATCCCCCTTTTTTTGTTTGGTTAAATTTTATATGAAAACTTAATTTTTCTCAAATAAAAAAATTTTTAATTTTTTTTTAAAAAAAGCTAAAGTTTTCTAAAGAAATAGGCGATAGTATATTTGGTTAGTTATTCCTGTGCTAATATGGAAAACGATAAAAAAAGACCTTCTTCACCCAGAAGGTCTTTTTTCTTTTATTGTCTAATTTATTTAAAACGAACCGATGAGATGACAAGCTGCACTGTGACTATTTTCATACTCTTTCATTTCAGGTATTTCTTCAATACATATTTTTTTTACATAAGGACATCTCGTTCTAAATGGACAGCCTGATGGTTTATTCTGAGGACTTGGAACATCACCTTCAAGTCTTATTCTATCCTGTTTTTTAGCATCAGGGTCAGGAATAGGAACTGCCGAAAGTAAAGCTTTAGTATAAGGATGAAGAGGATTTTTATATAAATCTTCTGCCTTTGATATTTCAACAATTGAACCAAGATACATTACCGCTACTCTGTCTGATATATGCTCCACAACGCTTAAATCATGTGCGATGAAAAGATAAGTCAATCCCAGTTCCTGTTGAAGTTCCTGCATTAAATTCAAAACCTGTGCCTGAATTGAAACATCAAGAGCTGATACCGGTTCATCTGCAATAATAAGACTCGGGTTAAGCGCAAGTGAACGAGCTATTCCAATTCTCTGACGCTGACCTCCTGAAAATTCATGTGGATATCTGTAAATTGAATGTGGTTCAAGTCCAACTTTTTTTAATAATTCCTCAACCATTTCTTTTCTTTCTTTTTTGTTTTCACCAATATTATGTATTATTAGAGGCTCTTCTATAATACTTCCAATTGACATTCTCGGATTTAATGAAGCATAAGGATCTTGAAAAATCATCTGCATCTGTCTTCTTATGAATTTTGGGTATAAAACAGAATCTTTTGTAACATCAAGTGCTCTTTCATTTTCATAATCACAGTAAAAAATATTCCCTTCTGTTGCATCATAAAGATTGATTAAAGTTCTTCCAGTAGTAGATTTACCACAACCGGATTCTCCCACAAGACCAAGAGTTTCTCCTTTATATAATTTAAAACTCACATTATCAACAGCTTTTATTTCACCAATTTTTTTCGAAAACACTCCGCCAAAAATCGGAAAATATTTTTTTAAATTTTCAACATTAAGCAATATGTTCTGATTTTTCATTTCAGTATAATTCATCTATAACTCCTAACTCATGCATAATGGCATCTGACAAAATGACCAGGTTTTTTTTCAACAAGTTCTGGTTCAACCTGTCTGCATTTATCATCAGCTTTTTCACATCTTGTGCAGAATTTGCATCCTGCTGGTAAATCATTAATATTTGGAACAATTCCAGGTATTGTATAAAGTTTCTTTCCTTTTTTATCAACCCTGGGCACAGAATTCATAAGTCCAATTGTATATGGATGCATTGAATCTCTGAATATATCTCTTACAGCAGCCTGTTCCATTACTTTTCCGCAATACATCACTGTAACTTTATCACAAGTTTCTGCAACAACTCCCAAATCATGAGTAATTAACATAATAGAAGCAGTTCCAACCAGATTTTTTGCCTCAATCATTAAATCGAGAATCTGTGCCTGAATAGTAACATCAAGAGCTGTAGTAGGTTCATCAGCAATTAAAAGTGAAGGATTGCATGATAATGCCATTGCTATCATAGCTCTTTGACGCATTCCACCCGAAAACTGATGTGGATAATCATCTATTCTTTTTTCAGGAGTTGGTATTCCAACCAGTTTGAGCATTTCTATAGTTTTTTCTCTCGCCTCTTCTTTATTTACATTCTGATGTAAAAGTATTGCTTCACCAATCTGATCACCAATTGTAAAAACTGGATTAAGTGAGGTCATGGGTTCCTGAAAAATCATGGCAATTTTATTACCTCTTATTTTTCTCATATCTTTTTCAGATTTTTCTAATAAATTTTCACCTTCAAAAATAATTTTTCCACCAGCAATTTTTCCAGGTTCCTGAATAAGTTTTAACACTGACATTGCAGTAACTGTTTTTCCTGAACCTGATTCGCCAACAATACCCATTACTTCGCCTTTGTTTATTGTTATATCAACACCATCAACAGCTTTACCAACACCTTCGTCGCTGTAAAAATAAGTTTTAAGATTTTCTATTTTTAATAATTCTTCCATAATATCTCCCTATCTCTGTCTCGGATCAAATGCATCTCTTAAAGCTTCACCTACAAGATTATAACTGGTAACTGTTATAAATATTGCCATTCCAGGAAAAAACATAAGCCACCACGCAAGGTCGATGTTTTCTCTTCCAGAGGCAAGAATATTTCCCCATGAGGGCTGAGGAACAGGGACTCCAAATCCGAGAAAACTCAATCCTGATTCAGCAAGTATTGCTCCAGCTATTCCAAAGGTAATACTCACAAGAACTGGTGTAATTGCATTAGGCAGAATATGTCTGAATATAATTCTGCTGTGACCGGCACCAAGTGTTTTGGCTGCCATTACAAACTCTCTATCGCGGAGTGCAATAAACTCCCCTCTAATAAGTCTGGCAATACCAGTCCATTTAGTTATTCCAATTACAACCATGATTGTATTAATACTCTGAGGCAGATATGCTATTAATGCCAGTAAAAGAAACATTGTCGGAAAGCACATTACAATTTCAATAATTCTCATTATTACCATATCTGTTTTTCCACCAAAATATCCAGCGAGAGACCCGACTATTATCCCTATTATTGAAGCTATTCCCATGGAAATAAATCCAATTCTTAAAGAAATTCTGGTTCCATAAACCATTCTTGCAAAAACATCTCTTCCAAATTCATCTGTTCCGAAAAAATAAGTTTTATTTGGTGACTGTAATTTATCTTCAAGATTTATTTTAAAAGGGTCATGTGCACAGATAATTGGTGCAAAAACTGCTACAATAACAAGAAAAAGTATAATTCCAAAGGAAATTAAAGCTATTTTATCTTTAAGAAATTTTTTTGTCATATAATTTATCATTGAGTAATTTTTCTGCATTTCTTCCTCACCTTAACCTGATTCTAGGATCAACAACCGAATATAGTATATCTGTAATAATCATTGCCACTAATACAAGTACGGCTGATATTACAGTTGAAGCCATTATTAGCGGATAATCTCTCATCAGTATTGCTGTAAAGAAAAGTCTTCCCAGCCCGGGCCATGAAAAAATTGATTCAATTATTACCGAACCTGCTATAAGACCCGGAAGAATACCTGCAAAAAGAGTAACTATTGTTATAAGTGAATTTCTCAACACATGTTTGAAAACAACTTTAATCTCAGAAAGCCCTTTAGCGCGGGCTGTAACAACATAATCCTGTCTTATATTATCAAGAACTGAACCTCTCATATATCTTGACAGAGCTGCAAAAGCACTTATAGATAAACATATAACCGGAAGTATCATATGATGTATTTTATCCCATAATTTTTGAATAAATCCAAGTTCATAATAAAAATCAGATTCCATGCCACCAAGTGGAAACATTCTTGCTTCAACTCCAAGATATTTTAGCAGCAATAATGCGACCCAGAACCCAGGAGCAGAATAAAAAATAAATAATACAATGCTGATTATTTTTTCACTTTTTTTATTCTGTTTTACAGCACTGTATATGCCAACAGGTACTGCAATAAAATAAATAAGCAGCACTGAAACCACATTTAAAATTATTGTATTTGGCAGTCTTTCCTTAATTTTTTCCATAACAGGTCTTCCATCAGGAGCAAACGAGGTTCCGAAATCAAGCCTTATTATTCTTTTAACCCAGTCAAAATATTGAATAACAATTGGACGATCAAGACCATATACTTTCCTGAGCTCTTCGAGTGCCTGTTTAGTAGTTTCTGAGTCCATCATTCCACCATGTTGTAATGTAACTGGATCTCCTGGAGCAAGATGAATTATTGAAAATGTTATAATTGTTATACCAATCAGAGTCGGTATCATTAACAATAATCTTCTTAATAAATAACTTTTCATTTTAATGTTCCTTTCACTTACTCGCTTACGCTCGTGTAATGTTACCTTTCGGCAACATGTAATGGCTTTCAGCCATGTAAAGACACCTAAAGGTGTCAGTAAAGTTGACTATCGTCAACAGTTAAAGCTTTTTTCGGATCACTCATTACTCATCACTGATTACGCTCTTATCTTATTCTCTGTTTGCTTTTAAGGTTTTCACGCGTTTCATCCGCGTTTCATTCCCGTTTCATACGCGCTTCTAATAAAGTCTCTGATTTTCTGGTACAAAAGCTCCTTTAAAACTATCAAATTGCCATAATTGATTATCAATTTTAAAATTAGCCAGCTCTTCTTCTGAAAGTTCTGGATAACCCTGATTATAAATATTAAACCACCCATAAGGTCCATAAACAGTATTTTTAATTCTATTATGTAACGCAGTAATGTTTGCTGAAATATACACAAACATATAAGGCTGATCTTCTGCTATGTGTTTATGTATTTCTCTATAATACCCCGCTCTCTTTTCAAGATTCATTTCTTTTCTTCCAAGCGCAATTAATCTGTCAACCTCTGTATTTTTATATCCTACTTTATTTAATCCAGTTTCCTGCTGTGAGGAATGCCATATAACATAAGGGTCAGGGTCAAGCGAAAGAGACCATCCTGCAATATATGCTGTGTATTTCTGAGGATCATCAGTATGATCAAGGAAAGTTGACCATTCAAGAGTTCTAATATTCATTTTTACGCCAATTCCTGAAAGCATATCCTGCATTACTGTTGCGATTTTAATACTTGTTGTAGATGAGCTTGTCACAAGCATTTCAAATTCAAATTTTTTTCCATTCTTTTCTCTTATTCCATCAGACGATTTTACCCATCCTGCTTCATCAAGAAGCTGCTGAGCTTTTTCGGGATTATATGGGTAAGGTCGGACTTCATGATTATAAGCCCATGATTCAATGTAAAACGGTCCTGAAATAACCTCTCCATATCCAAAAAGTATGTTTTTAACAATAGCTTCTCTATCAACTGCATAAGTCATTGCCTGGCGAACTTTTTTATCCTCAAAAAAAGGATTCTGACCTGTCATATTCCAGCCAACGTAAGTATATGCAGGTCTGTAATACTGGTGAATATCATAAAGACCAAATACTCTGTCCCCTACTTTTGGTGTTCTTTTTGCCTGTTCATATTGCTCAGCAGTAATCACACCATAATCTACTCTTCCAGATTGAATGTACTGGAAAAAAACAGTTTGTTCGGGAATAATCCTGTATATAAGCTTATCAAAATAAGGTCGCCCTTTATGATATTTTTCATGTGCTTTCAACACAACTCTTTTATTACTTTCCCATGCTTCAAGCTCAAAAGGTCCGTTGCCTACTGGTTTTGTATTATAAATAGAATTTGCAAATTTTCCAGAATTGAAATCTTCCTCAAAAATATGTTTTGGTATTACTGTCATTGTCCATCTTATTAAAGCAGGTGCATAAGGTTCCTCATAATAAACCTTAAATGTGGTTTCATCAATAATTTCCAGTTTTTTTACTGTTTCGTATCCAGCTCTTTTATTTACTGCCCCACTTTTTGGATCCATTATTACATCATAGGTAAATTTTACATCCGCAGTGGTAAGTGGTTTACCATCATGCCATTTAAGACCTTCTTTAAGATGAAAAGTGAAAATAAGTCCATCTGAAGATATTTCATAAGCTTCAACAAGATTAGGAATAACTTTTAAATCTATACCAATATCCATCAAAGATTCATAAATTTTCTGATATACTTCTGATGAGGTTGTGTCATGAGCAGTTACTGGATTTAAGGTAGGAGGATCTCCAGATATTCTCATCATAAGTCTGTCGCCATATGATGGTTTGAAATTTCCTTCTTTTTGCCACTTTTGAATATTTTCATCACTTGTGAATTTATCTTCACCGCAGCCAAATAAAAACAGCATCAAACTTGTCAGTATAATAAGTAAAATTTTTTTCATTTTATAACCTCTCCCGTTTCATCCGCGTTCCATTCGCGTTTCATCCGCGTTCCATTCGCGTTTCATCCGCGCTTCATACGCGTTTTTAATAAATAACAGTTCTGTAATTTACATACCACTCTGCTACACTGTTTAACCCTGTGTTTTTTGTTTCAACACCTTTTATTCTTCTATTTACCGCCCCTAAAACTTCATCAATATATAAAAATGTATAAGGCATGTCATTTTTTATTAATCTGTGAACCTGGTTATAACTTTCTCTTCTTATATCTCTGTCAAAAGTTTTTCTAGCTCTTTCAAGTAATTCATCAACTCTTGGATTGGAATATGAAATAAAATTCATCGGTCCATCTGTATGCCATACACTGTAAATATCAGGGTCAAGTGAAAGCTGCCATCCGACAAGAACAGCATCAAAATTCTTAGTATATAAATTATTTACAAGAATATTCCATTCAACAGGTTCTATTTCTAATTTTACCCCAATATTTTTTAGATTTCGTTGAATAAATTTTAATGCCATATTTCTGTTTGGTTCTGAACGGTCAACCATAACTTTAAACTCAAAAATTTTCCCATTCTTATCGAGCCACCCATCCTGATTTGTGTCTTCCCAACCAAAATCCTGAAAAATTTTCATAGCATCAACCGGGGAATATGGTGTTGGATTTAATTCTTTATTAAATGCCCAACTGAATGGATAAAATGGACCATAACATACCTGACCATATCCTTCCAGCACCCCATCAATAATTTCCTGTCGATTTATTGCCATTGTTAACGCTTTTCTTATTTCAGGATTTGAAAGAAGTGGATTTTTTAAATTATATCCCATATACATATAATGATTTCCAGTATATTTTACCGGCATGATTTTTTCTAAATCTTCATTGTTTTTGAGCAGTCTTCCAAACTGTGTTGGAGTGAATTCAGCCACGTCATTTCTTCCAAGTCTTGTATCAAGATATAAAATTGCCTGTTCAGGATTTACACTGTAAATAATTTTATCTATATATGCAGATTTTCCATGATAATTATTGTTTCTTTCAAGAATTATTCTTTCATCAGGCTGCCAGAGAGAAAACTTATATTTTCCTGTTCCTACAGGATTTCTGTTATAAGTGGATTGTGTGAATTCTTCAAGCGTTTTATAGTTTTCAAAAATATGTCTTGGGATTATGCTGTTTATCCAGATATCAATAGTACGGGCAAATGGAAGTTTATATGAAACTTTAAAGGTGTAATCATCAAGGATATTGATGTCATTAACATATTCAAATTCAGTAAAAAGCTGACTTTTACCACCAACATTTCCAGTGTAATTTTTAAATTTCATTATTGTTTCAAATGTAAATTTTACATCATATGCCGTAAACATAACACCGTCGTGCCATCTTACATTCCTTTTAAGATGGAAAATGACTTCAAGTCCCTGGTCTAAAATTTCCCAGTTTTCAGCAAGTACACCTACAAGCTCTAAATTGTCATCGTATTTAACCAGACCTTCAAAAATCATATTAGCAATATCATTTGAAGCAACATCATTTATCAATACAGGATTAAGAATTATTGCATCCCGGGTTACAGCAGAAACTATATAACCACCCTGTTCAGAAACTATAACTGCTTCTCTTTTCTTTAAATCAACCTTGTCCTGAGAAGAGGTTTTTAGTTTTTCACAACCAGCAAGCATTGTAAAAAGTAAAATTATTATTAATAAATGCGTTATTTTTTGCTTCATATAATATCCTTCCTGTTTTTTCTTACTCACTTACTCGCTTATGCTCGTCAACAGTCTAAAATCCGGGCAGAACATGTTCTGCCCCTACAAAATCTTAAAAGCATTGTTTTTGCTTTATCGGATTACGGATTACTCATCACCGATTACGGCTCTTAAGCTTCATTCCCGTTTCATCCCCGTTTTTATTTATACCTGACCAGATGTGATGGTACATACCACTCTGTGTAATTATGCCAGATTGAATTACCTTTTATTTCAATATTTCTAAATCTTCTGTCAATAACCGTTATAACATTTTCAGCTATAAGAAAAGTATAAGGCTGTTCTTCTGCTATTATATCATGCACTTCCCAGTAATATTTTTTTCTTTCTTCTTCATCAAAGGTAAATCTTGCCTTTTCGAGAAGTTCATCAACTCTTTTATTACTGTATCTTGCAAAATTAAAAGATGATGGATGAGCCTCATTAGGGATATTTGAAGAATGCCATATGTTATAAATATCAGGATCCAGCGCAAGACGCCATCCAAGAAGAACAGCATCATACTCTCCTCTGTCCTGATGAGAAAGAAAACTTCCCCATTCTTCAAATCGCTGCTTCACATCAATTCCAATTTTTCCCCAGTAATCAGCTATAATTCTCACCATATATTCACGTTCTTTATTACCATTATTTGTCATTAATTCAATGGTTAATTTTTTTCCATTTTTTTCCCTTATTCCAGAACTTCCAGTAATCCACCCGGCTTCATCAAGAAGTTTACCGGCAATTTCAGCATTAAAATTATAATCTTTAGCCTCAGGATTATAAGCCCATGAAATTATAGGAAAAGGTCCTGAAACTTTTTTTCCATATCCATAAAAAATATTATCGATTATAGTTTCAACATCAATTGCATAAGAAAGAGCCTGTCTGATTCTTTTATCATTAAAAGGTTCTTTTGAACAATTGTAACCTACAAATGAATAATAAGTGGAACTTGGAGTATTATATACATTAAATCTTTCTTTAAATTCACTGTTATCAACCTGTTTAACATACTGATCAGGTGTAAGAGACATATAATCAAGCAACCCATTTTTTAAATCCAGAAACTGCTGTGACGTGTCTGGTATTATTTTCATCATGAATTTATCAATATATGGTCTTCCTTTAAAATAATTATGATTAGATTCAAGAAGAATATACTCATCTGAACTCCATTGAAGAAGTTTGTAAGCTCCTGTACCAATTGGAGATCGATTAAAATTAGTGGTAAGCAGATTTTCATTTTCAAGAATATGTTTAGGAATAATTCTCATCCCCCAAGATTGAAGCGAAGGAGCAAATGGTTTGAAATATTCAACTTTAACCGTATGTCTGTCAACTGCAGAAACAGATTTAATCATATCATAATTTGATTTTCTCGGAGAGCCTACTTTCGGATCCATAATTTTTTCGTATGTAAAAAGAACATCAGCTGAGGTAAAATCTCTTCCGTCACTCCATTTAACATTTTTTCGAAGATTGAAAATAATATCATATTTAAACCCTACAAAATCAACAGCTTCATCAAACTCTATCCATTTATCAATTTCACTCCGAGAAACCTCGTTTGTATATGTGACTTCAAGAATGAGTTTTCTTTCTGAACCAATACCATTAAATACTTCTGTTTTAGAAACAGTTTCAAACTTATTTTTATTTTTCTCAAATTTTTCTTTAAGTTTCAGAACATCATAAGGGCTCGAACTTGAAAGATGAACATAAATAATATTTGCATTTTGAATAATTTCCCAGGTTTCAGCTAAATCCCCGGTTATTTTGTTATTATAATCATATTTTATCAATCCATTCATAATGTGCCAAATAACATCACCGGAAGCACTGTCTGTGTATAAAAGTGGATTTAACGTTACAGCATCAGAAATATCAGCAGTTACAAAAGTATCCCCATAAACAGGTTTATCATCTCCCTGTTTTACTGATTTTTCCCCTTCAGATGTGCATCCACTTAAAATAAATAACACTATTGAAAATATCATTAAAAGAATTTTTTGCATTTTTTTACCTGACCCCTCGCAAATTAGCATTTTTTTTATAATAAAATCATTTGAAGAAAATTTTATCAAAAATATTATTATTTTTCAAATAAAAAAAGAGTTGTAAACATTTATTCACAACTCTTTTTTGAAATTCAAAATTTAATTATATTATTTGTTAACAAGCACTTCTTCCAGATTCAAGTATAAACTAGTGAACATTTCTGTATTATTATCATAAGCCTGCATAACTTCATCAAGCATTTCATCATTGCCAAGTTCAACCGCTCTAACAATATGCATTCTGTAACTTTCTTCTTCTTCAGTGCCATATGAATTAATATAATTTTCTACAGTTTCTCTTGCGTAACTTTTACCGTAATAAGCTAATAAAAGTTCATCCCATGCTGTTTTTTTAGCAAATTCTGTATGAACATAATGTGATTTATATTCATTTGCTTTTGGAACATAAATTGAAAGTCCGTTAGAGTTTTTCATTTTATCATTCTGCCATTTATTTGCAAAAACACTTTTTCTTACCGCTTCCATAACTTTATCCGCTCTGACTTTAATTACATTGCTTGTGGTTCTATCTTTAACAAGCTGAGCAAAATGAACTAAGTCTTTATAAAAACTGTATGCAAAACTCTGTGAACCGTTTAAAGCATACTCAAAAGCTCCAAAATCTTTTTCTTTGATTATTGCTTCTGCAAAAGCATCAACAGCTTCCATTATTTCATTAACTTTCGCAACATAATTTGCACTCTGATTTACAGCCTGCAAACCATACCACCAGCTATATGAATTAGCATAAGAAGCAATATATTCATCAACTGCAACTTTTCCAACATCAGTGGAATTCATATTTGGGTTTGTAATCATTGCTTTCAGAATTGGAGTATAAGGCCAGCCATCAGCTGGTTCTGTTTCCTGAGCCCCAATCATTACATCAGCTGCATCTTCCATTTGAGCCTGAATTTCAACCATAGCCATAAGACAAGCATCAAAACTGATTATGTCAACTTTTCTTCCTAAATATCTCGCCATTTCATCAGAGGCTTTTTTCAAATCCGGTGAGTCAATGTGATTACCTGACTCATCATCATAAGAAATACCTTTAACAGGTTCTTCTTCCCCTCTTTTAAGCCATCCAGCGCCATGATTCCAATAAACAAACATATATTTTTTTGCTGGATAATTATCAACTGAGAATTTAAAGAACTTAGCAGCTTCTTTCCAGTCACCCATATCAACTTCACCAAGCATTTTTATAGGTTTGGAATTTATTTTAGAATTATCTTCACTTTTTTCAACATAAAAAATTCTTGTATCAGTCCAGTTATCATTTGAAGTATCATAACCTTCTGCTCTGTCAAACTGAATAAGAATATTTACTTTATCAGATGAACCTACAGCTTCAGCCTCAATAACGTCTGAAATAGAAAATTGTTCAAGATTGTTATCACCATTAAGAAAAATCATTACAGTCCATTCTTTTTGAGCTGAAAAACTTGTAACAGAAACGATAAACAGAAAAACCAGGATTAGAGAAACAGATTTTTTCATACTAAATACTCCTTTAAACTATATTTACCCTGCCGTACACCATACTTGTTACAAAACGTTACAGGGTCTCTTTTGAAATAATTATAAATCACGATTTCAAAAAAATCAAGCGTTTTTTTTGAAATTTTTAATAAAGTTTTTTTAAGATTTTACTTACTCACTCATTGACTTACTCACTGCTCTTAAGTTCTTGCTTTATCGGATTACTGATTACTGATTACGGCTCTTATCTTACTCACTCACTCACTGTTTCTTATTTATCTCACTTATTAACTGCTTCTCTTTTGATTTTTCGGATCACGGATTACGGCTCACTGATTACGGCTCTTAAGTTTCATCCCCCGAAATGATACTTAAGATATTTTAAAAGTATTTCATATATTTCAGAATTTGATTCATTTTGAATTATTTTTTCAGTTGTATAATCCCATTTCAGCATTTGTTTGATTATTTCTGCATATTCTCTGTCAAATCTGACTGTATTTGAAAAATCTTCGCAGCATTCACTGCAGTAAACTACAGAGCGACATATATCAAAAACATATTTACTGTTATTTTCACAAAGGCAGTTTGAAAAATCTGGTTTATGACCTAAAAAATAAAGAAATTTTAGTATATAACTGGATAATACAAAATAATTATTTTCTTCATACATTTTTTCAACATAGGCTATAAAATTTCTTGTCAGAAAATAAATTTTTGGATTTATATAATCATCTGGAAGACATTTATTAACAATTTTTATTATTTTTGAAGCTGTTTCGTAATTTTCATAATATTCAGCCTGAAATCCTTTTTCAAAATAGCTTGAAATTATATAATGAAAATTTTTTCCCCGTGACAATTTGAATTCAGATACCGAGTATAAAAGTGAGCTTTCTCTGTTAGAACTTTTTAAAACTTTTGAATTTTTAAAAATTACACTTATTTTTCCAAGTGTATCTGTAAGAAGAACAATTATTTTATGTTTATCTTGAAAATCATAAGAATTAATTACAATCCCAGAGCAATTTAATTCCACACACCAAAATCCTGTTTAATATTGCTTAATATATTCTGATCATTATACCAGTTTTTCTTTACTTTAACATTAAGTTTTAAAAACACTTTCTGTTTAAAAAAGTCTTCTATTTTCTTTCTTGATTTTATTCCAAGTCTTTTAATGCCATCACCTTTTCTGCCAACTACTATAATTTTCTGTGAATCGCGGGCTACAATTATATCAGCTTCAATATGAAGCATATCTTTTACTTCTTTCATTGAAATAACATCGACAAAAAGTTCATGTGGAATTTCATCATGAAGAATTTCAAGCGCACTTTCTCTTATATATTCTTTTGCTATAAATCTTTCTGAGCGATTAGTAAGATAATCCCCGTCATAAAAAAAACTTTCCATTTCAGGAAGATTGTTAATTACCATCTCAAGAAGTTTTTTTACATTTTTTTCCTGTAAAGCTGAAATCTGAATAAAATCCCAGTTTTTATTTTTTGCATAAAATTCCCAGTCATCATTTTTTGAATTATCAACATCTATTTTGTTAACTGCTATAAGTACTTTTTCTCTTTTATCAAGTAAATCAAGCATATCAGCATAATCATCTGTTTTTTCGCCAGATTCAATTATAAAAACAATATAATCCGAATCTCTTAGTCCATCTTTTATATCTTCTGTCATTTTCTGCTGAAGTTTATTTTTGACACTTAAAAATCCCGGTAAATCCTGAAAAATAATTTGAACATCATTTTCTGTATATATTCCCATAATTCTGTCTCTTGTTGTCTGAGGTTTCGGTGATGTGATAGAAAGATGGGTTTCAAGTATTGAGTTTAACAGTGTTGATTTACCTACATTTGGTCTGCCAAGAAGTGCAACGTATCCAGCTTTTTTCATATTGAAATATCCTTATTGTTGCTAATATTAATCCAAATATTTTTTCCGTTAAAATTAACTTCACTGCCAAAATTATCATAATATACGGTTTCACCTTCATCTGTTACCCATAAACCAGTAAAAAATGATTTTCCATCGTATATTAATGCTTTTCCATAGTTGTCAAATTCATCTTTTATCTGAATAACAAGGTTTTCCGCTGAATAATCAGTAATTTTCTCATCAGATACTAAATATTTACCATCTTTCCATACAAACTCTCTGTTTCCAACCTTGAAACTTTCACCTTTATTAAATCCAGAATATTCATTCTGTTCCTTAATTAAGCCAAAATCAGCAATATTAACTGCCATATTGTCTTTTTTAAAACCAAAATTTAAAATATCTTCTGAATAATTATTATCAATATTAGAAAAATCATCATTATCTGTTTTGAAAAGAACATATCCTTCATTATTGTCATTTTTTAAAATTCCAACTGTTTTTTCATCTACTGCCGGGAAGGCATTATAAACTGCAAAAACCAGGCTTTCAGGTATTTCATTAGTTGAATTATTTACAAGTTCTAATGCTTCTTCTTCAATATCTTCAATTATTTTTTCTGATTCAGCTGGATTATCTTCAACTTTTTCACTTAAAATATCGTCTTTTCTAATAAGCTCTATAGTTACCATTCCATTTTCTTCAACTCCTGACAGCTCTCTTTTTTTCATTGAAATTCTTTTTAACACACTGTCATGTCTTTTGTTAAATTTTCTGTATGATACGTTAAGCATAACTCTGTCAGTAACATCTGAAGAATAACTTTCTTTAATTCTGTTCATAAATTCAGTTTTATTTTTTTCAAGTTTATATTCAAAATCTTCAAGTTCTTCAACTGAAAATGAAGTTTCAATTTTTCTGATAAATGACTGATATTCATCTGTATATTTTTCTGCCAGAACCATATAATCAGCATTTTTAACAGTATATCCACTTGCTAACAAGCCGAAAAGTGTTATAAGTGTAAGCAGTATTAATCTGTTTTCTTTACCTTTCATTATTCCTCATCCTCCAGAACATCTTTGACAAGAAAAGCTTTTTCCTGTCCCTCAGGACTTAATACTCCACCGGAAATAATTATTTTCATAGCATCTTCCATGGTAATATCAAGTTCTACTACTTCATTTTTCGACACAAATATAAGAAAACCTGAGGTTGGGTTAGGGGTAGTCGGTATAAAAACAGACCACATTTTTTGATTATCAAAATTATTTGCTATCATTTCTGGAGCATCAGTTGAAACAAATCCCAGAACCCAGCAATCTCTTCGAGGATATTCGACCAGCACAACTTTATTAAAAACAGCTTTTTTATTTGTATTTATAAATTCCAGTAATTGTCTTACTGCTGTCATAATATTTTTTGCAAGGGGGATTTTATATAAAACTCTTTCAACAAGAGCAAAAACTTTCTGACCTATAAAATTTCGCGCAATAATTCCTGAACCAATTATTACTACAAATGTAAATATAACTCCAAGACCTGGTATTTTTCTGCCAAGAATTTTAAAAACTATTTCAGCTACAAATCCAGTATCGGCCCAGGTGAATAGAAGAAAAATAAGATAAATTGTCAGAGAAGATGGCAGTAGTACGATAAGACCGGTTAGAAAATACGCTCTCATAAGAGAAAGTATTTTACTCAATATACCCTTGAAAGTGATATTTAAAGCTGTTAGAAACACTTCGAGCTTTTTTTTAAACATTTTCTGAAAGTTCCTCTTCGTGTTCTTCTTTTTTTACTTTTAAAAGTATTCTGTCAACACTGTTATTATTCATTTTAAGTATTTTAAAAGAATAGTTTTTCCAGTTTATTTCCTGACCTTCTGATGGTATAACTCCTGAAACATGTTCTAAAAATCCACCAAGAGTATCATATTCATCATTTTCAGCAATTTTTAGATTAAATTTATCATTAATTTCATCCACTGAAAGCATCGCATTTATTATTAATGTACCATCTTTATTATATTTTCCATCTTCAATTTCAGCATCATACTCATCCTGTATTTCACCGACTATTTCTTCAATTATATCTTCAAGTGTAACAAGACCGCTAATCTGACCGTGTTCATCCACAACTATTCTTATCTGCTCTTTTTTCAATTTCATTTCAGTAAACAGTTCATCAATTTTTTTAGTTTCAGGAATAAAAGTTATTTTTCTAATATATTTTTTTATATCTCCATCACTGTCACCGTTTTCCTTATCATGAATAATATCCAGAACAAAAACAAACCCTGAAATATTATCTATTGACTCCTCATAAACTGGTATTCTCGAATAACCATGTTTTTCAACACATGAAAAAACATCAGCCACAGTGCTGTCAATATTTAATGCAACAAAGTTAACTCTTGGTGTCATTATTTCATTAACCTGAGTATCTGAAAGTTCAAAAATTCCTTCCATCATTTTTTTCTGCTCAGGTTGAAGTGCTCCCGATTTATCACTTGCTGTAATAAGATGTTCAATTTCTTCTTTAGAAAACAAAAGATTATTATTACCATCAGATGATTTAAAAATGTTAAAAATTTTTAAAAGTATAAAGCCTGGAATTTTAAAAATAAAAAAGGAAAGTCTTATTAAATTTAAATTTTTCAAAACCAGTGAATCCGCACGTTGTCTGAAAATTTCTTTTGGAAGAATTTCAGCAAAAAGAAGCATTAACGGTGTTATTATAAATCCCGATAATACGACTTTTCCTAAAGACTCTCCCAGTTCATTTTGGAAAAAGGGTAAAAATGAGTTTGTTGCTATTATTGAAATAGCGACAAGCATTATATTGTTTCCAATAAGAGTAACAATAATGAAATCTTCAATATTATCAAGAATTTTTTGAATATAAATAGCTTTTTTATTTTTTTCATCAACCAATTTTTTAATATAAATTTTATTAATTGATATCATTCCTGTTTCAATGCCTGAAAAAAAGGCTGAAAGGGCTATTAATACAAAAATGATAAACAAAATCCATAAAATCATAAAATACTCACACTTTCCTTATTATTCTTAGCGTTTCAATTCTGTTAAAATCCATTTTCAATACTTTAATATCAAAATTTTCTAATGTTATTAAATCATTTTCATTTGGAATTCTACCAAGCACATGCATTACATAACCACCCATTGTATTGTAATCACTATGGTCTGGTATTGATAGTCCGAGAAGTTCATTTACCGTATCTGTATGGATTTTTGCGTAAACCTCAAGAGTATTATTATCTATAAATTTATATTCAATATCTTCGATGTCATGCTCATCGTGTATTTCACCAACAAGTTCTTCTATTATATCTTCCATGGTAACAAGTCCTTCTGTTCCACCGTATTCATCTGAAACCATAACTATATGGGTTTTATGTTTCTGCATAAAATTAAGAAGAGAATAAGCTCTCTTGGTTTCAGGAACAAAATAAGCTTTTCTGAGATGTTTTTTTAAATCATCCATTTCTTTTATTCCAGATAGATAAAGCAGAATATCCTTGATATATAAAATTCCGATAATATTATCAATAGAATCTTCATAAACAGGTATTCTTGAAAACTGTTCTTCTTTAATAATTCGTTTAATATTTGAAATACTGAGTTTAATATCAACACATACCATATCTATTCTCGGTGTCATTATTTCACCGACTGAGGTATCTGAAAATTCAAAAACACTTCGAAGCATTTTTGTCTCGTCAGTTTTTATAACACCTTCTTCGCTTCCCATATCAATAATCGTTTTTAACTCTTCCTGACTAATATGTTTATTAATTGAATACTCATTCATTCCAAATATTTTCAGAATTTTATTAACTATAAATAAAAGTAGATTGCTGATTGGTGTTAGAATATACATAATCAGTCTTATAAATGGCGATAAATATCTGACAAAATATGCAGAATAATTCACAGCAATCATTTTAGGTGTAATTTCACCAAAAAAAAGCAAAACCAAGGTCATAGTTATCGCAGATATAGTGTTTCCGTGATTTTGTCCATATTTATTTACAAAAAAAGTTGTTGCTGTGATTGTTGCAAGAATATTTACAAAAAGATTACCGAGAATTATGGTAATAAGCAACTTACGTGGTCTTTCAAGCAGATAATAAACAAATCTGTTTTTCTTAATTATTTTGTCATATTTGAATTTATCTATTGAGAAGAATGCTGTTTCACTTCCTGAAAAAAAAGCTGACAATACTATTAACAAACCAATAATTATTAAATTAAGATAATCCCCGTCTTCCAATTACTCTACATCTCCTTGTGTTTCATTATAATATTTTATCACAAGTTCTTCCTGAAGACCAAACATTCTTTTTTCATCTTCCTCATTCCCATGATCATAATCAAGAAGATGAAGCAATCCGTGTATTAATACTCTGAGAAGCTCTTCTTCGTATTTTCTTTTTAAATCTTCTGCATTTTGTTTTACTACTTCTTTACATATAACGACATCACCTAGCAAATCGTTGCCAAGATTTCCAAATTCGCCTTCAACCATTGAAAAAGAAAGTACGTCTGTTTCCTTGTCAATATTTCGGTAATTAGTATTCAATTCTTTAATTGTGTTTTTATCAACAAAAGAAACATCGACTATTTTTTGTTTATCATATTTAAGACTGACAATCTCATCAACGATTTTCTGTACTAATTCTTCTCTCATTTAAGTACTCCTGTTCCTGTCATCTGACTTTTTGGATACTCAATTCTTTTATGAAACATCTGAAGAAGCACTTTTGAAAATACATTTCTAATTTTTTCTATCTCTTTAAGTGTAAGATTACATTCGTCAAACTGTTCATCAATAAATTTATCATTTGTGATTTTTTTAATCAGGTTTTCAATTGACGAGGGGGACGGATTTGACAAAGCTCTCGTAGCAGATTCAATTGAATCAGCTAACATAACAAGCGCTGATTCTTTTGTCTGTGGTTTTGGACCAGGATATCTGTATTGACTTTCTTTTACAGTATCACCCAGCTCATTTTTTGCTTTTTCATAGAAATATTTTACCAGTGTAGTTCCATGATGTTCTCTTATGATATCACAAATCTCCTCAGGAAGATTATGCTGTTTTGCTATTTCAATACCGTCTTTAACATGTGAAATAATAATAATTGCAGAAAGATTCGGAGTAAGATCATCGTGCTGATTATCCTTACCCATAAGATTTTCAACAAAAAAGAATGGTCGTTTGATTTTACCTATGTCATGATAATATCCGCCAATTCTTGTAATAAGGGAGTCTGCTCCAATTTCAATGGCAGCGGCTTCTGCAAGATTTGCAACCATTATTGAATGATGGTAAGTTCCAGGAGCCTGTTCTAAAAGATTTTTAAGAATTTTATTATTCAAATCTGTAAGTTCAAGCAATCTGAGAGCTGAAGTAACTCTGAATACTTTTTCAAAAACAGGCATGGTTCCCATTGCAAAAATTATTGAAAAAGTTCCATTAAAAAAGCCTGAAACAACATCTCTTAATAGATATTTCAAATCCTGATCAAATGTCATAAAGTTAAGACTTATAAAATGAAGGGCAACAATCATACATATATTTGTAATAATCAGATAAAGACCTGAAAGCATCTGTTCTGCTCTGGTTTTTGCACCCATTATTGAATATACTGAAACTATACTTCCAATAATAGCAATTACCACAAAATTAACGTTATGAAAAATTAATCCACCTATTACTGCAAGCATCGATGAAAGCAGAATAGAAAATTTTGAATCAACGACCATTGTTACAAGCATTGCAACAGCTGCCACTGGAAAAAGAAAAACTGAAAAAACAGGTATATTTACATTTCCAAGCATTACATTTACATCAGCATTCAGCAAAACATCATAAAACTTGAATGCTACAGCTGAAAAAAACACAATAGACTGTATAAAAAACACGAGGGGTTCTTCAGTAAGAATATCAGGATTAAAATGATGGAGATAAAGAATGAGAACCATAGAGAAAAAAAGGAAAAGAAGAAAAAAACCAAATGATTTCTGATAAAAAATTGTACGGTCTTTTAAAAAGCCGATATTATTTAAAACGTCTATTGTTGACTGATCAATTATTTCACCTTCACGTATGATAATTTCACCTTTTCTAATAAATCTTTCGACCGGTCTTATGCTTTCACGGGCTGCTTTTCTTAGATTATCAGTTTTTTCTCTATCATAAGATTTGTTTGGATTCAAAAAGTGGGTAATAGTACGGTGAAGAAGAATTTTTTCATCTTCACTTAACATTCTCATTCCAGCAAGTCTTCTCTGTAAAGCAGAAAAAACAGTTTTTCTCTCGTCTTCAGCGAAACCTTCTTCATTAATTTTTTTAGCCAGATCAATTGCAACAGTTTTAAGTTCAAAAATTCTGAAAGGAGTTAATGCTTTATATCCCTGAGTTAACTCATTAAGATTAGGATTATCGTTCTCGTTTTCCGGTGCACGTCTTTCTTCAAGAGCCGCATAGAAACTTTCAAGTGTTTCAATATTTTTTATGCTAATTTCTGAATCAACAGTATAAATAATTTCAACTCTTTCTTCAGCAATTTTCTCAATACTTCTGGTGGCAGATAAATCTGTATATTTTATATCATTGGGTGCTTTTATATCTACAGGAACAATATCCCCGGGTTTTATTGAACCCATTTTTGTAAAATCATAACTGATAACAAAAACTGAAAGCAACAGACTTATTACAAGACCTGCTATTTTTCTTATAAGAGCATAATTTATTTCAAATAAATTTAATAACTCATTAATATTTTTCATTAAAAATTATCCAGTAATATTTGTTTGAACTTTCCTTTATTATAATCAGAAAAAATTCTTGTTGCAATATTATCAACACCTTTTATTCCATTAATCTCTCCAAAACACTCTATAAAATCTGTATATGTATCGGCATTTTCAACTTTATAATGTTTTTTAAAAATATTCTGCTGATGAAAATTCATATTATTCCAGAAAAAATCAAAAAGTTTTTCAAAATCCATAGACTGCGGTTTTAAAATATTTAGAATTGCTAATTTATAAAGAATTTCAACATTATTAAACTCAGGATAAAAAACTCCTGGTGTGTCCAGTATATTAATATCTCCAAGCGAAATCCACTGCTCACTCCTTGTAACACCGGGTCTGTTTTCAATTCTCAATCTGTTTTTACCTGTAATTGCTGAAATAATGCTGGTTTTTCCAACATTTGGCATTCCACCTATCATTACAAGTACGGGTTTATTTTTAATTCCCCATTTTTTAAGTTTTTCAAGTTTATCAGCATTTTTTTCTCTTATTATATTTAACAAAAATTTTAAACTATCTTTCTTTTTGGTGTTAACAAAATAAAAATCCTTATCTGAAAAAAATTCTGGTTTTATTTTTGTGTTTTCCTCTGAAATTAAATCGGTTTTATTTGATAGAATTATATGTTTCTTACCTTGCGATTTATATTTTTCAAACACTCCTGAATAACTTGATACAGGCGCCCTTGAATCAACAATTTCAATTAAAACATCAATTTTTGGAAGTCTTCTGTTAATTTCCTGTCTTGCTTTTTTTATATGACCAGGATACCAGCTTGCAAGACTTAAATTATTATTACTATCACCATCATTCATTTTATTATTCTAAACCTTGTTAGCGGCCAGTAAACCGCCTTCACTTTCCCTATTATATTTTTTTCAGGAACAAAACCCCAGCTTCTTGAATCTCTGCTGTGATAAATATTATCCCCAATTAAAAAAAAACTATTCTCTGGAATTTCAGCACACATTACATATTCAAGATTTTCGGGGTCAATAAGAATACAGTCAATACCATCCCATTTTGAATAATGAGTGTTGTTTATAAAGAGTTTTCTATCTCTAACTTCTACAACGTCACCTGGAAGTCCTGCAACTCTTTTTACCATTTTCACCTTTGGTATATCAGGATTTGAAAAGGCAACAACATCTCCAATATCAATTTTTTTTTCCAAAAGAGAAACTATAATCTTTTCATTAATATTAATCACCGGCTCCATTGATGCACTTGGAACAAAATAAGTTGTAAATAAAAATTTTTTGACTATAAAAACAATTATCAGGGAGCTTATTAACACTTCTAACACGTCCCTGATAACTGTTTTTTCTTTAATATAAAACTGAAAATTCAATCAGCGTTTTTCCTTAAGTCTTGCAGCTTTACCTGATAAATCTCTCATGTAATATAATTTTGCTCTTCTGACTTTGTGTCGTCTTTTAACAACAATTTTATCAATATTTGGAGAATTTACAGGAAAAATTTTTTCAGCTCCAACACCATAGGAAATTTTTCTAACTGTAATTGTTTCTCTTGTGCCACCATGGTTCATAGCAATAACAATACCTTCAAAAATCTGAATTCTTGTTTTTTCGCCTTCTTTAACTTTAGTATGAACCTGCACCTGGTCACCTGGTCTGATTTCAGGTATGTCTTTTTTCAAATATTTCGATTCAACTGTATTCATCAAATCCATAATTCCCCCTTGAGGATTAAATATCAATTAATCAAGTGTTCTTTATATTACAACAGGAGACCAGATATGTCAACAAGTTACCGGTAACCTATTATGCATTTGCTTCTTTTTCGTGTGTTTTTCTGAATTCTTCCATAAAATCAACCAGTGTTTCTACACCTTTTAATGGATGAGCGTTATAAATGGAAGCTCTTATTCCACCAACTGTTCTATAACCTTTTAATCCTGACATTTTTCTTTTTTTTGCTTCTTCAATAAATTTTGCATCAAGTTCAGGTGTTGGAAGTTTAAAAGTAACATTCATAAGAGATCTGTCATTTTTATTATCAACTGTTCCTTTATAGAATCCAGCTGAATTATCAATAGCATTATAAATCATTGAAGATTTTTTTCTGTTTAATTCAAGCATTTTTGAAAGTCCGCCAATTTCCTCTTCAATCCATTTAAACACAAGACCACATATATAAATTGAA
>Ga0265293_10004232_pt1 | contig 25536 bp, 28 predicted proteins | sample Munlanlewell138R_FD_192505 | JGI IMG/M metagenome (GOLD analysis project Ga0265293, IMG submission 192505) | Leachate microbial communities from a municipal landfill in Southern Ontario, Canada - Leachate well 138R | ecosystem: Engineered > Solid waste > Landfill > Unclassified | place: Canada...
TTTATGCTTTATCTGTTTTTTTCTTTGCTTGAGCGCAGGCTCTGTCCCTGGAATTATACAGGAACACAGCAGAGTATGAAAAAGGCATAAACGTTATCTCGATACACCGACTTTGTCGGCACTCGGTAACCGTTAGGAATGGGTTCGCCGTACTTCTAACGGCTCGTAGAGCTGTATCGAGAAGAAGGTGGATAATATAAAATTTTATTTGACCTTTTTTATACTTTTAACTATTATATAATTATATGTAATAATTAGCGGAGTGAATTTATGAATCTTTCGAAAGATGATCTTTTGCAAATAGAAAATCACATAAAAAGCAATATTGCTTCATGGATTGAGGATACCTCTTTTACAAAATCTCATTATTTTAATGAGATAGAACTAATCGAAAGAATAGTTCGTGTTCAAGAGGAGCTTAAAAGCCAGAGAGAACTTATGTTGGCTGGTTTTGAGCAATCAAATAAACGTTTTGAAGATATGCAGAAATACACGGATAAGCGTTTTGAAGTGATGCAGGAAAATATTGATAAACGTTTTGAAGTGATGCAGGAAAATATGGATAAGCGTTTTGAAATGATTCAGAATAATATGGATAAGCGTTTTGAGCAGGTAGACAGAAATTTTGAGATAATACAAAAAAACATGGATAAACGCTTTGAGCAGGTAGATAAAAATTTTGAAATAGCACAAAATAATATGGATAAAAATTTTGAAATAACACAAAAAAATATGGATAAACATTTTGAAATGATTCAAAATAATATGGATAAGCGTTTTGAAGACGTAAATAGCAGATTTACCATGATGTTTACTTTTATGTCTTTGGGATTTACAATCCTTGCTGTAATGATGACTATTTTTAAATTTTTAGCTTAGATTCCTAATACAGGCTCTGATCTCTTCTTGGTTTTGCAGTGATTCTTCCCCATATTTATTATTGATTTTTTAATCTTTTTTTATTGCTAAATAGAGAGTCGGAATAATGCTGTGGCAATGATTAAAGGACAGTGCAATGGATAATGTAATTAGCATAAATGAAATGTTTTATTCCCTTGAAGGTGAGACTTTAACAGCCGGATTCCCTGCATTTTTTATAAGGCTTGGCGGGTGCAACCTGGACTGTTTTTATTGCGATAGTGAAAAGGCCTGTGCTTATTTTAATGATATGCAACTTGGAGAAATAATTGCCGAGGTTAAACGGAATGAGCCTTTTCATCATATTACAGTTACAGGTGGTGAACCCCTTTTTCAAAAGAACAGTATTATTCTTTTGCAGGAGCTGATTGCCAGGGGATATATGGTTCAGGTAGAAACAAACGGGAGCATACCCCTTGAAGACGTACCTGAGAATGTGCGTATTATTGTTGATGTTAAAACTCCGTCAAGTGGTGAAGAGGGCTCTTTTTTGATGGATAATATCAGGTTTTTGAAAAAAAACGATGAAGTGAAATTTGTAATATCCAACAAGGCTGATTATGAATTTTCCAAAGAGTTTATGAAAAACCATCTCCACTCAAGTGCTGCTGTGATTAATTTTTCACCAGTTTATGGCGCAATGGAGCCTTCTGAGCTTGCAGAACTTATCCTTAATGACAGGCTAAATGTACGGCTTAATTTGCAGCTTCACAAAATTGCCTGTTTTGATTAGGGCTTATCTGCTTTATCCTTGTAATATAAAAAATATTGTTGCCTATGAAGTGTTTATCTGTTAGATGTAAAAGTATAGGTAACAATTCTTTTATGTTTTAGCTCAAACTAATATTAAGCAGTATTTTTAAATAAAAATAGAAAAATTAAAGAGGAACAGATATGGATTATGTAGGACATGTAATAAGGCCCCCATCCGAGGCTTATAGTATGATTATTCAGGTAACTGTGGGTTGTTCGCATAACATGTGTACATTTTGTGGCGCTTACAAGGATCTTGATGAAAAATTCAGAATAAAAAACTGGGAAACAGTACGCAGGGATATTGATGAAGCATCAAGCTACAGGTATGGTTTTAAAAGGGCTTTTCTGGCAGATGGTGATGTGCTTATTCTTCCCACAGACGATATTTTGAAAATTATGAATTATATCAAAAAAAAGAATCCTAAGATTGAAAGTATAAATGTTTACGGGAACACCAAGGCTATTATGCGTAAAACCCCTGAGGAGTTGAAGAGTTTAAAGGATGCAGGGCTTGCTATTATTTACCAGGGAATTGAAAGTGGAAATATTGATGTGTTAAGAAAAATTAAAAAAGGGGCTTTCCCTGACAGGATGAAGGAGTCAGCTGCAAAGGTAATTGAATCTGGGATCAAGCTTTCTCAAACAGTGCTTTTAGGCATAGGGGGAAAGGAGCTTTCGCTTGAGCATGCAAGGGATACAGGAAAACTTCTTGGAGAGATGTCCCCTGATTTTGCATCTGCCCTTACTGTGATGATTTTGCCAAATACTCCGCTTTATAAGGACTACAGGGAGGGTCGGTTTGTTCTTCCTGATAAGTTTGGACTTCTTGAGGAGCTTCGTATAATTTTAAAAAATATGCAGGTAAAAAGGAGATGCTATTTTACATCAAATCATGCTTCTAATTATCTGCCTATAAAAGCGCATCTTCCTGAGGAGCAGAGAAGTGCACTTAATATGCTTGATAAGATTTTGGAAACCAGGGATGAAAGCATTTTAAAACCAGAGAACATGAGAGCTTTATAAATAAATAAGAGGAGCCATGATTATGGAAGAGTCGATGAAAAATGCAATAAAATATATTTCTGATCAGTTGAAAGATGAGCCCGGACATAATAAAAATGACCTTGTGGATGAGGCAAGCAAAAAGTTCGATCTTTCTCCGCTTCAGACAGAATTTCTTATAAACAAATATGTAATGGGTTTGTAAATTGCAGGAGTTTTTATTATTTTAATATTGTTGCTGGATTGGCTTTATTTTTGGTCTAACATTTTTTTGCAAAACAGGGAATCCTGGTAAACTAAAAAACAGGGATTTAAGTATGAAAAAAATATATATTATTGGTCATAAAAATCCGGATACAGATTCCATTGTTTCTGCAATTGCTTATGCTGAGTTAAAAAAAGCATTGGGCTTTGATAATTATATTCCTGCCAGGGCAGGCAAGGTTAATATTCAGACAGCTTATATACTTGAGAAATTTGATGTTGAAGAACCTGAATTTTTAAGTGATCTTGTGCCAAGGGTAAGGGATCACATGAAAGAAGAGCCTGACACATTGCTGCATGACACTCCGCTTTGGGAGGCAATGCAGATTTTGAATACTAAAAAATTCGGGATGCTTCCTGTTGTTGATGATGATAAGAAATATCTTTCCACTTTGCATTACAGCACCTTTGCAGAAAATATTTTAAAGAAAATTGATCCTCATAAAAACAGTATTATTTCCACATCTGTTTATCATTTAAAAAAAACCCTTAATGCTCAGCCTGTTGTTGTATGTGATGAGCACAAGATTTTTAATGCCCAGATAATTGTTGCTGCATCTGAAATAGAAACTTTAAGAGGGTTTATTGATATTATGCCTGCTGATAATTCCATAGTTATAGTTGGGGACAGGGCGGATATTCATGAATATGTGGTTAAAAAAGGGGTAAAGGTTCTTATAGTATCTGCTGATAGAATGGTGTCTAAAGAGGTTAAGGTTCTGGCTGAAACATCAGGGGTTTCTGTTCTTTACACGCCTTTTAATACTTCAAGTGCTTCATGGCTGGCTCTTAATTCAGTGCCTGTAAGCTATGTGAGTGATTTGTCCTTAAAGCCTGTGAATTCTGATGATTACATAAAAAATATTAAAGAGCGTTTTTCTGATTCTGTATCAAGGTCGCTCCCTGTTGTTGATAGGAATGACAAAGTGACAGGGGTGCTTTCACAGAGTGATTTAATGAAAGAACCGAATGTGGCTGTTGTGCTTGTTGATCATAATGAACTTAGTCAGGCAATTGAGGGTGTGGATCAGATTAGAATACTTGAGATTATTGATCATCACAGATTGGGGAATCCTCCTACTGAATATCCCATAACCTTTATAAACAGACCTGTTGGATCAACCTCAACTATTATTGCTAATCTTTACAGGGAATATACCATACCTGTAACAAAAAAAATAGCTTCAATACTTCTTGCAGGAATACTTTCAGATACACTTGGGCTTCGTTCTGCTACTACAACAGAAACTGATATTAAAACAGCAGATTATCTTTCAAAAATAACCGATATTTCCATAGATGATCTGGTAACTGAAATTACTGATGCATCTTCTTTAATAAGCCGTAAACCTGTTCATGAGATTATAAACATGGATATGAAGACCTATACAGAGGGAGATTTTTCTTTTTCAGTTAGTCAGGTTGAAGTTAATCATCCAGAGGAGCTCATGGAAAGGAGTGATGCTATTATTGAGTACCTTAAGGATAGGTTTGAGAGTAAAAACTTTCTTTTTAGCGCACTTCTTGTTACTGACCTTAATGTGTTTAACAGCTATTTGTTTGTTTATGGAAAGGATGAGTTTATAAAAAAAATCGCATATCCGGAATTGCAGGAAAATGTGTATATACTAAAGGATGTCCTTTCAAGGAAAAAGCAGCTTATGCCTTTTATAAGCGATATAATCAAGCGTTTGTAAATATTATCTGTATAATTAATATAATGATATGGAATTATTTAATATAGATTTTAAAACTCTACTAGAACTTTCTACTGATGAGAGTAATATAATTATTTCTCCAGATAAGGGTCAATTCAGACTTGATAAACTGAATAAATCTTTAAATAAAATAAATGACAGGTATAGTCCTACTCTGAGAAAGCTTGCTGAATGAATAAGCAAGATATTGCAGAGATATTAAAAAAATTACATAATTAGTTCATAGTGCTCTACTACTACTTTTATTCCTATAAGTATAAGAATGATTCCTCCGAATATTTCAACTTTTTTGCCAAGCAATTTATTTAAGGTACAGCCCATTTTTACACCAATATAGCTGAATATAAATGTTACAATACCAATAACCAATGCAGGGACAGCTATGGAGTAATCAATTAATGCAAGGCTTAATCCAACTGCAAGAGCATCAATACTTGTGGCAAGTGAAAGCAGAAAAAGTTTTTTGTAGCGCAGCTTAAATTCATCAACACAGTTTGTTTGGCTGGTATAATCTGCCCTGAGGCCTTCATGGATCATTTTTATGCCTATATATAATAGAATGACAAATGCAACCCAGTGGCTAAAGCTGTTTATAATAGTGGTAAAAGCAGAGCCTGCAAACCAGCCTATAACAGGCATGAATGCCTGGAAAAGACCAAAGAAGAGGGCTATTGTAATTGTATTTTTTAAGGTCATGGTTTGCGCTTTGCACCCATAGGAAATCGAAACTGCAAAGGCGTCCATGGCAAGGGCAACAGCAATGCCTGTGATTGTTAAAAGAGGCATATAAAAATTTCCTTATTCTAAAAAGACTTTTTCCTTTTCAGGTATTATAATATTTGAATCAAGATTTGAACCATCAACAGAGAGGAGCGGTGATATTTCAATAATTTTTACTTTATCCGGAATTTTTATCCCTTTTGAAACAAGCCATGAGCTGTGAAGATTATGCATAAGTTCAGCTGCAGAATCCGGTGAGTCTATGCCTTTGGAGTTTTTAATGGGAGCAAATTCCTCATGCCTTTCTGTTTCCAGTATAATATCTTTTTCTGCAATAGGAAGTGCGTCAAAGACAAATTTTTCAAACTTATATCCATTAACAGTTTTGTATTCACCTTTTTTTAACACTTTTATATCCCTTCGTGCTGTGTGGTATGGCAGGGTTTTTTCAGCTGTTGTGATTTTTTCAATAAATGAAATGGAAAAAAGATGTATAGCAGGATTTGCTGCTGAATAGGAAAGATTTCCCTTGCTGTCCTTTAAGTGAAGTTTTTCTTCAGGCATATCAGAATATTCAATAATTCCTGTTTTGTTATTTGGAAATTTAACAAAGACTCCGGTTTTTTCTTCAGCATAGGCTTTTATAAGGGCTTTGCTTGAAATATCAGCAGAATGAATAATGTGAAACCCTATGAACAGAGGGTCAATAATTTTAACAAGAGGGTTGTCTACCTGGAAATAGGAGAGGGTTTCAATTCCCCTTTTTTTAAGAATGTCAAGAACCCCTGAACTTTCCAAAGCTGTTATGCTTCCACCGTGGCCATCCGGGTTACGGAAAAGACGGTTTTTTTCAGATAATACCAGGTTTCCCTTATCATCAAGTGAGGGGATCATATTCTGTTTAAAAAAATAAACATCATTTCTGCTAAGCCCAAAAAAATTCTCCTCTTCAAAAAAGGCTATTGTTTCTTCATGATTATCAGTTGATGTCATTATAAGATAGGGTATTGTTGTTGAATATTTTTTTGAAGCTGCATATATCTTTTCACCATGGAAATGGAAAAGGCTTTTCCCTGAAACAGGACCAGCCGGGAATTTCCCTTTTGGGCCATCAAACCCAAGGCGTGACCCTTGGCCACCGGCAACAATGAATGCAGCAACTTTGCCTGCTTTTATGTGTTTTATTCCTTCTTTTTCTGCATCAGCAAAGGTCTGTTTTTCTTTTTCATTACTGGGCTTTCGGATAAACGGGGCTGGCTCAAATACAGAGGGTACAATCTCTTCGTTTAAACTATATAGTTTTTTAAGAAGCTCAAAGTCAACCTCTGAAAGTTCTTTAAGCAGTACAGTTTTTTCAGAATCGGAAAGTTCGCTCCAGTATTCAAAAACATGTTCCTGTTTGTAGGAGTAGATTTTTTCAATAATATCCTCGTATCCCTTTAGCGTGATCATAAAGCCTCCATTTAATAAGTAAAACTATATCAGTCTATTATTCTTAAAGTTTTGGATAAAATTTATATTTTAGTTTGTTAGATTTTTTATTTTAGCATAAAATTCCTTATGTGTAAACAAGAATTTAGAATATTTTTACTTTACAAATAATTCAAAACCTTTCACCTGTAAAGCAGAGTAGGGAGGATTGTTATGACAATAAAAAAATCAATTGAAAAGGTAAATACCCTTATTGAATCTCTCCCCTATATTAGAGAGTTTAGTGGGAAAACTGTTGTTATAAAATACGGCGGACATGCCATGGCAGATGAAAATCTGCGCTTATCCTTTGCCAGGGATATATCCCTTCTTAAACTTGTGGGTATTAATCCAGTGGTTGTTCATGGAGGTGGCCCCCAGATTGAAAAGCTTCTTGAGCAGATAGGGAAAAAGTCGGAGTTTATTCACGGCCTCAGGGTTACTGATGATGAAACAATGGACGTTGTTGAAATGGTTCTGGTTGGGAAGGTCAACAAGGAGATTGTGAATAATATACACATTGCAGGTGGTAAGGCAGTGGGGCTTTCTGGCAAGGATGCTGGTCTTATTACTGCTGGAAAGCTTTATCACAATGAGCATGGCCTGGCAATTGATATAGGGCAGGTTGGAGCAATTGAAAAAATTAATCCTGAGATTATTGAAATACTTGAAAAGGACAGGTTTATTCCGGTTATTGCGCCAATAGGTGCTGGAAAGGATGGGCAGACATATAATATCAATGCTGATATAGCAGCTGGTAAAATAGCAGAGGCGCTTAAGGCTGAAAAGCTGATCCTTTTAACAGATATTGAGGGAGTTTTGATAGATGGGAAGCTTGCCACAACTCTTGCATCTGAAAATATTTCTTCCCTTATTGAAAAAGGTATAATTAGCGGCGGGATGATACCAAAGGTAAACTGCTGTGTTGAAGCTGTAAGCGGTGGAGTAAAAAAAGCTCATATTATTGATGGCAGGGTAGAGCATGCTGTTTTGTTGGAGATTTTTACAGACAGTGGTGTTGGTACGCAGATAATATAGAATTGGCAGCTATTATTTTTACAGGTATTGTACGATTAAGATGAAAACAGCAGGAACTCCAGATATTTAAACAGGCTGATGTATAAATAAAATTTTTCATAAGCTTTTTTTAATTTTTTGGTTTGACATGAATCCTTAAATAAATAGATTTGCTCTTGGAGAGTTGTCCGAGTGGTCGATGGAGGCGGTCTTGAAAACCGTTGGGTTCATAGCCCCGGGGGTTCGAATCCCTCACTCTCCGATTACTTTTATTCTCATAGAGCTGGAGAGGTGCCCGAGTGGCCGAAGGGGGTTGCCTGCTAAGCAATTGTATCTTTTAGGTACCGGGGGTTCGAATCCCCCCTTCTCCGAATGAGTTAAAATGGTGTTTATAAAAGAAAAAGTTGAATTGATAAAAAATAAAACAGCTTTGTTAAAAGAGAAACTTCAACAGGTTATCCCTTATATTGCTTATTTCCCCTTTATCGGCTGGTTTTTCCCCATGTGTTTCAGAAAAGATGACAGGTTTCTTCTTTATCATTCTGTTCAGGGTTTTGTTCTTGCTGCTTTTTTCTTTATTGTATCTACTCTTCTTTACTTCATTACTGCTTTTATACCTGCTGGTGGTGGAATTTTTAAATTTGTTATTGTTATGCTTATTTACGCAGGTTATTTTATTTATTTTGTTTTTGCAATTATTGGAACAGTTTTTATGTTGCAAAAACTTGAAAAGGGAATTCCTTTTTTTGAAAAGCTAACAAGTCGTATCCAAATATAAATTGCGTCTGTGGCTCAGCTGGATAGAGTAGCGGACTACGAATCCGTTGGTCGCAGGTTCGAATCCTGCCAGACGCGCATAAAAAAGCTCTTGAGTATTCAAGAGCTTTTTTTTGTTTAGTATGTGAGATAGATTTATTTGAATATAAGTATTTTTTAACAAAGTAATTATTTATATCAACATATTTTCATTATTTACTACTATCATCACCTGATTTTTCTATTCTTTGCTTGACATTTATATATAATTTATTATATTGGTAATGAAAACCATTTTCAATAACAGGAGTGAATATGAGAGGGCAAGGCAGAGGGCATGGATGGCGTGACAGGCTTGCAGGGCGTGGAGCACGAATTACAGGTCCCAGATCTGTTATAATAGGAGTAATGCAAGCTTCTGAGGGACATTTAAGTGCATCTGATATTTATATAAAAGCACATGAGATAAACCCCGGAATAGGCCTTACTACAGTATACAGAACCCTTGATATCCTTTCCCAGGCCGGGATTGTGCAGAAATTTGATTTTGGTGACGGAACAGCAAGGTTTGAGCTTTCAGATGATCCTGAACAAAGCAGGCGTCATCATCACCATCTTGTATGCAGATCCTGTGGCAAAATAACTGATTACACTGATTTTATTAAAGAGGAAATGGAATTTTTAAAGAAGGCAGAAACAGAGCTTTCAAAGAAGCACAATTTTAAAATCGAATATCACATGATAAGATTTTATGGTCTTTGTAAAGAGTGCAATGCTTAATAAGCTGATTTTTTTCTGAGATTAAAAGCAGCTTTTTGCTGTGTTTGATTGGAAATTTCAGGATTTTAAAACAGTTTTCTATAATAAATTTTTAATGGAGGTAGTTTATGCCAGGTGGAGATAGAAGAGGTCCTTTAGGTTATGGACCAATGACTGGAAGAGGAGTGGGCTTTTGTGCAGGATATGACAGAGGCGGATTTGCAGGCTATGGCCAGGGCAGAGGATTTGGCAGGCGAGGAGGCGGTCCCGGTTTTCATAGAGGTAATTTTGGCAGATATGGCAGGGGACGGGGATACAGAAACAGATTTTTTAATGCTGCTCCTGCCATGCCTTATGGGGACTGGGGTTACAGAGAAGTCTTTGAGCTTACTCCTGAGAGAGAAATGGATATGCTGAAAAATGAAGCAAAGGCAATTCAGGAGGAGCTTGATTTTATTCAGGCTCGCATTAAGGATCTGGAGAATATTTCCCAGGGAAACAAAGAAGGATAATTATGAGAGGTGGCAAGGGGAATAACCAGAGAGGTGGTCAGGGGCAAGGGGCTTCTGGCAGAGGGCAGGGTCGGGGTGCCATGGGCGGAACCCGGCCTGGCTCAGGCCCTGGTGGTGCCTGCAAGTGTCCTGATTGTGGGGAGATTGTTGAGCATAAACAGGGAATCCCCTGTTTTCAGGAACGCTGTCCTAAATGCGGTCAGCCTATGATAAGGGACTGATTTTTTTAGTTATAAAAATTTTAGTGAAACAGGGCTTTCTGAAAGAAATACTCTTACGCAAGGGAGATTTCTTTTAGGAAGCCTTTTTTTTATCATGATTAAGAATGAATATTTATTGACAGCAATTTTTACAGCAAATATTTTAAATTTTAAATATTAAAATGTGAGCAGATGATGAAAGTTAGAAATGTTGATAATAATTTTGTAGCTGCAATTGGAAAATCCGGTATATACCCTTTTAGATTAAATATTTGTCTTTATTTTGCTGATGGTTTTTTAATTGATGCAGGCTCAGCTTTTATTTTGAAGAAAATAAAAAATTTTCTTTCAGATAAAAAAGTTGATTGTGTGGGAATAACGCATGTTCATGAGGATCACACAGGTGCTGCTGCATGGATTAAGGAGCATTATAATGTCCCTGTTTATCTTCATGAGGCTTCAATAGAGGAAGCAGCAGTTAAGAGCTCTATCCCTTTATATAGGTTTCTTACCTGGAAAAACAGAAAAGGATTTGCAGCAGATCCAATGCCTGAATTTATTGAAACAGAAAAATATCGATTTGATGTGATTAATTCTCCTGGTCATCATCCGCATCATGTTGTTTTTCATGAAAAAAATAAGGGATGGCTTTTTACAGGAGATCTCTATATAGGGAGGCGCCAGGCTGTTGCTTTTAAGGATGAAAATATTTCAGATTCAATAAACACAATAGAAAGGCTTTTAACACTTGATTTTGATACAATCTTTTGCGGGCATTCCGGTATTATTAAAAATGGAAAGGAAAAATTCAGGGAGAAGCTTGAAATCTTTCTGCATTTAAGAGACAGGGTTAATGCTCTCCAGAGCGAGGGATTAAGCTTTGAAGAAATAGATAAACGTCTTTTCCCTGATAAAAATATATGGGAGCTTATTTCCAGGGGAGAATGGTCTACTTTAAATATGGTAAAGACTGTTTAATCAGCAGAGCAGATGCCTGTCTTTCCCTTTATCTTGCATTATTGTTATACAATTATTGGTAGACAAAATTAATATAAAAAATAAAGTGTCTTAATATAGTGCATTGATTAAATGTTTTTGGAGAGGCTATGATTTCTCTTGAATATAAAAAGAAAGATAATTATATTATTGTGTATTTTGAATCCCCTCTTGATATTAAAACCTCACCTATAGCAGAAAAGAGCTTAGAAATGCTTTTGAACCGGTATGAAAGCTGTAATTTTATACTTAATTTATCCAAGGTTGCCTATATCAATAGTGCCGGATTAGGAGTTATAATTTTAGTTGCTAAAAAACTTGAAAAAAAAGGAAAGGCCTTAAAGCTTACTAATCTTAATAATGCAGTAAAAAAAGTAATTACTATTTTAGATGCTCATAATATTATTGATATTTATGAAGATGAAGAGGAAGCAATTAACTCTCCAATCAGTTAAAAATAATATGTTAAAATTTTTTATTATCATTTGTTCTTTTCTTGTTTTTTTCTGTAATTCTGCAGATAAATTCTATTCTCCATGCCAGGAAAAATGCAAGTATATTGAACAGGATTGTTTGAGCCTCTGTGGTCCGGGAGGTATAAGCTTTACTTTTGATTATGGCTCAAACAGTAAAACAGGTGTATTGTCCTGTCATGAAAGGTGTGGTTTAATATACAGCAGATGTCTGAATGAATGTTTTTTAAGGAAAAAAGATGAAGAATGATATTTGCAGTTTTTTTGACTGGTTTAAAAAATGAAGCTTCTTCTTGTTGGAATTAATTCCAGGTACACTCATTCAAATCCGGCTCTTTACTATCTGGATAAATACATAAATGATTTAAATTATGAAGTTTTTATTCTGGAATACACAACAAGAGAAAAAGCTGACAGCATTGTTTCTTCAATAATGAAGCATAAGCCGGATGTAGTGGCCTTTTCTGTTTATATATGGAACAGCAGTATAATTGCAGATGTGATTGGCAAGCTGAAATCCTCTTCCCCTCATGTAAAGATTGTAACAGGGGGGCCGGAGGTTAGCTATGAACCGGAAGTATTTTTTGATAAGATTGTGTCACCCGATTATATTGTTTGCGGCTATGGTGAGGAGGGTTTTCGCAGCCTTGCCCTTTCCGGATTTGACTCTGCTGAAAAAATTATACACAAAAAAAACCCTTCATTTAACTTAATCCCTTTTCCATATAATGATGTAGATATGGAAAGCCTTAAAAACAGGTTTATTTATTATGAAAGCAGCAGAGGGTGTCCTTTTAGCTGCACCTATTGTCTTTCCTCAAGACAGGATCATAGCTGTGAATACAGGAATTTAACAGATGTTAAAAATGAGATAGACTACTTATGCTCCTTTAAGCCCGTTCTTGTTAAATTTGTTGATCGCACCTTTAACAGTAAAAGAGATCATTACAGAGGAATATGGGAACACCTAACTGAAAATCATTCAGATTCCAAAACCCGTTTCCATTTTGAAATTTATCCGGAGCTTTTGACAGATGATGATATTTTATTTTTAAAATCCATACCTCATGAGCTTTTTCAGTTTGAAATGGGAATACAGTCAACAAGGAATGATACTCTTGCAGCAGTTAACAGAAAGGGAAACTGGCAGAGAATTTTTCAAATTATAAAAACATTGGGTGAGTATGGAAATATTCATCTTCATGTTGATTTGATTGCAGGGCTTCCTTTTGAAAGCTATATAAAGTTCAAGGAATCCTATAACAGGGTTTATGCGCTTAAAGCTGAACATTTTCAGTCCGGTTTTTTAAAAGTTCTTCCAGGCACAAAAATGAGGGACCAGGCTGATGAATACCTTCTGAAATATAGCCTGAAAGCTCCTTATGAAATAATGTCCAACAGGTGGATTAGTGAAATAGAAATGACCTGTTTAAAAAGAATTTCTTTTTTTACGGATTTAATTAGAAATTCAGGAAGGTTTAAGGTATCTGAAAAACTTATGCTAAGTCTTTACAGGACTCCCTTTGATTTTTATGAGGCTCTTGCCAAGGCTTCTGCTGATATTAACACTGGAGCTTTAAGGGAATGGGAAAGCATTGCTTCTTTAATTGTCAGATTATGCGAAAAGGATTTTCCCCATGTATTGGCTGAACTTATGGATTCAATTAAATGGGACTGGTGTCTGTCAATGAAAAGTCATTATTATCCGAATATTTTAAAGTCAGATTTAAACCTTGAAGCAAAGCGGGATGGCTATAAATTTTTTATAGAAAAATCCTCTAAAAATATTATAAGCTTTAATGAATTTACTTTTACTCAAAATGAGCTAAAGAGATCTGTTTTTTTTCGTCCGGAGACTGATATTTTTAGAGATAAGTATATGAGCAATAGAGATGCCCTTATTCTTCCTGACAAGAGGATTGTTTTTTTTAATAGCAGAGGTGATTAGCTTCCTGTATCATAATGGTAATGCTTCTAATCCAGACAAAGCCTGAATTAGAAGCATATCCCAGTGTTATGAATTCAATATCAGTGTATTTGCCTTATATGGTTATTATTTCATATCCGGAGGCTATGTATTTTTCCATGGGTGGATGACCCGACATGCTTCCATCAATGGGGTAGCCCCTGTCTTCACATATTTTTAAAGTGTTCATTTTTGCAGCACATCCTTTGCATACAGCATCAAGTATGTTGCTGCTGACACATTTGTTGAAAAGCTCATAAAAGGGAGTTTCAGGCTTTTGAAAATCTTCAATCAGCTTTGTAGCAGCTCCTTCTATGATTAGCTTTACATCATGATCTTTTTCATGCAGGTCAATAGCATTTAAAAGGGCATGTGCAAAACACATAAGTTCTCCATCAAAAGCAAATATGGCTATTTTTTTCATTTAATTCTCCTGTATTAAATAGAATTTTCGTTCTTAATAGATCGATTTGTTATAATACAAATAGATTGAAACATTAGTTTTAATTATTTGTAAACTAAACTTTATTAATAATCAGTTGTTAATAAAAAAAAGAGTGACATGTTCTAACTGATTGTATTTAATTATTTTATAATAAAAAAAATAAAGTTATATAAAGATATGAAAAAAATAGAATCTGAAAATAACATGGAATTAACTTCTTATAAATCCTTTCAGGATATATATAGCTATATCAATGCAATACCCGCGCTTTTTTGGAGTATTGATATAATTAAAAATAAAATTGAGTATATAAATAAATATGCCCTTCCAGGCCTTGGAGAAAATTCACACTTCATTATACAGAATCCTGAATTTGCAGATCAGATGATTGTTGAAGAGGACAAATATATTTTTGAATCTTTTATGAAAGATGTTAGAAATAAAAAACCCGGGCTCGCTGTTTTTAGAATAAAGCTTTATGATGGAACAATAAGGTGGTTTAAAATTTCAGGAAGCCCTGATATTTACAGATCCAATTATTATGTTGGATATGTAATGGATATTTCAGAAACTGCAATTTTTATACGTACCATTGACAACACTGATGCATCAATGGTTAAAAAAATAAATATTTTTAATAATCCTGTTTTTCTTATAGCTTTTGATGATAAGCATATTCATGCCTGTAATAGCACAGCCTGTAAGGTTTTTGGGCTTAAGCCGGAAAACCTTATGTCCATGGTTTTTGAAGATATAGTTCTAAGTGATATATCGCAGTATTTAAACAGCATTTACGAAGAGATTATTTTTTCAGGTCACTGGAGTGGAGAGCTTACTTTTGTAACATCTTCAGGGGATGAGTTTTTATCAGAGGCATCCATACGCCCCCTTCATGTGCGCGGGGGAAACCTTTTGTGGGTGTCTGTTTATAATATTCCGGGAGTTGCAAAAAAAACTTCTGTCAGAAAGCCTATAATTCATTCCAAGGAAATAGATATAAAGGGATTACTTCGCAAAACAATAGCTGCTGCTAAAAAAGGAAGCATAACAGGTATTCTTGATTTAATTCTTGCAAACCAGCCTATCCCTGGTCTTGCAAATGCTGTGCTTTATTCAGACATTCATGTTGATGATGGGATTGTGCATGTCTGGGGTGCTGGTGAAGCATTTAAGCCTCTTGCACCTGCTTTTTCACACCCCTATGAAGGAACAATTGCAGAAAATATTGTAAATTATAATCTTAATCATATTATTGTGGAAAATACCTTTGAAAGCATAAAGCCTGTGGATTGGGCAATCTTTATACCACACGGAATAAAATCATATTTTGCAAAACCTTTTTTTACAAAAGAAAAAATTACAACAGTTCTTATTTTCTGTTCAACAGAACGGTCTGTATTTAATGAAGAAAATGTCAAGTTTTATGATTCCCTCTATCCTGTTTTTGAAAACAGTCTTGAAGTTTTTAAAAAAAGAAAAGAGAGGAAATAATTTTAAAGACAACCACTTGTTTATAAAAGTTCTGCTGTTTTAATTTTAAAAAATCATACCTGTTTTATGGAAAACTTCAAATAAATATTTTAAGAATATCTTCTTTTGTTTTAAATGACTAAAAAATTGGATTTTTTGCATAATTTCTGTGTTTTTTTTAAATATGTGCAGTTATTTGTTATATTGATTTATCAAAGTTGATAAAAAGGATCTTATATTGAAACGATTTTGAAATTTTGTTGAGCAAAGTAGATTTTTGAGAAAGTGGTAGTACCAAATAGATGAAAAAATCCAATATTTACTGTTTTATTGTTGACTGGCTCAACCACTTAGGGTTTATTTTATATAAAAGCTAAATTGGTGGGACTGGTTTTGTGAATATGATTGAAAAAAAGGGTTTGCCTGACCAGATTCTGAAATTTATTAGTGATAATAATTTGAGTCAGGGCGAAGCATTGCCTTCTGAAAGAAAATTGTCTGAAATATTCTGTGCAAGCAGAAATTCAATCAGAGAATCCCTGAGACAGCTTGAAGCCCAGAATATTGTGAAAATTCGCCCAGGCAGTGGATGTTATGTTAATACATGGGGAATAGAATTTTTTGCCAACCCTGAACCTGATCTCAATCAAATGGCTCTCCAGAATCTGGAGGCTCGTCTTGCTATTGATCCTGATATTATGCAGCTTGCACTTGAAAGAATTAATGAAAAGGAGATAAGCCGCTTAAAAGGAATGCTTGTAAGGCTTAGCAGGGCTATCCTTTCCAGGGATATATCTGCTATAATTGATGAGGATAACCGAATAAGAATTACTATTGCCTGTTGTACAAAAAACAGGGTTTTGGCTCTTCTGGTAAGAGAGATGGAAAACAGCAATTATGCTGTGTGGTCGCTTTTAAACAGGCTTCCGGATGAAGATCTTAATCGTATTTTTGGCACATACGTTAAGGTTGTTAATTGTATTGAGTCAAAAGATTCCCGTTTGGCAAAAGAGGAAGTACGTAATCAGATAACCATGATTTTTTCATTTTTGCGTTCATTGTCAGTTGAAGATGAATTCATGGGACAGGAGGAGAACTTTGGTTAACAGAAAGGAGTTTATTTCCAGAATTTTCAGAAAAGAAACTATTGTGGATACTATAAAGTCTGTTAAGCCTGTTTTTTCTTTAGTTTTGCCAGAAAGTGAGGATTTCACAGAATCTAACGATATGCATGTTCCCGAGCTTACAGGGGATATGGTTTATTTTGAAGCAATGAGGCTTGGAATTGATCCTTCAAATTTTACAATAGAGGAGCTTAGGCAAAAGATTCTTAATGAACTGTCAGCGGTTCCTGATTAAAGCATCCCCCGGGTTGTGTTGAACGGCGACAGCGCAGCCTGTGACGGATATAAAACATTTTAAAGGAGATTGCCATGGGAGATTATGGTAAAAATTATCTCGAGGAGCGTAAACTTGTTAAAAGATGGAAGGGCCCAATCCCTGCCATTGTAGCGCTTGTTCTTACGTTTGCTGTTTTTTATGCTACCTGGTGGATTTTTCAGGACCCCAGGGGGCTTATGAGGATGTACACCCCCTATGTGGGATACATGTACACCAGGTGGTGGCTCATAGTTCTTATATGGATGGTTTATCTGTTTAATTTCTGGCCCTTTAAAAGGGAGTGGGTGTTTAAAACTCATCCATTGATCAAAGGTATTGTTCTTACATCAATATCTGTGATTGTACTGGTTGTGCTTATTAAGGGATTCTTTGAAGGCTTTCTTGGAAATTTTGGTCTGGCATATTTTAACCCTGACCAGCTTACAAAATTGCCTGGTATTACAGAGTTTTTTGCAATTGAGTATTCAGCCCTTGCGGTTCTTATGTTTGCGGCTATTGCTTCCTGGCTTAGCCCTGCATGGATTGTGGCTTTAGAAGAGTCACCATGGGGAAAAATGCCTCAGCCTGCAAAAGGTTTAAGTATTCTTGTAATGACTTTCTTTTTAAGTACAATTGTATATTTTGTTACAATGCACCCTCATATGGGTATCCTTTATTATCCATGGCAGTATTTTTCATCAATTGCGCCTCCATATTGGGAGCAGTTTGCTGATACTGTATCAGGTAACTTTCATGTTGCATGGATTATGTGTTGTACAGTTGTAGTATGGCTTGTTGAAACTATCTGGGAAAGGTATCCTTTTAGTCTTATAAAGAATACTGCATTAAGAAGATTTACTGCATTCTTTGGTATAATAGCGATTGCTCTTGCTATGCATTTCTTCTTTTATTTTGTACAGGAGCTTATGTATGGTGAGGCTATTAGGGGTACAAGACGTGACGCAGCTCCGGACTGGAGATGGCTCCATGTTGGTGAGATGGCAGTATTTCTTTTGGTTCCTGCTCTTTTCATTAAGTTCTACTGCGGTAACTGGCCTAATAAGTTCAGTCTCCCAGGGAATGTTATGGCAAGAACAGGTATAACAATCATTGCGGGAATAGCTCTATACTATTTGTATTATAGAACTTCACACCTTTTCCTTGGAACACAAAAGGGTTTCTCTCATCCACAACAGTTCCCTATGATTCCAACTATATGGTTAATCAATATATGGCTGGTGCATCACTGGTTTATGGATAACTGGCCTGCATGGAAGATGGTTCCAAAAACTGCTGAAGAGATTGCAGCTGATGAGCAGAAAGCAGCAGAACAGATTAAGGCTGTTAAGTGGAATCCTTCTCTTGGATGGGGTCTTGGAGCAGGGGTAGTCGCAGGGGTTGTGTTTTACTTCATTACAGTTGCTTTACTGCCAGTATTATATAAGGCAATTGATATAATACCTAAGTAAGCCCGTTAATAATTGATAAGGAGGACACAAATGTCTGATAATAAAATGAACAGAAAAGATTTTTTAAAGGGCGCTGCCATGGGGCTTGGCGCAGGGGCTGTTGGGGCAATGGGTTTGTATTCCTATTCCCCAATGAGAAAAAAGCATTTCCCTGAAATTTCAAGAAAGCTTGAAGATTTGGGTGTTTGTAAAAGTGTTCATGTAACAAATATTTCTGAAACAAGCTGGTTTGATAATGGCGAACTTATGGGCGACATTCAAAAAGCAGGGGGACTCCTTGTAAACCAGTATGATTATAACTGGCCACCTTTTGGAGATGGCACAGGTCTTGGTAAGGGTAGCTATAAAAGCGGAATTAGTAAAATTAAGCATCTTTTGCCAAACAGGCTTGAGGAAGCATGGGATATTACTGAGAAGCTTTCTGTAAATCCTCAGAATGCAGGTGGTTTTGCAGCTCTTATTGAGGTTGAGGAGATGAGCGGCAGAAAGAGAAAATTCCTTCTTGATTCAGGCTGGTCTTTTAAATGGATGGATGAGTGTTTTAAGCGTGAAGGTATAGACAAAATGCTGGCTAATAATGAAATTGAAGCCATTTTTGTTTCCCATGAACACTTTGATCATTACTGGGGCATACCTGTAACTTATAAGTATAATCCATATATTACTACTTATATACCTGAAGGGTTTTATTCAGAGGGGCTTCAGTATGTTAAGGATGCTGGTCACAAGGGTAAGCTTATAACAGCTAAAAACGGACTTAACAAAATAATCCCTGGTTTTGCTACATATGTTTTTGATGTACCGATTATATGTCGTGTATTTGGGGAACAGTCGCTTTACTTTAATGTTAAGGACATAGGTATGGTGAGTATTACAGGGTGCTGCCACCAGGGTATTATCCAGTTTGCTGATACAGCATACAGGGAAATGGCCTATGAAGGAGACAAGCTTCATGGAATATATGGTGGTCTTCATATTTCTCCATTCGAAGATTGGGATCCAAAATACGATGACCTTGTAATATCCCTTGGTAAATACGGATTTGAAAAGATAGGATGTAACCATTGTACTGGTTTACTCTGTGCGAAAAAGTTTATTGAGCAGGGCTATCCTGTGGTAAGAGGAACAGCCAGATTCAGAACAAAGGATACTTCATATCTTGGCAATGGGGATACTATAAAATTTGGAGCTTAATTTTATAGTTGTAAAATTATAGCTGAAAGCGGATAATAATTTTAGCCTGGTTTGATCTTTTAAAATGGACAAACCGGGCTAAATTAAGTATTTTAAGTGTATTCTTAAAAAATAGGAGGAGAGTAATGAAGAGACTCTTTGTTGTTTTAACACTACTATTGTTTTTTTCAGCCTGTGGCACATCGGTTTTACCTGAAATGAAAGACTTTATGAGTGCTTTTGGTTCAAAGGAAAAAGTAGCAGTTGTTGTTGAAAAATATGCAGCAGATTCGGAAATTGTTCCTAAGGCTTTGGAGATATGTGAACTCGGAACACCTAATATCACTAATACAGAGAAAAAAGATGGGATGGTTCTTTATACTGCTGAGGCTGTAGTTGAGGATTGTGAATCCTCTGAAACAGCTGTTGGAACTATAAGAATTTTTGATATTGGCTGGAAAGATGGTAAAATTGTTTCATTTGAGTGGCAAGGCCCCAAGGGTGGAGCAGTGGAGTATTAAGCTGTTAAAAAGTCTTTATTTCATATAAGAGGGAAAGTGAATTTTATCCCCCCAATGATGTCCTCCATCATAGGGGGGGATTTTTATTTTTTAAATAATTTTATGGCATAGATATGGTTTTTACTGGAAATTATTTCTGGCTATCATCTGACCACCTGCTATTTTAATAATATTTTATAAGAGGATAATCTCATGGATTTTAAAAATCTCCTTCCAGGAAAAGTAAAGCCTGAAACTTCTGGTGATATGCAAAACATTTTTAAGAACATTATTTATTTGACCAATTATTTTCCTGCATTGAGAACCGGGTTGGGGTGGAAAGGAATTTTCAGGATTGCACATGAGCGGGAGTGCTGGACAATTAAGGTAAAGGAAAATCCCGGAGTTTATGGTGTTATATTTGACAGGGGCGCTGTTACAGCTGATTATGTTTTTTCATCCTTTGCCCTTTTTTACTTTCCCGATCCTGATGAGGATGTGCTTGAAAACTTTTCTTTAAATGGAGCGCTTTTTACTCAGCAGGATGATTATGTTTCCCTTATAAGGGAGTTTCCCTATCATAGTGATTTTTGCAGCTATTATTATATTGGTGATTTTTATATTACATATTCTCCGAAAAATTCTACGCTTTTTGCAGGAATTCAGGGCTTGTCACAAAATCGTATAATTTCGCAAGCAGGAATTAAGGTGCCTGGTGATGATAATTTTCTTGTTAAGCCTGGTGAGGCTGAGCAGGATTTCCCCTCCTTTAAGTACTGTCTTGAAATATTTGATGTTATTGCTTCATCTCTTTCCTATCAGCTTAAGATGAATCCCTCTTCAATGTACTACAGAACTGATCCGGGCGTTCAGGTTATATATGGTTCAGATGAGGACCAGGCATATAGCGAAGCTGATGATATTGTAATTGAATCTTTAATTCTTGGGTTTGGGGAGGCTGTTGCAGATGATGCCAGCTTTAGCAGGATCTATGGAATTAAATCTCCGGGTGATCCTCTTTCCTCCATGTCCTGGGTAAGGGATAAGGGGGAAATTCCTGAAAGGTTTTCAAAAGCAAAATGGTGGCAGGGGAGCGAGGCTGCGGGTTCGCTTTCAATGGATAAGGGGCTGCTTGGAATCAACCACAGACCACCACTCTATGTTGTGTCCGGATTTTTGGGTTCAGGCAAAACAACTTTTATACGGAACTTTATTGAGTTTCAGGCTCAAAAATATCTTTTTACAGCTGTAATTCAAAATGAATTAGGCGAGATTAGTCTTGATGGTGCAATGCTTTCCGGTGACAGCAAAGTTCTGGAAATGGATGAGGGCTGTGTGTGCTGTACCCTTGCAGGTAATTTGAGAAAGGGCATAAAATCAATACTTGAAGATTTTTCTCCGGACTGTATAGTTCTTGAAACAACAGGTGCTGCTAATCCACAGAACCTTCTTGATGAGCTGGTTGACCTTAATGATCTGGTTAGATTTGATTCTGTAACCACACTTGTTGACTGTGATAATCTTGAGGAATCTCTGGAAAAGTATTCTATTGTTTCAGAGCAGATCAGGACTGCTGATGTGATTATTCTTAACAAGCTTGATATTGTTAGTGAAGAAAAAAGGGACATAGCTGAGAAGCTTATTAGAGGAATTAATAAAAGGGCGTTTATTGTTCATGCGGTAAATGGTGTAGTTAATCCTTCTATTGTTTATGGCAGTGAAGAGCGCACAACGAAATTTTCCCTAAAAGACGGGAGTCATCATAATCATATGGATGATGGAATAGAAACAGTAAGTATAAGGTTACATGAAAGCCTGGACAGAGCCAGGTTTTGTGAAATGATAGAGTCCCTGGGGGATAATGTTTTTCGCATAAAGGGAATAGTGGGTTTTGATGATTCAGAAAATTCAGAAATATTTCAGTATGTTTGTGGCAGGTATGATTTTTCACCATCTGATATTGCTGCACAGTCTGAAAGATACCTTATATTCATAGGGAAAGATCTTAATGACAAAAGCCTTGGCAGTTTTGCTGAAATGGGGAAACTAACAAGGTAAATATATTTTAGTTTTATTTGGGCTTATTATTAGAAGAGTATAATAAATAAAAAACAGAGGAAGTAGTTGTATGGAAATAATTGAAAGAGGGGGTATTATGATGTACCCCATAATATTTGCCTCAATAATTGCTATTGCTGTAATAATTGAAAGAACTTATGTTATTTTTATAAAAACAAAATTTTTAGGAAAGGAAAAAATTAAGGAAATGTTCCGTCTTGCTGAGTCAGGGGACAGGCAGGGTGCTTTGTCTTTGATGAAGAAGGAGGAGTCGATTTTTGCTTCTTTATTTGTTGCTGTTCTGGAGGAGACAAAAACAGAGGAGATGGAGGATGCAGCTGTGCTTTCCGGTGATGATATACTTTTTTCTCTGGGAAGAAGGCTGGAGGTTTTATCCGTGCTTGGTTCTGTACTTCCTCTTATGGGGCTCTTAGGTACTGTTCTTGGTATGATAAAGGTTTTTACCAGGGTTGCCACTGCTGGTGATGCTGCTAATATTGCTATTTTAGCTGGTGGTATCTGGGAGGCTCTTATTACAACAGCTGCAGGCATGATGATAGCAATACCTGTGATCCTTTTATATCATTATTTTATAAGAACTCTTGAAAAAATTTCTCATGCTTTGCAGCAAAAGGTTTCAGCCCTGATTTTTATTCTGAAAAAAAAGGAATCCTGATGTGGTACGTTTTAAGAATATAAAAAAGCCTGGGGCTGGTGCTGAAATCAACATGACCCCGTTGATTGATATAATATTTAATCTCCTTATTTTCTTTCTTATTACTGCTGCAATAACAGTAAAGGGGATTAAGCTTGATCTGCCAGAGGCTGATACATCTGAAAAAATGCCTGCAAAAAGCTGGGAGATAGTTATTGATGAGCAGGAAAGAATAATATTTAATAATGCAACAATTGATATTGAAAGACTTAGACGAATAATGGATGCAGAAAGAAACAGACCCTCAGAGGAGAGAGTTACAACTGTTATTGTAAAGGCAAGCCGCAGGGCAAGCTTTGGGAAATTTGTCTCTGTAATGGATATTGCGCGGCAATATGGTTTTTATGATCTTGTTATTGCTACTGAGCCAGGAGTAACTGTGCCTTGAAGGAGAAGAGAATTTTTTTTATTGCCATTGCTGTTTCTGCACTTTTGCATTTTTATTTTATTACAGAAGGAATTATGCTTCCATCATTTAATTCAGGCTATATAGAAATACCTGTAACTTTTATTCCTGGTGCAGAAAGGGATATTACCCCTGATCTTAAAAAAACAGAAGAGAAACAGATTGCAGTGCCTGAGGACAGGCCTGAATCAAAGGGGTATTACAGTGCTGCTGGCAGGGATCGGCTAATGAAGCGTTATTTAGAGATGATTGCAGAGGATATTGATAAGAGAAAGTTTTCTCCGGCAGAGTCTGAATACTATGGCCTTATAGGGAATGTTACAGTTGGCTTTAATATTACTGCAGAAGGTTTTTACCGCAATATTTCCATACTTAGCCCTTCAGGGGATGAGTTATTGGATAAAACAGCCTTGAATGCAGTTGCTGATTCAAGCGGGAAGATAAAAAGACCTCCTGCTACAGGTAAACAGGCTGTAAGAGTATATATAGTAGTAAAGTATCAGTATGGTCTTTGATTTAAAAGATATTGTTTAAAATACCTTGGTATTCCATTCTTCTTCCAGTGTTATTTCCCACTCATCCAGGTAAATATTAAAAATCTAATGCTTAATCCTATGACAGGTTCAATTTTGATTAAAATTAACTTGACAAAGGCATTGATATGCCACATAAGTTTAGAATGTGTAAAGTAATATGTTTTATTATGTGGTCTCCTTTAAGTTCAGATAATAGTAAATGATATAATCTGTAAGTATATAAGTTTTTGTTAATAATATCTGGGCTGGGGAAATTGGTATTGTCCCCCCAATGTTAATGATTCCTGTTTTTTAATTATTCCGAAACCCTGTAAGGGCAGATTAATACTCTGCCTGATTTTTAATTTTTTCTGATTTTAGGCCTTATTTATAATTTTTTTAAAAAATGGTAGAGAGAGGTTTGTATGCAGACTAAAGGGAAAATGTTTTATGGGTGGTGGATAGCAATTGCTACATTTTTTATTCTTTTTGTTGGATTATGTTCAGGATTTTATACAGTATCGGTTTTTTTAAAACCTTTTCAGGACACCTTTGGATGGACGAGCACTCAGATTTCGCTTGGTTTTACAATAGCAGCTCTTCTTGTGGGGCTTTTGAGTCCTGTTGTGGGAATAGCAGTAGATAAGCTGGGTGTTAAAAAGGTTCAGCTTGCAGGGGCGCTTATTACAGGTACAGGGCTTCTTCTTGCCAGCATGATTTCCCAGCTCTGGCACTATTATTTAATCTATGTTTATATGGCAATTGGTCTTGCAAGTGTGAGCCTTGTTCCTGCTCAGACTATTATTTCCTACTGGTTTGACAGGAAAAGGGGTACAGCCATGGGCCTCATAATGACAGGTGTGGGTCTTGGTGGTATGGTTATGGTCTATGTTGCCAGTTTTGTTACAGAAAATTATGGCTGGGAAAATGCCTATCGCTTTCTTGGTACTCTTGTTCTTGTGCTTGTGGTTCCTTTGGTTCTTTTTGTACTTAAAAATAAGCCTGAGGATGTGGGTTTTCTTCCTGATGGAGCTGCTGTTGCAGGGGGAGGAGCAGAAGCAGGCGATACATTAAAAAGTTTAAATGTGAAAGAAGCTTTTAAAACATTATCTTTCAAGTTTACATGTTTGTTAATGTTTTTATTTAGTATAGTGCTTGGCGGATTAACAATGCATGCTATTGAATTAATCAGAAGCTATGGCGTTTCCAATGCAAGCACAATGTGGAGTCTTGCTTTGGGATTTAGTGTACTGGGTAGGATTTTCTTTGGCTTGTTGTCAGACAGAATGTCCAAAAAGCTGCTGGTTTTTATTACCTGGGTTCTGCTCTTTCTTGGTTTTGGATCAGTTATGTTTGTAGCAGGGAACCAGCTTCTGGTGTGGGGATTTGTAGTTTTTTATGGGCTGGCAATTGGTTCTTTTGTAACTTTAATACCTCTTTTTGTGGGTGATCTTTTTGGAGTTGAGCATTTTAGTAAACTCATTGGCATAATCGGGCTTATGCAGGTTATTGGTTTATCTGTGGGTTCTGTTCTGTTTGGTAAAATTTATGATGCCAATCAGTCATACGAGCTTGCAGTAATGATTGTTATAGGGGTTGCTTTGGCTGGTGCTCTTGTTACTGTGCTGATTAGCAAACCTGAAAGATAGGCTTAATAGAACTATAATCTCCATTAAATTTTCAGAGGGGCACTTTGCAGCGGTTTTTGCAGTAAACCGGGCATTGTGCCCTTTTTGTTTATCCGCCTGACTTTAAATAAAAATCCAAAAATTTCTTTAAGAGACATAATAATTGCTTAATCTCATAATGAAAATTGCCGAAGTATTATTATAACCTGAATTATAGCTAATTGCCATGAATATAAAAAAAACAATTATT
>Ga0265293_10004233_pt1 | contig 25533 bp, 22 predicted proteins | sample Munlanlewell138R_FD_192505 | JGI IMG/M metagenome (GOLD analysis project Ga0265293, IMG submission 192505) | Leachate microbial communities from a municipal landfill in Southern Ontario, Canada - Leachate well 138R | ecosystem: Engineered > Solid waste > Landfill > Unclassified | place: Canada...
AAGATGACCAAGGAAGACTGGGATGCCGTGATGAGCACCAACCTGGACTCGATGTTCAATGTGACCAAACAGGTCGTGCCGGACATGGTGGAAAAGGGCTGGGGCCGCATCATCAACATCTCGTCGGTCAATGGCGAGAAGGGGCAGGCCGGCCAGACCAACTACTCGGCCGCCAAGGCCGGCATGCACGGTTTTTCGATGGCCCTGGCGCAGGAGCTCGCCACCAAGGGCGTGACGGTCAACACCGTCAGTCCGGGCTACATCGGCACCGACATGGTCCGGGCCATCCGCCCCGACGTGCTGGAGAAGATCGTCGCCACGGTGCCGGTCAAGCGTCTGGGCGAACCTTCGGAAATCGCCTCCATCATTGCCTGGCTGGCCAGCGAAGAAGGCGGCTACGCCACGGGGGCCGATTTTTCGGTCAACGGCGGTCTGCACATGGGTTGATGCCCCGGGTGCGTCGCCGCCACGGCGGCGCGCCCGTCTGTCACCGCGTCTGCTGGCGGGCCGGCAGCCAGGCGAATGCCGCGGCCCCCAGCAGCAACAGCAGCGCGATCAGGCCGTTGACGGCGGCGAAGGGTGGCCAGCCACGCTCGGCCGCCACCGCCGCCGCCATCCCCGTGGCCCATTGCATCGAGGCGATGCCCAGGAACATGGCCATCGTGAACAGGGCCATGGCCCGCCCGGTCTGCGCGGCCGGATAGGCCGCGCGCACGTCGGCATACTGCAGCACGATGTAGCCGCTGAGCATGGCGGCCAGGACGATGACGACCACGCTGGCCGCCGCTCCCGGGTTGATGGCGAGCACGACGTACATCAGCGCCATGACCACCGTGAAGGCGACGATCCAGCGCCGTCGCTCGCGGATGCCGTGCAGGCGCAGGTGGCCAAAGGCCGGTGGCGCGAACAGGCCCGTCATGGACACCGCCAGGGCCACGTGTCCGCTTTGCACCAGGGTGAAGCCGTACTGCTCGATCAGCATCGGCCCCAGCCACAGGCCGCGCAGGGCGATGAACGAGGCGTAGGTGACAAACGACAGGGCCAGAATGCCCCAGGTGTGGGGTAGCGTCAGCAATTCGGCGAATTCGCGCAAGGCCCTGCGCACCGAGGGCTGGTGGGTGACCGGCTGCGTCGTGGGCACTTCGCGCACCAGCACGAAGATGGCTAGCCAGGCCAGTGCGGCACCGACGGCGAGCACGCCGAACCCGGCGCGCCACGACAGGTGGTCGGTCAGCCAGGCCAGCGGGGTGCCGGTGAACAGCATGCCCAGGCTGCTGATGCCCATGACCATGCCCGAGATGGCGGTGAACTCCGTGGACGGGAAGCGCTGGGCGATGAACACGGTGCAGACCAGAAACGCCGGGGCGCAGCCGATTCCAATCAGTGCCTGGCCCAGCACCGCCAGCGGGAAGCCCGGCGCGAATGCGCACAGCACGGCGCCCAGCACCGCCAGCGGCGAGGCCATGAGTACCGTGCGGCGCACGCCGTGCAGGTCGATGCCCAGCCCCATCACGATCTGCAGTGCGCCGAACGCGAAGTGGAAGGTGGCGGCGAACAGCCCCATCTCGGTCGGCGAGAGGCCGAATTCCGCCTGCATGGGGTTGACCAGGATGGCCGCCGCTGTCCGGAATGCCTGGCTGAGCGTGAAACCGGCGGCCAGTGCCAGCAGCATCACCCACAGCAGGCGTCGGGGTTCCTGTACGGGCTGGGGTGGGTCGGTGAGCGGAGCGGGTGGCATGGGCGGCGAGTGTGCCGCAAATGGTCAAATTCTGCTGACACCTGCGTGATCGGGGCGCTCCGGGATAATCCCGGTCATGCTTGCTCCCGTTTCTCCCTGGCGCCTGTCCGTGGCCCCGATGATGGCCTGGACGGATCGCCATTGCCGTTATTTCCACCGCCTGCTCACGCGCCACACCCTGCTGTACACCGAGATGGTGACGACCGGTGCGCTCATCCATGGTGACACGGCCCAGCTCCTGCGCTACAACGCCGAAGAGCATCCCGTGGCCCTGCAGCTGGGGGGCAGCGAGCCGGACGCGCTGGCGCGCTGCGCGACGCTGGGGCAGTCGCACGGTTTCGACGAAATCAACCTCAACTGTGGCTGCCCGAGTGAGCGGGTGCAGCGTGGCGCCTTCGGCGCCTGCCTGATGAACGAGGCCGTCCTGGTGGCCGACTGCGTCAAGGCCATGCGCGACGCGGTGGACATCCCCGTCACCGTCAAGCACCGCATCGGCGTCGACCGCGAGGAGAGCTACGGGTTCGTGCGCGATTTCGTGGGCACGGTGGCCGACGGTGGCTGTGAGGTGTTCATCGTGCACGCGCGCAATGCCTGGCTCAAGGGCCTCTCACCCAAGGAAAATCGCGAAATCCCGCCGCTGCGCTACGAGCTGGTGCACCGGCTCAAGCAGGATTTTCCGCACCTGACGATTGCCATCAACGGTGGCATCACCACCGACGAGCAGATCGCCGGCCACCTGGCACACGTCGACGGTGTGATGATCGGCCGCGAGGCCTACCACAACCCCTGGCTGATGGCGGGCTGGGACGCACGTTTCTTCGGCGATGCGGCGCGCCCGGTGCCCACGCGCGAGGCGGTGGAACTGGCGATGGTCGATTACATGGAACGCGCCCATGCCGAGGATGGCGCGCCGTGGTATTCGGTGGCCTGCCATATGCTGGGGCTGCGCCATGGGCTGCGTGGCGCGCGCAAGTGGCGCCAGGTCTGGAGTGACCACCGCCTCAAGCCGCTGCCGCCGCGCGAGGTCTGGGCGCTGGCCCAGGCCCATGTGGAGGCGACGGCCGAGGCGGCGCAGACGGCCACGGCCTGAGCGGCCTGGCCGGGGGCTCAGAGGCCGACAGCACCCAGGTCAATGCGGCCGTCACGCACCGGCGGACACCAGAAATAGGCGCCGGTCTCCGGTTGGGTGAAGCTGTACAGGCCGTCGATGATGCCGTCTTCGGCGCCCGACATGCGGCGCAACTGAGCCTCGAAGGCATAGAACGAGCGGCCGAAGGCGGTGAAGACCAGGCCACCTTCGTTGCCGTCGGCCCAGGGCATGGAGCGGCGCAGCACGAAGGCCTCGGGCTCGAAGTCTTCCTGGGCGGTGCGCTTGACATGCGCCGATGCCGGTGCGTCCTCGATCTCCTCATTGCTGTCGCGTTCACGGCCGATGGCCAGGTCCTGCTGCTGGCGCGTCATGGCCTCGAAGCGGCCCAGGTGATGCCGCCAGCGCTGCACGGCCACGAAGCTGCTGCCGGCGAGAGCGCCCGCGCTTTCAGGCAGCAGGGCGGCTTCGATCGCGGCATCGCCCTTCGGGTTCTCGGTGCCATCCTCGTAGCCGGTGAGGTCGCGGTTGGTGCGGTGGCTGAAGGCATCGGTGATGTCCGCCACGTCGAAGGCGGGGGCCAGCAGGGCGCTCAGGTGGCGGCTGCGGATCAGCAATTCACCCCGGTCGGAGCCGCGCAGCCACAGCCACAGATCGGCCGGGGTCGCGGGCAGCTTGGTGCGTGCGCCGTCGATGCCGCAAAAGCTTTTCAGCCCTGGCACGCTGGCACCCAGTTCCCGCACCAGCGATTCACCCAGTCCGACGACCGTCGCCTCCCCATCGGTCCGGGCGACGAGGGCTCTGAGCACGTCACGCGGATCGGTACCCACCCGCAACTGGCAGGTGAGGTAGCGGCCCTGGGCCGGGATGGGTTGCAAGATGCCCGGCTGGGCGGCGGCGGCAAGGGACATACGTCGGACTCCTGGCAAATGTGCTGCACGGGCCCCGGTATTGCAGGGCCAATGCCGGAACTGTAGCAGCGGACCAGGCCGTTTCAGGCCGCCGCTTCCAGTCCGTTGTCGAAATGCTCACGCATGCGCTGTGTGGCCAGCTCGGCCTGGCGTGTCAGCAGGGCGCGCATGATCTCGCGGTGCTCGGCCAGCGATTCCTCGATCCGGCCGGACTTGAACAGGGAGTTGTGGCGGTTGAGCTTCATCACCTTGCGCAAGTCGGCCACCATCTGCTGACGCCAGCGGTTGTTGGCCATTTCGAGCAGGCGCATGTGAAAGCGCTCGTTCAGCGCGAAAAAGCGCTCGCGGTCGCCGGTGGCGGTTTCCAGTTCCTCGTGCAGGGCCTGCAGTTCGCGCAACTGCGCCTCGCCGGCGCTGCGGGCCACGACGCCCGCGGCATCCGATTCCAGCAGCGAGAGCAGGTGGTACACGTCGGCCAGGTCCTTTTCCGACACCTCGGTGACGTAGGCACCGCGGCGCACCTTCATCGTGACGAGCCCCTCGGCCGCCAGCACCTTGAGCGCCTCGCGCAGCGGCGTGCGGCTGATGCCCAGTTCCTCGGCGATCTTGAGCTCGTCGATCCAGCTGCCGGGCTCCAGTTCACGGCGGAAGATGCGCTGGCGCAGCCGTTCGGCAACTTCTTCGTACAGGGCGCGAGGGGCGAGGGAGGCGTCGGTCATGCAAAAAAGGGGGCGGACCAGAGACGGACCCTGGGCGGTTTTCGGTCCGGCGATTGTAAGAGCCTCAGAATATTTTGCATCAATAATTATGAATGACGTAAAATCGCCGGTTGTTCCTGCGCAGTGCAGCCACAGATCGCCCGATCTTGCGGGCTTCCCCGGCGACCTGTCTTTTTCTTCGTCTTTGACATCACGCCACCGACCCTCAGCGAGCGCCCATGAGTTCCCAACATCCCGAATTCAACCCTGCCACCCTCGAAGCCTGGACCAAGGCGGCCCAGAAATCCGCACCGGGGGGTGACTTGAACGCGCTCAACTGGGTCACGCCCGACGGCATCACCGTCAAGCCACTCTATACCGCCGAGGACACGAAGGATCTGCCCTACGCGAACACGCTGCCGGGGCTGGAGCCCTTCATCCGGGGCCCCCAGGCCACCATGTACGCCGGGCGGCCATGGACGATTCGCCAGTACGCGGGCTTTTCTACCGCCGAAGAGTCGAACGCCTTCTACCGCAAGGCACTGGCTGCCGGCGGGCAGGGCGTGTCGGTGGCCTTCGATCTGGCCACGCACCGTGGCTACGACAGCGACCACCCGCGCGTCACCGGCGACGTGGGCAAGGCGGGTGTGGCCATTGACAGCGTGGAGGACATGAAGGTTCTGTTCGACGGCATTCCGCTGGACAAGATCAGCGTCTCCATGACCATGAACGGCGCCGTGCTGCCCATTCTGGCCGGCTACGTGGTGGCGGCCGAAGAGCAGGGTGTGCCGCAAGACAAGCTGGCGGGCACGATCCAGAACGACATCCTCAAGGAGTTCATGGTTCGCAACACCTACATCTACCCGCCCGAGCCGTCGATGAAGATCATCGGCGACATCATCGAGTACACGGCGCAGCACATGCCCAAGTTCAACTCGATTTCGATCTCGGGTTACCACATGCAGGAAGCCGGTGCCAACCAGGCGCTGGAGATGGCGTTCACCCTGGCCGACGGCAAGGAGTACGTCAAGACCGCCATTGCCAAGGGCATGGACGTGGATGCCTTCGCCGGGCGCCTGTCGTTCTTCTGGGCGGTGGGCATGAACTTCTACCTGGAGATCGCCAAGATGCGTGCCGCCCGACTGCTGTGGTGCCGCATCATGAAGGGCTTCGGGGCCAAGAACCCCAAGAGCCTGATGCTGCGCACGCACAGCCAGACCAGTGGCTGGAGCCTGACCGAGCAGGACCCGTACAACAACGTGGTGCGCACCACCATCGAGGCCATGGCGGCGGTGTTCGGCGGCACGCAAAGCCTGCACACCAATGCGCTGGACGAAGCCATTGCGCTGCCGACGGAGTTCTCCGCCCGCATCGCGCGCAACACGCAGCTCATCATCCAGGAAGAAACGCACATCACCAGTGTGGTGGACCCCTGGGCCGGCTCCTACATGATGGAAACGCTGACCCAGCAGATGGCCGACGAGGCCTGGAAGATCATCGAGGAGGTCGATGCCATGGGCGGCATGACCCGTGCGGTGGACAGTGGCTGGGCCAAGCTCAAGATCGAGGCGGCGGCGGCCGAGAAGCAGGCCCGCATCGATGCGGGCAAGGATGTCATCGTCGGTGTCAACAAGTACAAGCTGGACAAGGAAGACGCGGTCGAGATCCTGGAGGTGGACAATGTGAAGGTGCGCGAGAGCCAGATCGCACGCCTGCAGGCCATCAAGGCCAGCCGTGACCAGGCGGCCGTGCGGGCCGCGCTCGATGCGCTGACGGCAGCCGCCGCGTCGGGGCAGGGCAACCTGCTTGACCTGTCGATCAAGGCCATCCGCCTGCGCGCCACCGTCGGCGAAGTGTCCGATGCGCTGGAGAAGGTTTACGGGCGCCATCGCGCCGATACGCAAAAGGTGACCGGGGTGTACGCAGCCGCTTATGACAGTGCCGAGGGCTGGGAAAAGCTCAAGGCCGAAATCACCGAATTCGCCGATGCGCAGGGCCGTCGCCCGCGTGTGATGATCGCCAAGCTGGGTCAGGATGGCCACGACCGGGGTGCCAAGGTGGTGGCCACGGCCTTTGCCGATCTGGGCTTCGACGTCGACATGGGGCCGCTGTTCCAGACGCCCGAGGAATGCGCTCGCCAGGCGATCGAGAACGACGTCCACGCCGTTGGCGTGTCCACCCTGGCCGCCGGCCACAAGACGCTGGTGCCGGCGATCATTGCCGAGCTGAAAAAACAGGGTGCCGACGACATCATCGTGTTCGTGGGTGGCGTGATCCCGCGCCAGGACTACGACTACCTGTACGACGCCGGCGTCAAGGGCATCTATGGGCCGGGTACGCCGATCCCGGCCAGCGCCAAGGATGTGTTGGAGCAGATCAAGAAGGCGGCGGCTTGAATCCGGAACAACTCCATGCCGGCATCGTCTCGGGCGCGCCGGCCGTCCAGCGCCGCTCCATGGCCAAGGCCATCACGCTGCTGGAGTCCAGCCGCGCCGACCACCGGGTGCAGGCCGACCAACTGCTCACCGCGCTGCTGCCGCATACCGGCCAGAGTCTGCGTCTGGGCATCAGCGGTGTACCGGGCGTTGGCAAAAGCACTTTCATCGAGGCGCTGGGCCTGTACCTGATCGCGCAGGGCCACCGCGTGGCGGTGCTGGCCATCGATCCGTCGAGCACCGTTTCAGGAGGCTCCATCCTGGGTGACAAGACTCGCATGGAGCACCTGTCGGTGCACGAGCGTGCCTACATCAGGCCCAGCCCGAGCGGCGGCACGCTCGGCGGCGTTGCCGAGAAAACACGCGAGTCGATGCTGGTGTGCGAGGCCGCCGGCTACGACGTGGTCATCGTCGAGACCGTGGGCGTGGGTCAAAGCGAGATCGCCGTCCACGGCATGACCGACATGTTCTGCCTGCTGCAGTTGCCCAATGCCGGCGACGACCTGCAGGCCATCAAAAAGGGCGTGATGGAACTGGCCGACCTGGTGGTCATCAACAAGGCGGACATCGACCCCGATGCCGCCACCCGCGCACGGGCGCAGATCACCTCGTCGCTGCGGCTGCTGGGTCTGCACGGGAACCCGGAACACGGCGGTGACCGGGCCTGGCAGCCCAAGGTCATCCAGATCAGCGCCCTGCATGGCCAGGGGGTGGACAGCTTCTGGGCCGCCGTGAGCGAGTACCGCACGCTGCAAAGCGCCAATGGACGTCTGGCCACCCGGCGCCAGCAACAGGCGCGAGCCTGGATGTGGGAGCGCATCGACGCCGGCCTCAAGCAACGCTTTCGCGAACACCCGAAGGTGCGCCAGGCGCTGGACGCCACGAGCCATGCCGTCATCGAGGGCCGCCTGGCGGCTTCGACGGCCGCACGCCAACTGCTGGAGCTGTTCGACTGACACCGCCCGTCGCCAACCTGCTGGCGCGGACGCCTTGATACGACACATCAGACCGATTCACACCGGAGCACACACCATGCATGACATTCTTGAGCAACTGGAGAAAAAACGCGCGGCGGCACGCCTGGGTGGCGGCCCCCGGCGCATCGATGCGCAGCACGCCAAGGGCAAGCTCACCGCGCGCGAGCGTATCGAAATCCTGCTGGATGAAGGCACTTTCGAAGAGTGGGACATGTTCGTCGAGCACCGCTGTGCCGACTTCGGCATGGCCGACAACAAGATTCCCGGCGACGGCGTGGTCACCGGCTACGGCATGATCAATGGTCGTCTGGTGTTCGTCTTCAGCCAGGACTTCACCGTGTTTGGCGGCGCGCTGTCCGAGGCGCATGCCGAGAAGATCTGCAAGATCATGGACCAGGCCATGAAGGTCGGTGCCCCGGTCATCGGCCTGAACGACTCGGGCGGTGCGCGCATCCAGGAAGGCGTGGCCTCGCTGGGCGGCTATGCCGAGGTGTTCCAGCGCAACGTGATGGCCTCGGGCGTGATCCCGCAGATCAGCATGATCATGGGCCCGTCGGCGGGTGGCGCGGTGTACTCGCCGGCCATGACCGATTTCATCTTCATGGTCAAGGACAGCTCCTACATGTTCGTGACCGGCCCCGAGGTGGTCAAGACGGTGACGCACGAGGAAGTGACCGCCGAGGAACTCGGTGGCGCCATCACGCACACCACCCGCAGCGGTGTGGCCGACGGCGCGTTCGAGAACGATGTGGAGGCGCTGCTGATGCTGCGGCGCCTGTACAACTACCTGCCGCTCAACAACCGGGAGAAGGCACCGGTGCGCCCCAGCGGTGACCCGATCGACCGCGCCGACCTGAGCCTGGATACCCTGGTACCCGACAACCCGAACAAGCCCTACGACATGAAGGAGCTGATTCTCAAGACGGTCGACGATGGCGACTTCTTCGAGATCCAGCCCGACTACGCCAAGAACATCATCGTCGGCTTTGCCCGCATGGACGGTCAGACCGTGGGCATTGTGGCCAATCAGCCGCTGGTGCTGGCCGGCTGCCTGGACATCAAGAGCTCCATCAAGGCCGCGCGCTTCGTGCGCTTCTGCGATGCCTTCAACATCCCGGTCCTCACTTTCGTGGACGTGCCCGGCTTCATGCCCGGTACCAGCCAGGAATACGGCGGCATCATCAAGCACGGTGCCAAGCTGCTGTACGCCTACGCCGAGTGCACCGTGCCCAAGATCACCGTCATCACCCGCAAGGCCTACGGCGGCGCCTACGACGTGATGGCCTCCAAGCACCTGCGCGGTGACGTCAACCTGGCCTGGCCCAATGCCGAGATCGCCGTGATGGGTGCCAAGGGCGCGGTGGAAATCATCTTCCGCGAGGAAAAGAAGGACCCGGCCAAGCTGGCCGCCCGCGAAGCCGAGTACAAGGCCCGCTTCGCCAACCCCTTCGTGGCCGGTGCGCGCGGCTTCATCGACGACGTGATCCTGCCGCATGAAACGCGCAAGCGCATCTGCCGCTCGCTGGTGATGCTCAAGGACAAGAAGCTGGAAAACCCGTGGCGCAAGCACGGCAACATGCCGCTTTGAGTTGGGTGGGTGCTGTCATGACTTTCTCTGGCGCGGAATCGGGTGGCCCGGGCGTTGTGCTCCGTGTCCCCCGCGCTTCGCGCTCCTCCTTTACCTGCGCAAAACGCCCGGGCCACCCGGTGCTGAGTGACGGGTTAGCCCCTATCGCAGTCTTTATGTCGCTCGCAGCCATGGGCATGGGGTGCCTGTCGCAGCGAGGTAAAGGAGGAGCCGACCGCAGGTCGGCGGGGGACATGAGCGGAGGCAGGCACCCCATGCCCATGGCGGGTACAGCGATCCGTCACCCAATCAACAACACACCTGCTCCCCTCTAGGAGATTGAAATGTTCAAGAAAATCCTGATCGCGAATCGAGGCGAAATCGCCTGCCGCGTCATCGCCACCGCCCGCAAGATGGGCATTGCCACCGTGGCCGTGTATTCCGAGGCCGACAAAGAGGCGCGCCACGTGCGTCTGGCCGACGAGTCCGTGCTGCTGGGCCCGGCGTCCAGCCGCGAGTCCTACCTGGTGGCCGACAAGATCATCGAGGCCGCCAAGGCCACCGGCGCCGAGGCCATCCACCCGGGCTATGGCTTCCTGTCCGAGAACGAAGCCTTCGCCGATCGCTGCGAGAAGGAAGGCATCGCCTTCATCGGTCCCAAGGCGCACGCCATTGCCGCCATGGGCGACAAGATCGCCTCCAAGAAACTGGCGACCGAAGCCGGGGTGAACACCATCCCCGGCTACAACGACCCGATTGCCGGCCCCGAGCAGGCCGTCGAGATCGCCAGGAAGATCGGCTACCCCGTCATGATCAAGGCCTCGGCCGGCGGTGGTGGCAAGGGCCTGCGCGTGGCCTTCAACGACAAGGAGGCCTTCGAGGGCTTCGCGTCGTGCCAGAACGAGGCGCGCAACAGCTTCGGCGACGACCGCATCTTCATCGAGAAGTTCGTCGAGCAGCCGCGCCACATCGAGATCCAGATCCTGGGTGACAGCCACGGCAACGTCATCTACCTGAACGAGCGCGAGTGCTCGATCCAGCGTCGCCACCAGAAGGTGATCGAAGAGGCGCCGTCGCCCTTCATCAGCGACGCCACGCGCAAGGCCATGGGCGAGCAGGCCGTGGCGCTGGCCAAGGCCGTCAAGTACCAGTCGGCCGGTACGGTGGAGTTCGTGGTCGGCAAGGACCAGGACTTCTACTTCCTGGAAATGAACACCCGCCTGCAGGTCGAGCACCCGGTGACCGAGTGCATCACCGGGCTGGACCTGGTCGAGCAGATGATCCGCGTGGCCGCCGGCGAGAAGCTGGCCATCACGCAGGCCGACGTCAGGCGCGATGGCTGGGCCATCGAGTGCCGCATCAACGCAGAAGACCCGTTCCGCAATTTCCTGCCCAGCACGGGCCGCCTGGTGCGTTTCACGCCGCCGGCCGAATCGATGTGGCAGGCCGACACGGCCCACAAGTACGGCGTGCGCGTGGACACCGGCGTGTTCGAGGGTGGCGAGATCCCGATGTACTACGACTCGATGATCGCCAAGCTCATCGTGCACGGCAAGGACCGCAACGACGCGATTGCCAAGATGCGCGAGGCGCTCAACGGCTTCGTGATCCGCGGCATCAACAGCAACATCCCGTTCCAGGCGGCGCTGCTGGCGCATCCGGATTTCGTCTCGGGCACTTTCAACACCGGCTTCATCGCGCAGCACTACGCCGACGGCTTCCGCGCCGAGGACGTGCCGCACGACGATGCGGACTTCCTGATCGCCCTGGCTGCTTTCGTGCGCCGCAAGAGCCGTGAGCGTGCCACCGGCATTTCGGGCCAGTTGCCCGGCTACGGCGTCAAGGTCGGACAGGACTACACCGTCATCAGCCTCTCGCACGATGGCGAGCACCGGTACACCCCGGTGCGCGTGGAGGAATTTGTCGGCGAAACCGGCTACGCATCCGTGCAGGTGGGCTCACGGCGTTTCAAGATCAGTTCGCCCTCGCGCCTGAATGACATCGTCATCACCGGCGAAGTCAATGGCGAGCCCTTCACGGCGCAAATGGAGCGCGGTTCCGCGAAGAATCCGCTGGCCCTGGTGGTGCAGCACAACGGCACCAAGCTGGAAACCATGGTGGTCTCTCCGCGCATGGCCGAACTGCACCGGCTGATGCCCTTCAAGGCGCCGCCAGACATGAGCAAATATGTGCTCTCGCCGATGCCGGGGCTGCTGGTGGATGTGTCGGTGCAGCCGGGCCAGAAGGTGCAGGCCGGCGAGCGGGTGGCCGTCATCGAGGCCATGAAGATGGAGAACGTGCTGTTTGCCGCCGTCGATGGCGTGGTCAGCAAGATCGTGGCGGCCAAGGGCGATTCGCTGTCGGTCGATCAGGTCATTGTGGAGTTCGCCTGATGACGGCGGCCGACACGAAAGAAGCGCCGGTGACGCTGCACCGGCCCGCGGCCCGGCATGCTTCTCAGCCCGCGCCGGGCCGCGTGCGCTGGACGCACGAGGCCATCGAGGCCCTGTTTGCCAAGCCCTTCGACGACCTGATGTTCCAGGCGCAGACGGTGCACCGCGAGCACTGGCCCGCGCGCGACATCGAACTGGCCACGCTGCTGTCGGTGAAAACGGGCGGCTGCCCCGAGAACTGCGGCTATTGCCCGCAGTCGGCCGAGTTCGACACCGGCGTCAAGGCACAGAAGCTCATGAGCGTCGATGAGGTGACCCGTGCCGCGCAGGCCGCCAAGGACGCCGGTGCCACGCGCTTTTGCATGGGCGCCGCCTGGCGCGCGCCCAAGGACCGCGACATCGAGAAGGTGGCCGAGCTGATCCAGGCCGTCAAGGGCCTGGGCCTGCAATCGTGCGCCACGCTGGGCATGCTGGAAAAGCACCAGGCCCAGGCCTTGCGCGACGCGGGTCTCGATTACTACAACCACAACCTCGACACCGCGCCCGAGTACTACGGCGACGTGGTCGACACGCGCAGCTACCAGGATCGGCTCGATACCCTGGCCCACGTGCGCGCGGCCGGCATCAGCGTGTGCTGCGGCGGCATCGTGGGCATGGGCGAGTCGCCCGTGCACCGCGCGGGCCTGATCGCCCAGCTGGCCAACCTCGACCCGTACCCCGAATCCGTGCCCATCAACAGCCTGGTGCGCGTGCCCGGCACGCCGTTGGCCGACAGCGACCCGATCGACCCGCTGGACTTCGTGCGCGTGATCGCGGTGGCGCGCATCACCATGCCCAGGGCGCGCGTGCGCCTGTCGGCGGGGCGCCAGCAACTGGGCGAGGCGGTGCAGGCGCTGTGCTTCCTGGCCGGCGCCAATTCGATCTTCTATGGCGACAAGCTGCTGGTCACTGGCAACCCGGACGTGGATGCCGACCGGCAACTGCTCGACAAGCTGGGCTACGCCACCCGGCAGACCCAGGTGTCACACGAACACGGAGAACACGCATGAGCGGCACGGTACAGCAACGCCCCTTCAAGGTGCTGGGCATCCAGCAGATCGCCATCGGCGGCCCCGACAAGCTCAAGCTGCAAAAGCTCTGGGTCGAGATGCTGGGCCTGGAGGTCACCGGTACCTTCAGGAGCGAGCGCGAGAACGTCGACGAAGACATCTGCGCCATCGGCAGCGGCCCGTTCAAGGTCGAGGTCGACCTGATGCAGCCGCTCGACCCCGAGAAGAAGCCCGCCGTCCACACCACGCCGCTCAACCATGTCGGCCTGTGGATCGATGACCTGCCCAAGGCCGTCGATTGGCTCACGGCCCACGGTGTGCGCTTTGCACCCGGTGGCATTCGCCGCGGTGCGGCCGGTTTCGACATCACTTTTCTTCATCCCAAGGGCAACGAGGAGTTTCCCATCGCCGGTGAAGGTGTGCTGATCGAACTGGTGCAGGCGCCGCCCGAGGTCGTGAGCGCCTTTGCGAAACTGGCCAGCGCAGCGAGCTGACCGCCGCGCTAGGCCTGGCCCCGCCGCTGGCGTGCCCGCGCCAGCGCGGCCTCGATGACGGCGCGTTTCTTGTCGAGCACGGCCGGATCGGTGTGCATCGAGTGGGCCGCCAGGTCGGCCAGCTTCATGCGCGCCTTCTCTTCCAGCCGCGCCTCGTGTTCGAGCTTCTCCCGCTGCAGGCGCACCTGCCGCGCCTGATAGCGCTGGCGCGCCTGCAGGGCCTGCGCGTCGGACCAGGCGTCCCAGCCGGTGCGCTCGCCGCTGACGATGTCCAGCGAAATGCAGTCCACCGGGCAGACCGGGATGCACAGCTCGCAGCCGGTGCAACAGGGCTCGATCACGGTGTGCATGCGCTTGTTGGTGCCGACGATGGCATCGGTGGGGCAGGCCTTGATGCACAGGGTGCAGCCGATGCACCAGTCCTCGTCGATGACGGCGACCGTCAGCGGTCCCTCGATGCCGAAGCGCGGATTCAGTGGCTCCTCGGGCTGGCCGGTGATGGCCGCCAGCCGGCTGATCCCCGCGGCACCGCCCGGCGGGCATTGGTTGATGCCGGCCTCGCCATGGGCAATGGCACGGGCATAGGCCGCGCAATCGGGGTAGCCGCAACGCGTGCACTGCGTCTGCGGCAGCGCAGCATCAATGCGGCGTGCAAGCTCATCCATGCCCCGACTATAGCCTGCGCAGTCGGCTGCCGCAGGCAGCACGCCGATCAGACCGGGGTCGTGCTGTTGCGGCGGCGCGTACCGCCCTTGCGTGCCGGTGCCGTGGTGGCACTACCTGTGGCTGGCTGATAGTCCTGGATGAAGGACTTGACCACCGGATAGACCATTTCGCGCCAGCGGCGGCCGCTGAAGATGCCATAGTGCCCGGCGCCCGGCACCTCGAAGTGCCGGCGGTTCCCGGACGGAACGGCGGCGCACAGGTCGTGCGCTGCGGCGGTCTGACCCGAGCCGGAGATGTCGTCCAGCTCACCCTCGATCGTCAGCAGGGCGCTGCCCTGGATGTCCTGCGGGCGCACGCGCTCGAGTTCGCCCTCCGGATTCTTCACATCCCAGGTGCCTTTGACCAGCTTGTACTCCTGGAAGACCGTCTCGATGGTCTCCAGGTAGTAGTCGGCATCCATGTCGAGCACGGCGTTGTACTCGTCGTAGAACGCACGGTGGCTCTCGGCACTGGACATGTCGCCCTTGATCAGGTCACGGAAATAGTCGTAGTGGCTGCTGGCATGGCGGTCGGGGTTCATGGCCACGAAGCCCGCATGCTGCAGGAAACCGGGATAGACGCGCCGGCCGGCACCCGGGAACTTGGGGGGCACCCGGTAGATGACGTTGTTCTCGAACCAGGCGTGACTGCGCTGCGTGGCCAGGTTGTTCACGGCGGTGGGCGATTTGCTGGCGTCGATCGGGCCGCCCATCATGATCATCGACAGCGGCGCAGTCTCGCCGCGCGAGGCCATCAGCGAGATCGCCGCGAGCACCGGCACCGTGGGCTGGCACACGCTCATCACGTGGCAGTTGCCGTAAGTCTGCTGCAGGTAGCGGATGAAGTCCTGTACGTAGTTGACGTAGTCATCCAGGTGGAATTCACCCTCGGACAAGGGCACCAGGCGGGCGTTTTTCCAGTCGGTGATGTAGACCTTGTGGTCCTTGAGCATGGTGCGCACGGTGTCGCGCAGCAGCGTGGCGTAGTGGCCCGAGAGCGGCGCCACGAGCAGCACCACGGGTTGCCCCTTGAGCTTGTCCAGCGTCGGCAGATCGTCCGAGAAACGCTTGAAGCGGCGCAACTCGCAAAAGGGCTTGTCGATCTCGATGCGCTCGTGGATGGCCACCTCGACACCGTCGACATCGACCGTCCGGATACCGAATTCCGGTTTTTCGTAGTCCTTGCCCAATCGGTGCAACAGATCGAAACTGGCCGATACGCGCTGTGCCATCGGCACCTGGCCCAGTGGCGACAGAGGGTTGGCGTACAGCTTGGCCGCTACCGCCGCCAGGTCGGTGATGGGCTCGATGATCGAGCGCTGGGTTTCGTAGATCTGATAGAGCATGGGGCGATCTTCCGAATTATGTTGCAGTGCAACAATATAGCAGTTGTCAAGCCAGTTGGATGCAGTGAAAACGCTGAAATTTCACCAACTTTTTCACAAACCTGTCGCCTGGGTGATCGATGAAGCCCCGGTTTCACCACGGAGGCAGTCTGACGGCCTCCGTTTCCCTGCGTCAGGCAGCAGGCCTTACACCACCTTGGCGATGGCCTGGCAGACGTAGTCGATGTTCTTGCTGTTGAGCGCAGCCACGCACATGCGGCCGGTGTCGGTGCCGTAGATGCCGAACTCGTTGCGCAGGCGCACCATCTGGTCCTTGTTCAGGCCGGAGTAGCTGAACATGCCGACCTGCGTGGTGATGAAGCTCATGTCCTGCTTCACGCCGGCGGCCTTCAGGCCGTCCACCAGCTTCTGGCGCATGTCCTTGATGCGCACGCGCATCTCGGCCAGTTCCTTTTCCCACAGGGCGCGCAGCTCGGGGTTGTTCAGCACATAGGCCACCACGGCGCCACCGTGGGTGGGCGGGTTGGAATAGTTGGTGCGGATCACGATCTTCAGTTGCGACAGCACGCGCTCCGCTTCGTCCTTGTCCGATGCCACCACCGACAGCGCGCCCACGCGCTCGCCGTACAGGCTGAAGCTCTTGGAGAAGGAGGTGGACACGAAGATGTTCAGTCCGGCGTCGACGAACTTGCCGATCACGGCGCCGTCTTCGGCGATGCCCTGGCCAAAGCCCTGGTAGGCCATGTCCAGGAAGGCGACCAGGTCCCTGGCCTTGACGACCTCGATCACCTTGTCCCACTGCTCGGCGCTGATGTCATAGCCGGTGGGGTTGTGGCAGCAGGCGTGCAGCAACACGATGGTGCCGGGCGCCGCGGCATTCAGATCGGCCAGCATGCCCTCGAAGTCGATCGAGCGGTTGGCGGCATCGTAATAGCGGTAGCTGTCGACCTCGAAGCCGGCATTGGTGAAGATGGCCCGGTGGTTTTCCCAGCTCGGATCGGAGATCAGCACCTTGGCATTGGGGTTGATCTTCTTGAGAAAGTCGGCGCCGATCTTCAGGCCGCCGGTACCGCCGATGGCCTGCACGGTGGCCACGCGGCCCGACTTGACGACGTCGGAGTCGGCGCCGAAGACCAGTGCCTTGACCGCGTTGTCGTAGGCGGCGATGCCGTCGATGGGCACGTAACCCCGCGCGTTGGCCTGGTCCACCAGGGCCTTTTCAGCCACCTGCACGCACTGCAGCAGCGGCAGTTTGCCGTTGTCGTCGAAGTACACGCCGACGCCGAGGTTGACCTTGTTCGGGTTGGGGTCGACAGCAAATTGTTCGTTCAGACCCAGGATCGGGTCGCGGGGGGCCATTTCGACGGCGGAAAACAAAGACATGATGAGCGATGGGGTGAGGGCGGACAAAGGAAGGAGCGGGTTGTTCTGTCCTGGGAACAACCTCTCATTTTAGTGCTCGCGCGGGTTTTCCCGAAGCACCGGGTATCCGCCGGCGTGGTCGCACCGTAAACTTGAACGTTTTGACCGCATTGCGACACCCCGCCGTGACCACCGACCTCACCGACGCCGCACCGGCTGGCCAGTTCGTACGCTTTCCGGGCTCTCCGTTCGAGCTGTATCAGCCGTTCCCGCCCGCGGGCGACCAGCCCACGGCCATTGCGCAACTGGTCGAGGGCATCGAGGACGGCGAGGTGTTCCAGACCCTGCTGGGCGTGACCGGCTCGGGCAAGACCTTCACCATGGCCAATGTGATCGCCCGCCTGGGGCGCCCGGCCATCGTGTTTGCGCCCAACAAGACGCTGGCGGCGCAGCTGTACAGCGAGTTCCGCGAGTTCTTCCCGAAGAACGCGGTCGAATACTTCGTCAGCTACTACGACTACTACCAGCCCGAGGCCTACGTGCCGCAGCGCGACCTGTTCATCGAGAAGGACAGCGCGATCAACGAGCACATCGAACAGATGCGGCTGTCGGCGACCAAGAGCGTGCTCGAACGGCGCGATGTCGTCATCGTGGCCACCGTCAGCGCCATCTACGGCATCGGCACGCCCGAGGACTACATGCAGATGCGGCTGATCATGCGCAATGGCGACAAGATCGGTCAGCGCGATCTGATTGCGCAACTGGTGCGCATGCAGTACCAGCGCAACGAGCAGGACTTCGCGCGCGGCACCTTCCGCGTGCGTGGCGACACCATCGACGTGTTCCCGGCCGAACACTCGGAGCTGGCGGTGCGCATCGAGCTGTTCGACGACGAGGTCGAGTCGCTGTCGCTGTTCGATCCGCTCACCGGCCGCGTCCGCCAGAAGGTGCCGCGCTTCACGGTCTATCCCTCCAGCCATTACGTGACGCCGCGCGAGAAGACGCTGGCGGCCGTGGAGTCGATCAAGCAGGAACTGGAGCAGCGGCTCAAGGAGCTGGTGGGCATGGGCAAGCTGGTCGAGGCGCAGCGGCTGGAGCAGCGCACGCGTTTCGACATCGAGATGCTCAGCGAGGTCGGCCACTGCAAGGGGATCGAGAACTACACGCGGCATCTGTCCGGTGCCAGGCCGGGCGACCCGCCGCCCACGCTCACGGACTACCTGCCGCGCGACGCGATCATGTTCCTGGACGAGAGCCACCAGATGATCGGCCAGCTCAATGCCATGTACAACGGCGACCGCCAGCGCAAGACCACGCTGGTGGAGTACGGGTTTCGCCTGCCGTCGGCGCTGGACAACCGGCCGCTGAAGTTCGCCGAGTTCGAGCAGCGCATGCGCCAGTGCATTTTCGTCTCGGCCACGCCGGCTGACTACGAGAAGAGTCATGCCAGCAAGGTGGTGGAACAGGTGGTGCGCCCGACCGGCCTGGTCGATCCGGTGGTCGAGGTGCGCCCGGCTACCCACCAGGTGGACGATGTGCTGCAGGAGATCCGCATCCGCGTCGAGAAGAGCGAGCGTGTGCTGATCACCACGCTGACCAAGCGCATGGCCGAGCAGCTCACCGACTACCTGACGGAGAACGGCGTCAAGGTGCGTTACCTGCACAGCGATGTCGACACGGTCGAGCGTGTGGAGATCATTCGCGACCTGCGCCTGGGCCAGTTCGACGTGCTGGTCGGCATCAATCTGCTGCGCGAGGGCCTGGACATTCCCGAGGTCTCGCTGGTGGCCATCCTCGACGCCGACAAGGAGGGCTTTCTGCGTGCCGAGCGCAGCCTGATCCAGACCATCGGCCGCGCGGCGCGCAACCTCAATGGCCGAGCCATTCTGTATGCCGACCGCATCACCGATTCCATGAGGCGCGCCATGGACGAGACCGAGCGGCGCCGCGCCAAGCAAATCGCCTACAACGAGGCACATGGCATCACGCCCAAGGGGGTGGTCAAGCGCATCAAGGACCTGATCGACGGCGTCTACAGCGAAAAGGCGGGCAAGGAAGCCGACCGTGTCGCGCTGGAAGCGGCGGCCCGGGAGCAGGCCGAGGCCATGAGCGAAAAAGACCTGGCGCGTGAAATCAAGCGGCTGGAGAAGCTCATGCTGGAGCACGCGCGCAACCTCGAATTCGAGAAGGCGGCGCAGGTGCGCGACCAGTTGCACCAGCTCAAGGCGCGTGTGCTGGGGGCGCCGGGCGAAGACCACGTCGCCTGACGGGCGGGTCGAGGGAGCCTTAGCCGAGAGATTTACTCGGAAATATGGTATACTCGACCGAAACAGTCGGAAACCATCGGGAAAACCTCAGTGCCTCTGATCGGGCATGGGTGTCCGGTGTGTCCCGACAGGTCAAGCCAACGCAAAGGAGCTTGAGATGCGCCTCACGACCAAAGGCCGCTTCGCGGTCACCGCCATGATTGATCTGGCCCTGCGCCAGAGCAACGGTCCTGTCACGCTGGCCGCCATCAGCCAGCGCCAGCAGATTTCGCTGTCCTACTTGGAGCAGTTGTTCGGCAAGCTGCGCCGCCACGAACTGGTCGAATCCACCCGGGGTCCGGGGGGCGGCTATTCGCTGGGACGCAAGGCGGCCGACATCACGGTGGCCGACATCATCGTGTCGGTGGACGAGCCGATTGACGCGACCCAGTGTGGTGGCAAGGAAAATTGCCTGGGTGATGCCGGCCGCTGCATGACCCACGAGCTGTGGTCGCAGCTCAATACCCGGATGGTCGACTTTCTCGACTCGGTGACCCTTCAGTCGCTGGTGGACGAGCAGATCGCCAAGGGTGTCGTGGTGGAGAACGCGCCGATGATCAAACGCGCCATCTCCAGCGCACCGGTGGTCAAGCCGATCCGGGTCAATGCCCCCAATTCGGTATTTGCGCTGGGTGGGGTGGCGCTGTCCAAGTAAAACAGGGCGGTCCCGCGCGCTGGCCGGGTCGCTGACCGCGCGCCGGGCGTCAGGCCGCTGGCGCCGGTGCGGCCGGTCGCCCGCCCGATAAAAAACAACAACCCTATTTAGCCCCACGAACTGCTGATCTCCCATGAGCACACCGCACTTTCCGATTTACATGGACTACAGCGCCACCAGCCCCTGCGATCCGCGGGTGGTGGATGCCATGATTCCCTGGCTGCGCGAGCATTTCGGCAACCCGGCCTCCCGCAGCCATGCCTGGGGCTGGGAAGCGGAAAAGGCCGTCGAGAACGCGCGCGCCCAGGTGGCCGCGCTGATCAATGCCGATCCGCGCGAGATCGTCTGGACCAGCGGCGCCACCGAGTCCAACAACCTGGCGCTCAAGGGTGCGGCGCAGTTCTATCAATCGCGTGGCAAGCACATCATCACGGTCAAGACGGAACACAAGGCGGTGCTCGACACCTGCCGTGAGCTGGAGCGCCGCGGCTTCGATGTCACCTACATGGACGTCGGTCCCGACGGCCTGCTCGATCTGGAGGCCTTCAAGGCCGCGATCCGTCCCGACACCATCCTGGCCTCGGTCATGTTCGTGAACAACGAGATCGGCGTGATCCAGGACATCGCGGCCATCGGCGCCATCTGCCGCGAAAAGGGCGTGATTTTCCACGTCGATGCCGCGCAGGCCACCGGCCGTGTGGACATCGACCTGCAGGTGCTGCCGGTGGATCTGATGAGCCTGACCGCGCACAAGACCTACGGGCCCAAGGGCATCGGCGCGCTGTTCGTGCGCCGCAAGCCGCGCGTGCGCATCGAGGCGCAGATGCATGGCGGTGGCCACGAGCGCGGCATGCGCTCGGGCACGCTGCCCACGCACCAGATTGTGGGCATGGGCGAGGCCTATCGCATTGCCAAGGCCGAGATGCACGAAGAAAACAGCCGCATCCAGGCACTGCACGACCGCCTGCTGGAGGGTCTCCGGGGCATTGAAGAGGTGTTCGTCAACGGCCACGAAACGAAGCGCGTGCCGCACAACCTGAACATGAGCTTCAACTACGTCGAGGGCGAGTCGCTGATCATGGGCATCAAGGGACTGGCGGTGTCGTCCGGCTCGGCCTGCACCTCGGCCAGCCTGGAGCCCAGCTACGTGCTGCGCGCCCTGGGCCGCAGCGACGAGCTGGCCCACAGCAGCCTGCGCATGACCATCGGTCGCTGGACAACCGAAGAAGAAATTGACTACGCGGTCAAGACCATCCGGGAAAACGTTGCCAAGCTGCGCGAGCTGTCGCCGCTGTGGGAAATGTTCAAGGATGGCGTCGATCTGTCGACGATCCAATGGGCTGCGCACTGAACACGAAGGAGAACAACCATGGCTTACTCTGACAAAGTGGTCGACCACTACGAAAACCCCCGCAACGTCGGTTCGTTCGACAAGGGCGATGACACGGTGGGCACCGGCATGGTCGGTGCCCCGGCCTGCGGCGACGTGATGAAGCTGCAGATCAAGGTCAACCCGTCCACGGGCGTCATCGAGGACGCACGCTTCAAGACCTATGGCTGTGGCTCGGCCATTGCCTCGTCGTCGCTGGTGACCGAATGGGTCAAGGGCAAGACCCTGGACGAGGCCGCCTCGCTCAAGAACAGCGAGATTGCCGAAGAGCTGGCGCTGCCGCCGGTCAAGATCCATTGCTCGATCCTGGCCGAGGACGCCATCAAGGCCGCCGTCCAGGACTACCGCCAGAAACACGCGAACTGACCGACCGCAGATGACAAGCATGGGTGTCACCATTACCGAGGCCGCGGCGCGGCACGTCAGCCGCTACATCGCCAAACGGGGCAAGGGCATTGGCGTGCGCCTGGGCGTCAAGACCACAGGCTGTTCGGGACTGGCCTACAAGCTGGAGTACGCCGACGAGATCGCGCCGGAGGACGTCGTGTTCGAAAACAACGGTGTCAAGGTGCTGGTGGACCCCAAGAGCCTGGCCTACATCGACGGCACGCAGCTCGATTTCGTGCGCGAGGGCCTCAACGAGGGATTCAGGTTCAACAATCCGAATGAACGTGACCGCTGCGGCTGCGGCGAGTCGTTCCGCGTCTGAGTGAACCTGCAATCCAACGATTTCGAGATCTTCGGTCTGGCTCCGGCCTTCGCGCTGGATCGCGCGCAACTGGACGAGCGCTGGAAGGCGCTGCAGCGCGAGGCGCATCCGGACCGCCATGTCGCCGCCGATGCGCGGACGCAGCGCCAGGCCATGCAGTGGTCGGTGCGCATCAATGAGGCCTACCAGCGCCTGAAGGACCCCATCCGGCGGGCGGCCTATCTGTGCGAACTGCATGGCGTGCCGGTCGATGCCGAGCGCAACACCCACATGCCGCCAGCGTTCCTGATGCAGCAGTTGCAATGGCGCGAGGCACTGGAGGAGGCCTCGAGCCTGGATGCGCTGGAGGACATGGCCGACGATGTGGCCGGGGCTCGCGCACGCATGATCGAGCAGGCGCGCTGCCTGGCCGACGAGCAGCACGATTTCGGCGGTCTGGCCGGGCAGGTCAGAGCCCTCATGTTCGTTGAGCGTTTTTCCCGCGATATCGAAAAGCGCATCGATCAACTGGGACAATAACGCCCGACCATTCTTTCCCCTTCGATCGCTTCCATCTGCCCGGACCGAACCGGGCCATCTGTTCACCCATGGCACTTCTGCAGATTTCCGAACCCGGCCAGTCGCTGGACCCCCATCAGCGCCGTGTGGCCGTGGGCATCGACCTGGGGACCACCCACTCGCTGGTGGCGGCGGTGCGCCATGGTGTGGCCGAATGTCTGCCCGACGCCCAGGGGCGGGTGATCCTGCCCAGCGTGGTCCGCTACACCGATCCGGCACAGGGCGGGGCGGGGCGCCAGATCGGCTACGAAGCCCTGGCGGCGCAGGTTGACGATCCGGCCAACACGGTCAGCTCCGTCAAGCGTCTGATGGGCCGGTCGCGCGCCCAGGTGGTCGATGTCGACAAGCTGCCCTACCGTGTGCTGGATGACGGCGGCATGGCCGTGATCGACACCGTGGCAGGCCGCAAGACGCCGATGGAGGTCAGTGCCGAGATCCTGGCCACCTTGCGTTTCCGCGCCGAAGACAGTTTTGATGATGAACTGTACGGCGCCGTGATCACCGTGCCGGCCTATTTTGACGATGCCCAGCGCCAGGCCACCAAGGACGCCGCACAACTGGCGGGCATCAACGTGCTGCGCCTGATCAATGAACCCACGGCCGCCGCCATCGCCTATGGCCTGGACAATGGCAGCGAGGGTATTTATGCGGTCTACGACCTCGGCGGCGGCACCTTCGATATTTCCATCCTGCGTCTGACGCAGGGCGTGTTCGAGGTGCTGGCGACCGGGGGCGATTCTGCTCTCGGCGGCGACGACTACGACCAGGCACTGGCTGGCTGGGTTCTGCGACAGCAGGGCGTCGATGCGGTGCCCGACGCATCGGCCAGGGCCGTGCTGCAAAGGGAAGTGCGCCGGATCAAGGAAACCCTGTCCGGGGCCGACAGTGCCGTATTCCAGGTGTCGCTGGGTGGCCAGACCATCGAGCAGACGGTGACGGCCGCCGACTTCGAGACCTGTACCGCCGAGCTGACGGCGCGAACCCTGAGCGCGGTGCGCAAGGTGTTGCGCGATGCCGGCGTGCGCCGCGACGAGGTGCAGGGCGTGGTGCTGGTCGGCGGCTCGACGCGCATGCCGGTCGTGCGCCGCGCGGTGGGCGAGTTTTTTGGCCGCGACCCGCTGGTCAACCTCAATCCCGACGAGGTGGTGGCGCTGGGCGCCGCGATTCAGGCCAACGCCCTGGCCGGCAACAGCCGCGCTGGCGACCTGCTGCTGCTTGATGTGATCCCGCTGTCGCTGGGCATCGAGACCATGGGTGGCCTGGTCGAGCGCATCGTGCCGCGCAACAGCACCATTCCCACCGCCCGCGCGCAGGACTTCACCACCTACCAGGACGGCCAGACCGCGCTGGCCCTGCACGTGGTGCAGGGCGAGCGCGACCTGGTGGCCGACTGCCGCAGCCTGGCCCGCTTCACGCTGCGCGGCATTCCCCCCATGGCGGCCGGCGCGGCACGCATTCGGGTCACCTTCACCGTCGATGCCGACGGCCTGTTGTCGGTGAGCGCGCGCGAGCAAGGCTCGGGGGTCGAGGCCCGCATCGAGGTCAAGCCAGCCTACGGCCTGAGCGACGAACAGATCGCCGCCATGCTGCAGGACAGTTTCGCCACCGCGCAACAGGACATGCAGGCGCGGGCGCTGGTCGAGGCCAGGGTCGATGCCGACCGCATGCTCGTGGCCACGCGCAGCGCGCTGGCCGCCGATGGTGATCTGCTGTCGGCCGCCGAGCGCGAGGCGATCGATGCCCTGATGCAAGGATTGGCGCAAGTGGCCAAGGAGGGCACCGCCAGCGAGGTCGAGGCGGCTACCGAGGCGCTGGCCAAGGGCACCGAGGCCTTTGCGGCCAGGCGCATGAACCGGGGCATCCAGCATGCCCTGGCCGGCCGAAAGATCGAAGAAATCTGACAACACCCATGCCCACGATCAAGATCCTGCCCCACCCCGAGTACTGTCCGCAGGGCGCTACCATCACGGCCCCACCGGGCACGTCCATCTGCGAGGCCCTGCTCGACAACGGCATCCCGATCGAGCACGCCTGTGACATGAGCTGCGCCTGCACCACGTGCCACGTGATCGTTCGCGAAGGCTTCAACAGCCTCAACGACATGGAAGAAGCCGAAGAGGACCTGCTGGACCGCGCCTGGGGCCTTGAGCCCGATTCGCGACTGTCGTGTCAGGCCATCGTGGCCCTGCAGGACCTGACGGTGGAAATCCCGAAGTACTCCATCAACCACGCCAAAGAGAATCACTGATGAGGCAGATCGTTCTCGATACCGAAACCACCGGCCTGTCGGCCGAAAACGGTGACCGCATCATCGAGATCGGCTGTGTGGAACTGCTCAACCGCAAGCTCACCGGCAACAACCTGCATCACTACATCAACCCCGAGCGCGACAGCCACGAGGATGCGCTCAAGGTGCACGGGCTGACCACGGAGTTCCTGAGCAGCAAGCCCAAGTTCGCGGCCATCGCCGATGAGCTGCTGGCCTACCTGGATGGCGCCGAGCTCATCATCCATAACGCACCGTTCGACATCGGCTTCCTCAACAAGGAACTGGAGTTGCTGGGCAAGCCGCCGATCATGGCTTGCATCTCGGGCGTGATTGACAGTCTGGTGCTGGCCAAGGAGATGTTCCCCGGCAAGCGCAATGGCCTGGACGCGCTGTGCGACCGGCTGGGCGTGGACAACTCCAACCGTACCCTGCACGGGGCCTTGCTCGACGCCGAGCTGCTGGCCGATGTCTACATCAACATGACGCGCGGCCAGGACGCGCTGCTCATCGACACCAGCGACAGCGGTGCCGATGGCAGCAGCCTGGAGTTGATCGACCTGCGCCAGTTCGATCTGCCCGTGCTGCGGGCCAACGAGCTGGAGTGCGCGGCACACGAGGCCTTGCTGGCCGATCTCGACAAGGCCAGCAAAGGCAAAACGGTGTGGCGCACACGGGTGGCGGCTGCCTGAACCGGGGACGCCAAGAATTTTTTTGCGCCGCCCAGAAAAATGCGAAAACAACGCTATATAATCTGAGGCTTACCGAATGATCGGGAGTCTGAAGGCAGCAGCCTGACGAACACCAGAATTCGGGCGGTTAGCTCAGTGGTAGAGCACTGCCTTCACACGGCAGGGGTCGCAGGTTCGAACCCTGCACCGCCCACCA
>Ga0265293_10004235_pt1 | contig 25531 bp, 25 predicted proteins | sample Munlanlewell138R_FD_192505 | JGI IMG/M metagenome (GOLD analysis project Ga0265293, IMG submission 192505) | Leachate microbial communities from a municipal landfill in Southern Ontario, Canada - Leachate well 138R | ecosystem: Engineered > Solid waste > Landfill > Unclassified | place: Canada...
AAGGATGGGATGGAACGCTAAACGGACATCCGCTACCATCAACAGACTACTGGTTTAAAGCAGAATACATAGATCCGAAAACAGGATTGCAAAAAGAAGTAACAGGACATTTCTCATTAAAAAGATAGAATATGAATATTTTTAAGAAGCCTTTATTATTAGTGTCTTCATTATTTGTATCACAAATAAGTAATGCGCAAGAAGGAATTGCAGTATATCAAGATTATCTAACTGATAATTATTATCTAATCCATCCTTCAATGGCTGGTATAGCAAATTGTGCAAAAGTACGTTTAACGGCACGTCAGCAGTGGTTTGATGAGAAAGATGCGCCGGCGCTCCAGACAGCGAGTTTTAATACGTCGCTCTCTGAGCGTTCTGGAATTGGACTTATAGCTTTTAACGACCGCAATGGTTATCACAAGCAAATGGGAGCCAAATTGTCTTATGCGCACCATATTACTTTTTCAAGAAGTGATTATGATTTAAACAAACTATCGTTTGGTGTGAACGCAGGTATGGTACAATCACAATTAGATCAATCGAGTTGGGAAGGATTTGACCCTATAGTAGACGGAAGTGAATTGAAATATAACTATTTTAATGTGGATGCGGGTGTTTCTTACCATTTCTTAGATTTCTTTGCTCACGCTACCGTTAAAAACTTGGTTACAACAGATCGAGAAATTTATTCGGATAGAGAAAGCGATAACCTTCGTAAGTATATAGTTTCTGCAGGTTATGTTTTTGCTAAAGAAAGAAGATTTAGAAATTCAAGAGATAAAGGCTTTTCTTGGGAACCTTCTTTCATGTTTCAATACGTTGAAGAAACAGAGGAAAAAATGTTAGATTTGAATCTGAAAATGTATAAAGAGTTTGATAATGGACAATTCTTTGCTGGACTTTCTTATCGTACAATGTTTGAAGGAGCTGAATATCTAGGTAATGGAAATGAAGTGAAAAAACAAAACTCTAGTTCTTTATCACCTATATTAGGAGTTAAATATAAAAACTTATTAATAGGCTATACGTATTCACATCAATTTGGAGAAGTCAATTTCGCAAAAGGTGGTTTCCATCAACTAACGTTAGGTTTCAACTTTATGTGTAAAGAAAGTAATTACAAGTGTGATTGTCCTTCAATCAACTTCTAACAAAATCATAACAATAAAATCCCGAACAATATTTCGGGATTTTTTGTCTTAAATTTTAAATATGGCTTTAATAAAATCTATCAACGGAAAGCAACCAATATATCCCGATAATTGTTTCATAGCTGAAAACGCAACCATTATTGGAGATGTTGAAATGGGAGAAAATTGCAGCGTTTGGTACAATGCTGTTGTAAGAGGCGATGTGCACTTTATAAAAATGGGTAATAAGGTAAATGTACAAGACGGAGCAATTATTCATTGTACGTATCAAAAACACCCCACAATCATCGGAAACAACGTTTCTATTGGCCACAATGCGATTGTGCATGGATGTACCATTCATGATAATGTATTAGTAGGAATGGGCGCAATTGTAATGGATAATTGTGTGATTCATAACAATGTTATTGTAGCTGCAGGTGCGGTTGTTACCCAAAACAGCGAACTATTACCAAATGGAATTTATGCAGGAATACCTGCAAAACGAGTGAAAGAATTAGACGCTTCGGACTTTTCTGGTGAAATTGAAAGAATCAGTAATAATTATGTGTTGTATTCGAGTTGGCAATAATGATTAACTTGATTATAACTCAAAAAAATGTAAACTGATATATTGTTTTTTATAATTTCTAGAAGTGGTTTTTGTATTTGGATGATGAATCTCTGCAAGAAGTGTGTTTTCATTTTCCCAAATCAGTCTTTTTGAGCTGCTTACTTTAAAGTTCTTGAAATGAATTCGGACCAGCTCTTTGAATGTGTAATTCTGTGGATTATAGCGTTCTATTACTAAAGTTGAACCGATCGTATTGTTGGCGAAAGAGGCTAATAAATATTTCGATTTTAAATATACAGGCACATCGTTGAACGTCCGATCTGTTATTGTTTCATTAATAGTTGAAACCGCAAAATAATGCATTTGTTGATTATCGTCTGTTTCTTTGAAAAAATGTCTGTCCATGTCTTTGGCATAACCTTCGTATTCAATCTTGCTGTTTTCTGATCGTTTAGAAATTGTTTTTGAATTACCATTTCTCAGTCTTAAAACATAAGAATCATCGTTGGTAAGCGGACGATTATTGGATGATAAAAGATATTGCGGTTTAGATTGGAAAACTTTATTATATTCAGTTTTGTCAATTAGTTTTATGGTGCCAATTGCGTTGAAAGAACGTGCATCGATATGGTTTCCGTCGATTTGCGCAAATTTTAATTCATCGATATTGTCTTCAAGAGTAAGTTCTAACTCGTTGTCTCTATAAACATCACTTTTCAGTACATAAGCATACTTTGATTGTTCAGGGATTTGATTTATTTGATAGATGATTTTGTAGAAATTACTAACTTCGGTTTCTCCGTAAAGTGTATCTATTGGTAGTATTTCTTGATTGATGAATTTAGAATTTTCGTTGGGTTTCGAATAGAGTTTTAATGTTTTATTTTTGGAATAAACAATAAAAGGCACATCTGAAGCTTTAAGAACTATTCGGGCTGATTCAAATCGATCGAATGTATTTGAAATAGTAACTTCTTTAGTTTCCTCAAGATCTAATTGGTTGCTTTTTTGCTGGCAAGCTGTTAATGTTAAGATTCCTAATACTATTGCTAAATTCTTCATTCGATTTGATTAATGTGTTTTTCTTAGAAAATTTGAACGACTGTAAAACAAGATGTAATGGTAAACGTGTGAAGAAGCTTCAACTTCGCTCATGCCATTTTTCTTAAGCCGTTCAAGTAGTCTTTTATAATCGTTTTTTTGTACAAAACGTCGGTGTTGATAATCTTTAAACAACTTCATTTCGTTGTAAGAAAAGTTTTCTATTCGTCCAATTTTTCCTCTATTTACTTCAAAAACAATGTAGTCATCATAATAAACGAGTGTAGAATCGTGCTTATGGAATTTTTCAGGCCCAATACCAAACTCAAACAGGCCTGTGACCCAGTGCAACGGGAGTGGTCCTTTTTTCTGATTTAATTCTTCCAAAACGGATTGATTCTTATCTTCGGAATGCTTCAAAGAGACCAGTAAGTCATTTAAATATAAAGTGCTTTCTTTGATTTCAAATATTGCAATGTAATTTCGATTAATTATTGTTGAATCCGTATTAACTACAGGTCGCTTTTCGGGATGATAATTGAAATATTGCTCTAAATGATGATAGCGGTAAGGATAAGTTTTGCCTTCCCAAATAATTTGCTCCGTTTCATATTCAGTGTTTTGTGCAGAGATCAGAAATGGAACAAATAACATAACATAAAAAAAGACTGCCTTCATAGTTTTATCATGTAAAAAAAATACCGACAAATTGCCGGTATGTTATTTTAGAGATGAATTAAATATCATCAAAATCAACATTTGTAAAGTCAGAAGTTGTAGCAAATTCTTTCTTAAAATCTTTTTGATGTTTCTCAGAAATTACTTCTTCTCCTTTTTGATCTAATACGTATTCTGTCATTTCGTTTAAAATATCTTTAAAAGACGTGAAGTCTTCTTTGTAAAGAAAAATTTTGTGCTTTTTAAAATGAAACGAACCGTCGTCTTCAGTGAACTTCTTACTTTCTGTAATAGTTATGTAATAGTCGTCTGCTTTAGTCGACCTTACATCGAAAAAATAGGTTCTTCTACCTGCGCGTAATACTTTTGAAAAAATCTCCTCTTTTTCAAGCATGTCATTATCTCTCATAGTCCTTTCGTTCTGTTAATTTTTTAAATCTCTCCAAAAGTCTGAAAAAAAAATAAATTAACAAAGAAACGCTCGAAATTTATTTGAAAATGATTTTTTACTTTATCTCTCCGAAATAAAAAATACATATCCATTTTTTTTGATGTATTTGCATTTGTAGTATCTTTTTCTTGTACTTGAGATATGCGAATGTGATAGCAGTTGGTAAATAATGACAAGTTGATTATGGTAAGCCCAGCTATTGATTCAGATCTGTTTACCATCCACACCTGCAATAGTGTAAATTGTAATAATTGCGATTTTGCAATGGATCAATGGCAAAGAAGAGCCGGTTGTAAATCGTGTGCAACTGATGAAATCATTGAGCAGGATCAAACAGCATTCTGTAATCACTCTATCAGTACAGGGGACTCAGGTGTGATTTTACGTATATCAAACGTAGTGGCTCGACATTTATGACCAGTTAATAAGTTAAATCAATATGAAAAGTAAATATTTAATATTATTCTTTAACTTTATAATTACTCTTTTAAGCTCTTTTTAATCAGATATTATCACCTTTTTCATTTAGTTGTTTTTTGTATAAGTTGGCGTAATAACCATTCAGGTTGATTAGTTGATCATGAGTCCCTTGTTCAACTATTTTGCCTTCGTCTAAAATTATGATTTTATCTGCGCTTTTTGCAGAGGAAACACGGTGAGTAACAATCAGTGTGGTTTTTTGTTTAGATATTTCTGTCAAGTTATTTAGGATTTGCTCTTCAGTTTCCGTATCTACAGCCGATAAACAATCGTCTAAAAGTAGTACAGGAGCGTCCTTTATCAATGCTCGAGCAATGGAAACACGTTGTTTTTGTCCACCAGAAAGCGTGATGCCTCGCTCTCCCAAAACTGTATCATAACCTTGTTCAAATCGCATAATATTTTTGTGAACATCAGCGATTTTTGCAAAATGCTCGATCTCCTCTTGAGAAGCGTCTTCCTTACCAAAGCGAATGTTGTTTTTTATGCTGTCAGAAAAAAGGAAAGCTTCTTGCGGTACAACAGCAATTTGATTGCGAAGATCTTCTACATTCCAATCTTTTATATTTTTTCCATCAATTAAAATTTGTCCGGAGGAAACGTCGTACAATCTAGAAATTAATTGCAAAACAGTGGATTTTCCAGAACCTGTTTTACCTAAAAATGCCACCGTTTCACCTTTATTAATTGTAAAGGACATATTGTTCAATGCGTGGATTTTTGTGTCTTCATAAACAAAATGAACACTGTCAAATACGATTGATCCTTGTAAGGGCATCTTTGTGTTGTTTGTTGATTGAATAGAAGGTGTTTCGTCTAAAAATTCATTAATCCTTTTTTGAGAAGATTCTGCTTCTTGAATCATGGTAGCAACCCATCCAAGTGATGCGATAGGCCAAGTTAAAAGATTGATGTATAATATAAACTGAGCAATAATTCCTATTTCGGTAATTTCTCCGTTAATAAACATACGAGCACCTATATATACAATTAATAAGTTACTAGCTCCAATCAATAAAATCATTAACGGACCAACCAAAGCGTTGCTAAAAGCCAGTTTCATGTATTTATTTTTGCTTTCAGTAGTAGCCTGATCATAGGCTTTGCGTTCGCGGTCTTCTAAAGCATAAGCTTTTATAACGCGAATCCCTGAAAAAATTTCTTGTGAAAACGAAGAAAGTTTAGAAAGATTTTGTTGATAAGCAAAACTGCGTTCATTTACCTGGCGACTGAGTTTCAACATTACAAAAGCAAGAAAAGGGACGGGGATCAGTGCGTACCAACTTAATTTAGGCGAGATGATGTACATCTGAATGATGACAACCGTCATCCTAATAATCGTATTGATAGAATACATCACTGCTGGGCCAACATATTGTCTGACTTTAGCGACGTCTTCTGAAATTCTACTCATTAAATCTCCGGTTCGTTGTCTTTTGTAAAAGTCGAGTCCCAACTTTTGATAGTGAGCGTAGATTTCGTTTTTTAAATCAAATTCAATATAGCGGGACATCACAATTAAGGTTTGACGCATCAAGAAGGTTAAAAAACCCGCGATCATTGTTGTTCCAATAATCAACATAATGTTGCGCCAAAGACCTTCTCGTGTAATTTCTGCCGAGGCCTTGCCTTGTAAAAAGTCTTGAAGAAGGTTGATTGCATCGCCGATAAATTGAGGTGTAAAAACCGTAAAAATTTGAGAGGCAATAGTGATGATGATACCAATTAGAAAACGGTATTTATATTTTAAAAAATACTTGTTGAGTTTTTGAAGTTCTTTCATTTTTACTTTTGAATTGCTTTCCTTTTTTCACAGCCTTGGACATCATTCTTAATGAAAACAACGTTTTTTCATAGGGTTTATTTTGCAATAATGTTTTTAAAAACGCGATTTCTAATAAAAAATTATTATATTTGAATCAAACAAGAACTATATAAAATATGACAACAAACGTATTCACTCCAGATGAATTAAAGAAAGTAGATCCAGTCTTTGGTCAGATTTCATTCGATCATCATGAGCAAGTGGTTTTTTGCCACGACAAAGATACTGGATTAAAAGCAATTATAGGTATTCATAACACAGTTTTAGGACCTGCTTTAGGTGGGACTCGTATGTGGAATTATACATCTGAATGGGAAGCACTTAACGACGTTTTACGACTTTCACGCGGAATGACTTATAAATCAGCTATCTCTGGACTTGACTTAGGTGGTGGTAAAGCAGTGATCATTGGCGATTCTAAAAAAGATAAAACTCCAGAAATGATTCAAGCTTTCGCAAATTATGTTGATTCATTAAGCGGACGTTATATTACAGCGGAAGATGTAGGAACTACTACATCAGATATGGATCTAATTCATAGTATTACTCCTCATGTAACAGGAATCTCGGAAAGCTTGGGCGGATCAGGAAACCCTTCGCCAGTAACAGCATATGGGGTTTTTATGGGATTGAAAGCAGCAACAAAATTTCAATTTGGTTCAGATGATTTAAATGGGAAACGTGTTTTGGTTCAAGGAATTGGAAATGTAGGCGAAACATTAGTGAAACACCTGACAAACTCTGGAGCGATAGTAACTATCACCGATTTGAATGCTGAAAGAGTAGAAGAAGTGTCGAAAAAATACAATGCACAAGTTTTTAATGGAACTGATCTGTATGAATTAGATGTTGATATTTATGCGCCCTGTGCTTTAGGCGCTACAATTAATAATGATTCTATTGGAAAATTGAAAGCAAAAGTAGTCGCAGGAGCAGCAAACAATCAACTTGAAGTGGAAGCAATCCATGGAAAAATGTTGCAAGACAGAGGGATTGTATATGCACCAGATTTTTTGATTAACGCCGGTGGAATCATCAATGTTTTTGGTGAAATTGCTAAATACGGCTCAGATGAAGCATTAAAAAGAACAGAAAATATCTATAATACAACGCTTGATATTTTAAATTATGCGAAAGAGCAAAATATTACACCGAATCAGGCTGCTATGAAGTTGGCTGAACAACGAATTGAAAAGAAAAAACAAGAAAATAAGTAGTTTATCAATAAATTATTTTAATTTTGCACAGCGAAGATCATGAGATTTTCGCTTTCTTTATTAAAATAAGTTCTCAGATAAGTAATGGTAAACAGACGACATATCCGTTCCAAAGTATTGCAAACTATCTATGCAATGACTCATAATCAATCCGATCAATTAGATGTCTATCAAAGATATTTATTGAATAGTATTGAAAATATTCGCGAATTGTACTTAGTAATGCTTTCGGCTTTGACTGAATTACATCAGACAGAAAAAGAGTTTTTAGAACTTTCTTCTAGGAAGTATTTAGCTACTGATGAAGAGTTAAATCCCAATACTAAATTTGTCGACAATGCAATTTTGAATATGCTGGCTGACTCGGAATCGCTCGGTCGTTGGATGGAAGAATTGCGAATCAATCATTTTAATGTAAATGAACACTATATTAAGGAGTTGTTGATCGATATTAAAAATAGTGAGCTGTACAATGATTATATGAATGATGAAACTCAAGGTTTTAATGAAGACAAACAATTTGTAATACAATTATTTGTTGATTTCATTGCTCCAAACGAAAAAATTTATGAGTTTTTAGAGGACAATAAAATGTCTTGGATCGATGATATTCCTGTGGTAAATACCGAAATATTGCGTCAATTAGAGGGTTTAAAGTCCACAAAAGATCGAATCAAGATTGCGCGCGTTTTTAAGAATGATGAGGACAGGGATTTTGCCGAACAGCTCTTTAAGAAAACAGCTTTGAATGCCGATGTTTTTGTAAAAGAGTACGAAGATAAAACTCGCAATTGGGAATTGGAACGTCTGGCTGAAATCGATGGAATTATCCTAAATATGGCAGTTTGTGAATTGCAAAAGTTCCCTTCGATTCCTGTAAAAGTTACAATTAACGAATATTTAGAATTAGCAAAAGATTATTCAACACCGAAAAGTAGTATCTTTATCAACGGAATTTTAGATTCGTTAGTAAAAGAATATAAAAACGAAAATAAATTGAACAAAATAGGTAGAGGATTAATAGAATAGATATATTATGAAAAAGTTAATGTTAATTGCTGGATTTTCAGCTTTAGGATTGGTGGCTTGTAACACCAAAGAAGATGCGTCTTCAAGAATTCAAGACAATGCACAAACAGAAAGCACTACAGAAGAAGTTGCTTCAACAGCGACACAAACTGGCTTTCCAGTCATTTCTTTCAATGAAACCACCCACGATTTTGGTGATTTGAAAAAAGGAACGAGTGCTACTGTAGAATTTGAAATCACCAACGAAGGTGATGTGGATTTGGTAATCATTAACGCAAGTGCAACTTGTGGATGTACTGTTCCAGAAAAACCAGAAGCACCAATTAAACCAGGTGAAACTGCAAAAATGAAAGTTGTTTTCTCTGCATCTGCATTGGGTTTGCAAAGCAAAAACGTAACATTGACAACAAACACAGAAGCAGGAAGCGAAATGCTTACTGTTAGAGCAAATGTAATTGAATAAAAAGAATGGGAGATATACAACAATTTTTACCGATCATTCTGATTTTTGCAGCTATGTATTTTTTAATGATCAGGCCGCAACAAACCAGAATTAAAAAAGAAAAAGAATTTGAATCCAGCCTTAAAGTTGGCGATAAAATCGTAACAAAAGCAGGAATTCATGGAAGAATTTCAGAAATAGCAGAGTCTACTATCATTGTAGAAACAATGGCAGGAAAACTTAAAATGGAAAAAGCTGCAATTTCTTTGGAATTAAGCAAAAAAATCAACACTGACTCAGTCGTTGAGAAAAAATAAATTTAAAGGCTGTTCGAAAGAACAGCCTTGATTTTTTAAACCCTTTTCCCTGTAATCAAACGATACAATATTGCAATTACAGCAATGACCAATAAAATGTGGATGAACTGACCAACAGCTTCTCCAAATCCAAAATACCCAATTGCCCATAAAACAATAAGAATAATAGCAATTAACCAAATTAAATCTCTCATAACAATATTTTTTAATAATTATATTGATATAAAATTAATAAAATAAAATTAAAATCAAGTAAATTTTGATAAAAAAATAATTACCTATATTAATGGGAAAAATTATTAACTTTCTTTAAATTTACGGGTTCAAATAATTGAAAATGCAAGGAGATAAAAACATAGCGGTTGTAGGTGCCGGATTGGTTGGAAGTTTATTGTCTATTCATCTTCGTAAATTAGGTTTTTCAGTCATGCTCTATGACAAAAGTCCTGATATTAGAACGGTGAATTTTTCAGGAAAATCAATCAATATGGCGATTTCAACTCGCGGCTGGCACGCATTGAAAACGGTAGGAATCGAAGAAGAGATTCGTGAAATTACCATTCCTATGGATAAAAGAGCTATTCACGATCAAGACGGAAAAATAACGAATCAACCCTATGGTATTAATGGCGAAGCGATATATTCTGTTTCACGAGGTGATTTGAATCGAAAGATTATTGAATTGGCAGAGCAAGCAGGAACCCAGTTCCGGTTTAATCATAAAATTTTTGATGTATCCCTAGAAGATGCTACCCTTTTAGCAGGAGTAAACGAAGAGGAAGCAAAAGTGTTTGCACACGATATTGTCTTTGGAGCAGATGGAGCATTTTCAAAAATTCGTCAGAAAATGCAGCGTCAAAACCGATTTAATTTTTCTCAGTATTTCTTGCATTTAGGTTATAAAGAATTGTGTATTCCTTCAAATCAAGATGGTACACATCGGATTGACAGTAATTCTTTTCATATTTGGCCTCGTAAAGATTTTATGTTGATCGCATTGCCCAATATGGATGGTTCTTTTACCTGTACCCTTTTTATGCCTTTTGAAGGTACGCATTCTTTTGAAACCATTAATACCGAAACAAAATTAAAATCTTTTTTTGAAACTTTTTTCCCTGATACTTTAGAACTGATGCCCTCCTTGATCGAGGATTATTTTACCAATCCCACAAGTTCATTGGTGACCACACAGTGTTATCCGTGGGTTTATAAGGATAGAATTGCATTGATTGGTGATGCTGCACATGCCATAGTACCTTTTTATGGACAAGGGATGAATGCGGGTTTTGAAGATATTACAGAATTGTTTCATCAAATTGAAAACGGTAACAACGATTGGGCAGCCATCATGCAGGAATATCAAAAAGCTCGTAAACCAAACGGAGATGCAATTGCAGAACTTTCTTTTAGAAATTTTAAGGAGATGGGGACCGATACAGCTGATGAAATGTTCTTGCTACAGAAAAAAATTGAAGCAAAATTCACCAAAAAACACCCCAACTCATGGTTACCACTCTACGACAGGGTTTCGTTTACGTTGCAGCCTTATAGTGAAGTGCTGGAAATTGGAAACCGTCAGCAACAAATCATGAAAGAAGTAATGGAGCAACCTGATATCAAAGAAATTTGGCAAAGTGATGCGGTTGATGAATTAATTTTAAAAAAATTAAACCAAGAATAAACAATAAAACCACAGCTGTTTATTCTTAAAAGTCGTACTGAAAATGAGATGGTGAATCTGTAATTAGTTGAAAACTATATATATTGTTCTTTTTTAATATGCTCAAACTTAGACAGACACAAATGGTGACAACCAGTAAAATCATTTAAATAAAGGAAATACTCAATTGAATTTCCCCCTCGTAAAGAGGGGGGGAATGTTATTTCTTAAACATTTTGTTCAAAACTCCAAATGCTCCTCTGATAAAAGTTGCACTTGTCAAAACTTTAACAATCTGCTTCTCAAAGGTAGAAGTGTTGCTTTTTCTTTTATTATTTCTTTCTTTTTTGTTTTCAACGCTTTTTTCGTCTTTCTGAATTTGAACTATTTTCTGATTCAAAATTTCGTAGGCACTTTCTCTGTCGATGACTTGATTGTATTTTAATGCCAAATTTGAACTTCGGATAATTTTTTCAATTTCATCATTATTCAAAACATCCATGCGGCTTTCAGGTGCCCGGATTGCTGCATCTACTAGAGGCGTAGGGATTCCTTTTTCGTTTAAAGCAGTAATCAATGCTTCTCCAGTTCCTAATTGTGTGATGATTTCATCGGTTTTGTAATAGGTTGTTGAAGGGAAGTTTTCAGAAGCCAATTTAATCGCTTTTCGATCCTTAGCTGTGAAAGCTCTTAAAGCGTGTTGAATTTTTAATCCCAACTGAGACAAAACCGCATCGGGAATATCTGTCGGATTTTGTGTGATGAAATACAAGCCAATCCCTTTTGAACGAATCAATTTAACAATCGTTTCTATTTGGTCTAGTAAAGCTTTTGTCGCCTCCTTAAATATTAGGTGTGCTTCGTCTATAAAAATAACCAATTCGGGTTGACCACTGTCGCCTTGTTCTGGCATGGTATTGTAAATCTCTGCAAGTAGGCAAAGCATGAAAGTAGAGAAAAGTTTTGGTTTGTCTTGAATGTCGTTCAATCTTAATATGTTGACATATCCTTTTCCAGATGCATCTAAACGCATTAAATCTTGTACATCAAAAGAAGTTTCTCCAAAGAATAAATCGGCATCTTGTTGCTCCAATTCTACAAGTTTTCTTAGAATAGCCCCGGTTGAAGCAGTGGAAACCCTTCCATATTCCTGTTCAATACTTTGTTTGCCTTCGTTTGTAATAAAGTGAATAACCTTTTTTAGGTCTTTTAAATCAAGTAAAGGAAGGTTGTTATCGTCGCAATATTTAAATATAATAGACATTATGCCACTTTGGGTGTCGTTTAAGTCTAATATTCTTGAGAGCAGAACCGGCCCAAACTCCGAAATGGTTGCACGAAGTCTCACGCCATTTTGTTTAGAGATGGTCAAGAGTTCTACAGGAAAACCTTTTGGATCAAAAGATAGATTCATTTGGCCGTGGCGGTTTTTGATAAAATCATTCAGAACTCCAGGTTGAGCAATACCGCTGAAATCTCCTTTAATGTCCATCATCAACACAGGAATCCCTTTAGCAGACAATTGTTCAGAAAGAACCTGAATCGTTTTTGTTTTACCTGTTCCCGTTGCACCAGCAATCAAACCATGTCGATTTAAAGTTTTAAGCGGGATGTTGACATGCAAATCTGGAATCAACTCTTTATTATATTGTATGCCTCCTACGGTAATATAATCGGAAGTGAAATGATAGCTTTTGCTCATTTCATTTATAAATAGGTCTTTAGCCATTACAAGAAAAATTAATTTAATCAAAAATACAAATAATCTAATAGAGTAAAAAATTGATATTTAAAGAAAAAGTTAAGGCGGTGTAAAATGTTTTTTTTGTTAAAATACAATAATGTTGAGGTCTAGGCGTTTATAAAAAGAAGAGTGCTAAAAGATTTATAAAAGGTAAATTTGCTGTTTATTTTTTATTAACTTTAGCGATTCTTTGAAAGTCTGTGCGAAAAATATTTTTTTATTTAAACTAAAAAAGTAAATTTGCGGAGCTTAAAGCGAACAAATAAGTTATAAAAAAAATTGAGTAAACATTTAAATTAAAATTAAGATGACACAAAAAGTTGAGAAAAATCCAAGCGGATCAGGATTATCAAATGTTGCGGCAGTAATCGCAGTTGCAATATGTATTATAGTTGGTTTTGCTATTTGGCATTTCATATTAGGTAGTCCAAGTCGTTTCCAAAACGGAGATCCTAATGGAGATCCTCTACCAGGTGATTTATTGGGAATGATGTATAAAGGGGGAGTAGTTATTGGAGTGTTGATTGGATTGCTAACTATGACTTTAGTTTTTGCTATTGAAAGATGGATTGTAATTAGCAAAGCATCTGGTACAGGTAACAACAAAGATTTCGTTGCAAAAGTACAGTCTTTAGTAAACACAAATCAAATTGATGAAGCTATTGAAGAGTGTGACAAACAAAGAGGTTCTGTAGCAAACGTTGTTAAAGCTGCTTTAGTTAAGTTTAAAGAAGTTAAACGCGAAGGTTTTGATACAGACAAAGCAACAGAAACTATTCAAAAAGAAATTGAAGAAGCTACTGTGTTAGAAATGCCAATGTTAGAAAAAAACATGATCATTTTAGCAACATTAGTATCAATTGGTACATTAGTTGGTTTATTAGGTACAGTAACAGGTATGATTAAAGCGTTCTCGGCTTTATCAACTGCAGGTGCGCCAGATTCATCAGCATTAGCAACAGGTATTTCTGAGGCATTAATGTGTACTGCATCAGGTATTGGTACATCAACATTAGCTATCGTATTCTATAACATCTTTACAACTAAGATCGACAAGTTAACTCATTTTATCGATGAGGCAGGATTTGCAATTACACAATCTTACAGAAGACACAATAATTAATTAGTGTAAGGTAACATTGTATAATTCCAGATTGATTTCTGGTTAAAAAAGAAGAAAGAATATGGCAAAAATGAAAAAATCAAGTACAAGAATCGACATGACCGCAATGTGTGATGTGTCGTTCTTATTGCTGACATTCTTCGTTTTAACCTCTACAGCAAAAACACCTGAGGTGTATCCGGTTGACTTACCGGCTTCAACCAAAGAAACCAAAATTCCATCAGACGATATTTTAACAATTACTGTTGGTCAAGAAAATGTTTTTATTGGTTTGGCAGGTCGTGAAGATAGAATCGATGCATTAGTAAGAATGGGGAAAGAATATAATATTGAGTTTACAGAAGAAGAGCAAGTCGCTTTTTCGGGTATGGAAAACTTCGGTGTTGATATTCGTGAAATGAAGAGTATATTGGCGTTACCTCCAGGTGAGCGCATGAAAAAAGAATTACATCCGGGGATTCCGTATAGAGATTCTTTAAACAATCAGCTATCTACTTGGGTGAAAGTCGCAAGAGAATCTTCCTACATTAGAAAATCTACAGATGAAAGGAAAAACTTTTTAAAAGTAGCTATAAAAGGAGATGCAAATGAGCGATTTGGTACCGTGAAAGAGGTAATGGACATATTGCAAGAACAACGTCAAAACCGCTTTTACCTGGTGACAGGTTTAAGATCTGACGATTTTTAATCATTAATTATATTAAAAAGAAATGGCAGAATTAAATACGGACGGTGGAGGCAAAAAAGGCAAGGATAAAGTTAGAAGTAAAAAGCAGAATGCCGGAGTAGATTTAACCGCAATGGTGGATTTGGCATTCTTATTGATTACATTCTTTATGTTGACAACAACACTTTCTCAGCCACAATCGATGGACTTGCAAATGCCGGACAAGAAAGATGTTCCAGATGAAGATAAAACAATAGTAGGCGAATCAAATACGATGACAATCTTGCTCGGAAAAGATAATAAACTAACCTATTACATGGGGATGTTTAACGATCCAAAGGAGGAACCAACGGATTCAACCTATGGAAAAGATGGAATAAGACAAGTGCTCCTTCAAAAAATCTCAAATTTGAGAGCACAAGGGCTTACTGGAAAAGACGGATTAATCGTAGTTATTAAAGCTACTGATGATGCTACCTATACCAATATGATTGATATTTTGGACGAAATGGTCATCACAGGAATTGAAGTCTATGCGATTAATACAATTACAGATGCCGAAAAAGAAATTATGCAGTAAAGCATAGCAAAAAATTAGTATTATGGCAAAGATGAATTTATTTGGAAAGGGGTGGACCAATATCGTGTTTGAAGGACGTAACAAAGCTTACGGCGCTTATAAATTACGAGAAGAAAGTCCAAGAACCACTATGATGGCACTTTTGTTGGGAATCGTTTGTGTGGGGCTTACTTTTGGTGGTTCGGCTGCTTTTACAGCTGTTTTTGGTGAAAGAATTGATAGGACTTCAGACGAAGATGGTATTGAAGTACTTGATATTGAGTTTCCAGAACTGCCAGAACCAATTGAAGAAATTCCGATTGAAGAAGAACCAATTATAGAGCCACCTAAACCAGAAGCTGATGCTTCGCGCTCTGTTCAGGAAGAAAAAAAATTCACTGAAATGGAGGTTAAGGAAGACGAAGAGGTGAAAAAAGAAGAAATTACCTCACAAGAAGAATTTACCGATGAGATTCAGTCTGGTCGCGAAACTAGTGAAGCTGATCCAGAAGGGCAATTTAAAACAGAAGGTCAACAAACTGGTAAGGCTGACCCTGGTTCAGTTGGAACTGGTAAAGGTGATAATTTTTCGGATGATGAAAATACAGTGTACAACTTTGTGTCTCAAAAAGCAGAACCTAATGAAGGAATTCAGCGTTTTTACAGAAACTATGCCAATCGATTCAATGCACCTGATATCAGCGGAAACGTAAATGAAATTAGCTTGCGTTTGCGATTTGTAGTCGAGAAAGACGGTTCGTTCACAGACATTAAAGTAATCGGACCGGATCCACACGGCGCCGGTAGAGAAGCCATAAGAGTGTTGCGCGCAATGCCTAAATGGAAACCGGCTCAACACAATGGAAAAACCGTACGTTCGAGCTTTACGTTACCTATTAAAATTAGAGTAAATAACTAATGTTGAATAAGTTTAAACATAATTATAAACAAAAATCGCTTTTACAGCGGTTTTTGTTCTTTCTGGGAATCTTGTTTCTAATCCTATATTTCGTTTTAGGTTGTATTTTTATTTTTAAAAAAGATTTACCTTTTGATTTATCCTACACACGTAGATTGCTTTTCGGTATCCTATTGATAGTGTACAGTCTGTTTAGATTCTATAGGATTATTAATATTGATAACGATAATAGATGAAATAAGGTTAGAGAAGCAAAATCGAAACACTTAATCAAAAGAGGAGACGGTATTTAAAACCGTCTTTTTTTATTAACCAAAAAAATATTTGTTTTTTTTCTTTTCCATGTAATAAACTTTTAGTATATTTCGTTATATAATTAAAGATGTTTATTATTATCTTAAATTTAATGACAGATTATGGTTGGATAGCTACGCGTTTAATTAAAAATATAGAGTTATGAACAAGTTGAATTTATTTGGAAAGGAATGGAACAATGTTGTGTTTGAAGGACGCAATAAATTGTACGGAGCTTATAAATTAAGACAAGAGAGCGCAAAAAGTACTTTATTGGCTTTGGTATTAGGGCTCGGACTTGTGGGGATGCTATTTGGAGGGTCACATCTTTATGCCGCACGTGATTTTGAAAAAGTAATTGAAATTGAATTACCTAATGACGGCTTGGTAGATACCACACCTATTATTGAAGACTGGGAGCGTCCTGAACCTTTAATTCCCGAACAAGCAGAGGATAAGTCAATTGCAGAAGTGGAAACGCCAACTTCGATGGCTGATGTGCGTGAAAATAAAAAGTTGACCGAAGCAGTTGTGGTAAAAGACAATGAGGTCACGGAAAGTATGACAGCTCAGGATGAATTTGGAGACGATATTCAATCAAGTGCCTTTACCACCGAAGCAAATCCAGAAGGTATTGTACGTACAGAAGGTGGTGAGGCTGGTACAGCGACTGAGGGTACAGATGCAGTAGTAAAAAATCCTGTTGAAGCAATCAAGGCAGGGAATGAAATTGTTACTTTGGTTCAAGTCAAAGCAGTGCCCAATGAAGGTTTTGAGGCATTTTATAACCAATTTAGTCGAAGGTTTTCTCCGACGAGCATCAACACAAATGTTACTGAAGTGACGGTTCGCCTCAGATTTGTAGTCGAAAAAGATGGATCTTTCACAGATATAAAAGTGGTAAATGATAAATATGGATTTGGAAACGAGGCTATTCGCGTCTTAAAAACCATGCCGAAATGGCAACCAGCTCGGCACAATGGGAGCACGGTTCGATCTATGTTTACATTACCCATTAAGGTACGAGTAAACAACTAGCCGAAAGGAATGGTGAAATCAATTTAATTTATGAATTTTAAAAAGAGGCTGTTCGTTATTTAGAGGGCCTCTTTTTTTTGTAAAGCACTGATAGTTAGTTTGATTGGTTTTTATTTCCTTTCTTCAATGAAACTAGTGTTAAAAAAACATAAATTTGTAAAGTATATTAAAAAAAAAATTAGTAGATTTAGCAATTGAATAGAGTGCCGAATATGAAACAACTTTTAGGGATAGTGTTATTAACGGGAATTTTTGCCTCGTGTAAAAATGAAGTGAAAAATGAAACCACTGAAGTAAAAGAAGCATACGACAGAGGAATGGTTGAAATGTATGTGGAATCTTCGGTTTTTCCGATAGTTGAAGATATAAATGCTGTTTTTAAGAATGAGTATCCTTTGTCGGATATACATTTAAAGATGCTTTCTCAAAACGAGATTTTAAATGCATTGGTAACAGATGAAAACCGTTTGGCAGTTGTTCCAAAGGAGTTTACAAAAGAAGAATTAGAGGTTTTTAGAGGAAAAGTAGTTCCGAAGATCATTCCAATCGCAAAGGATGCTGTTCTTTTTATAACACAAAAATCGGCGACTGATACGTTAATTAATTATCAAGACGTACTTGATATATTCAAAGGAACAAAAGAAACAGATAAGGTTTTGGTTTTTCATGATGCAAATTCGGCATTGGTAGCTAAAGTTAAGGAAGATGCTGGAGTGGAAAAAATTAGTGAAAATGTATATTATACGCAGACAATTGACGAAATAGTTGATTATTTAAATAAAAATTCAAAGGCAATTGGCGTTGTGGGTATAAATTGGATGGTTCAACCTAGCGAAAAACTGAAAGAACGTATCAAGAATTTGCGTTCACTTTATGTTTATAACGATTCGTTAAACCAATATTTCAGTCCTTCACAAAGTACAATTGCAGACAATACTTATCCTTTGGTACGTACAATCAACCTTATTGATGTACAAGGTAAACAAGGATTAGGAACTGGGTTTGGAAACTTTGCTGTTTCGGAAAAAGGACAACGTATCGTTTTAAAATCAGGGTTGATGCCTGTTAAATTGCCTAAAAGAGAAATAAATATAGTAAAATAATAATTCAGATTCAAATAGAACGTTTATATTATGAATAGAAAAATTACATTTAGCATCGCTTTATTGGCTGCGGCTTTTACTGCTGCTGCTCAAAACGATTATACTTCTGGAAGAGACATAGATGTAGCAATGAAGTTTGGTCAGTATGATGTTGCAAAAAAAGAATTATATAAACTCATCCAAACCGAACCACACCAAGGAATGCACTATTATCGAATGGGTCTAATACATATAGATGAGGGTAATCGTGATTCTGCAAGTTACTATTTTAAGCAAGGTCTAAGATCTCCTGTAAACCGCAGTATCAATAACCTTGGAGTAGGTAAATTGTCTTTATTGGAAAAGAAAAACCGTGAGGCAAAATCAAAGTTCAATGCAGCAACTCTTGAATTGTCTTTAGGAGATTTTCAAACTTATCTAGATGTAGCACAAGCCTATATCAACGCTCCAGAACCTGAATTTGAGGAAGCTTATTTTTACATTGGAGCAGCATTGATGGTTAACGATCAAACACCAGAACCACATTTAACTCGAGGAGATATTTATTTTGCTGAAAAGCAATTTGTTGATGCACGAAGAGTGTATTATGCAACTTATAAGATGTTCCCAGAGAGTGTTCTTCCAAGGATGAAATTAGCTGATGTTTATCGTGCAGGAAACGAATTTGCTGAAGCTATTGCAGTTTACGAAGAAGTAATGGAAATGGATCCGGAATATGCTGATGCCTACAAACAAATCGCATTAACTTATGCAGATTATGCTCGATTTAAAGACGATCCGACTTTGATGAAACCTGGAGTTGAAAATTACTTCAAATACCATGCAATGATTGGAGAAAGTATGGATAGCGACAATGAACTAGCGAATTATCTTATCGATAATAAACAATACAAAGATTTAGGAGACTTGGTTAGAACCAAATGGTTTACCCGAGGCGATAATTTCTATATGTATCGTTACCGTGCAATCGCAGATTTTCAAAACGGTCGCTTCTTAGAGGCACAAGAAAGTATTGATATGTACTTTGATGTACAAAGAAATAAAGAAGAGATTCTTCCTATCGACTATTTGTACAAAGGATTAGCAGAATTGGAAGCATCGAGAAATGAAGACGGTACTTTTAATGAAGACGTTTACAAAAGATCTATTGAAGAAATGACCATCGCTGTGAAAGAAACGCCTCGTTTAGGATATGCTTTACATAGCCTTGGAATGGATTTGTTTAAAGACGGACATTATGAACAAGCTTATTTCGTATTCGATTTAGCTTCGAAAGATGAAAGTTCTTCTACTTATGTTCACGATATGTATTACAAAGGGAATGCATTGTATATGGCAAGCGACAACCCAATGTTTAACGATCAGCTACAAAAAGCAAAACAAGATTTGGAAGTTTCGATGAGAAAAACGCCAACTTTTGAGGCAGCTTTAATCAGTGCACGTGTAAACAGAAATTTGAATACGCCTAATTCATTGGCTCAAATGGAAAAAGATTATGAAAGTTTCGTGGACTTATTAGGGAAAAAGGGAATGGAAAATGAACCAATGTTCAAAGAATCTCTAATTGAAGCATACACCATGATAGGAAATTACAATTTGAAAACCAATCATGAAAAGGCAATATCTTACTTCAAAAAAGTATTGCAGTTAGATTCTACTAACGAATATGCGAAGAAGCAAGTAAATACATCTAATTAAAAAAGAGAGCAACGAAAGTTGCTCTTTTTTTGTATTCATTGCGGAGCTTGAAGTTTTAAAAAGCGACTTTGTTTTTTTAGGAGTATGATTCCCAAAAACAAATGATTCGAAGAATCGTTGTATCTTTGCAAAAAAAAAGGATGACAAAAACTAACAAAATAGTTACTCAATTACCTTTAATGGAAGCTTTCTATACCATACAAGGAGAAGGTTTCTATACTGGGCATGCAGCTTATTTTATTCGTTTGGCAGGTTGTGATGTTAGCTGTCATTGGTGTGACGTTAAAGAAAGTTGGGATGCAAATTTACATCCGACAGTAAACGTTGAAGAAATCGTGAAAGAAGCAACAAAACACGGAAACCTTGTTGTGATTACCGGTGGTGAACCACTGATGTGGGATTTAACTTATTTGACCGCTGAATTACAAAAGCAAGGGATTAAAACCAATATTGAAACTTCTGGAGCTTATGAGCTTTCTGGTAGCTGGAATTGGATTTGTTTGTCGCCAAAAAAAAATAAACTCCCGGTTCAAAGTGTATACGATGCTGCAAATGAATTAAAATGTATAATCTACAATAAACACGATTTCATTTTTGCTGAAGAACAGGCGAGTCGAGTAAATAAAAACGCCAAATTATATTTGCAAGTAGAGTGGGGGAAAAAAGATGAAATGTTGCCGCTACTCATTGAATATGTAAAAGAAAATCCGAAATGGATTATTTCAACTCAAACCCATAAATATTTGGATATACCGTAAAATAGCTTATATTTGTTTTAAAAAGAAATGAAAAATAATAGTTATTTATTGGTATTTATGCTTTTTGCACTTAATTTGTTTGGACAAGCAAATAAAAGTGATGTTCAGCGATTAGTAGCCCTCTCAGGTGAAATGTATGAAATTTATCAAACCGCAGATCAATTGGCATTGCAGCTGTCAGAAGAAAATCGAGAGCGTTTTAAAAAAGACTTAGTTCCTCTGATCGAGCGTCAAAAAAACAGACTTGTGGCTTATTATTCACAGAATTTATCTCAAGACGAAGTTGAGAAATTGATTGTATTCTATGAAACTCCTTTAGCAAAAAAATACTTGATGATTCGTAATAATTACCGTATTGTGCAATCTAATAATTCAGATGTTTTTAAAGAGGAATTGCAAGGAATCATTATGAAATATATGATGTAGCTTTTAGCTTCTTATCAAACTTATAGAAAGAAGTACTTCTATCTTTCGAAGCGAACACAAACAATGAAAAAATATGTACAATTGTATTTAAGTTGTGCATATTTTTTTTATTCCATCCTTTTTCCCTTTTAGATTTAAACAATTGGATTTAGAGATCATTGTTGGTTATCCTAATATTTCGTAATTTTATACTTTTAAAAATGACGATAAAAAATGAGTAATATATTATTAACCGATTTCGATTTAGCACCTTTTTCTAAGATTAAAAATTCAGATTATGAACCGGCATTTGATCAAGCTATTGCCGAGGCTAAAGAAGAAATTCAACAAATAATCGATCAAAAAGAGGCACCGACTTTTCAAAATACCTTGGAGGCCATGGCGTATTCAGGTATGCAATTGGACCGAATTTCAACTATTTTCTTTAATTTAAATTCGGCTGAAACCAATGAAGAACTGCAAGAAATCGCTCAAAAAATAGCACCCAAACTTTCCGCTTTTGCAAACGACGTTTCCTTAAACCCAAAATTATTTGCTCGTGTCAAGAAGGTACACGACTCCGTTGATCTGTCAACTTTGACCACTGAAAAAAAGACTTTGCTTGAAAAAACATACAAAGGTTTTGTGCGCAATGGTGCCTTATTAAACGAAGAAGATAAAAATAAGCTCAGAGAAATTGACGCCGAATTGGCTGTCTTGTCTTTAAAATTCAACGAAAATGTATTGGCTGAAACCAATGCCTATCAGCTGCATATTACTGATGAGAATAATTTGGAAGGATTGCCAGAAGGCGCAATTGAAGCAGCAAAGCATTTGGCAGAACAAAAAGAATTAGACGGTTGGATTTTTACTTTGGATTATCCTAGTTATTTACCATTTGTAACTTATGCCAAAAACAGAGCACTTCGAAAAGAAATTGTTATAGCCAATGGGAAAAAAGGTTTTCAAAACAATGAATTCAACAACGAAAAAAATGTTTTAGATATTGTAAAATTACGCCATCAACGTGCTAATTTACTCGGATACGAAAGTCATGCTGCTTTTGTTTTGGAAGAGCGTATGGCTCAAACTCCAACAAAAGTTTTAGAATTTTTAAATGATTTATTGATAAAATCTAAGCCAGCTGCAGAAAAAGAATTTGAAGAACTTGCGGCTTATGCACAGCAAAAAGACGGTATTGAACAGCTAGAAAGATGGGATGCAAATTATTATTCTGAAAAATTAAAACAAGAGCGTTTTCAATTCGATGACGAGATTTTAAAGCCCTATTTTAAATTAGAAAACGTATTGAATGGTGTTTTTGAAGTTGCTAATCGTTTGTTTGGATTAAGCTTTAAGGAAGTTCAGAATATAGATACATATCATAAAGACGTGCAAACCTTTGAAGTGACCAATGAGAATAACGAACTAACTGCTATTTTTTATGCTGATTTTTTCCCAAGAAAAGGGAAACGAAATGGGGCATGGATGACTACCTTTAAGTCGCAATGGATTAAAGACGAGGTGAATCAACGTCCTCACATCTCGATTGTGTGCAATTTTACGCCGCCAACGTCTTCTAAGCCCTCTTTGCTTACGTTTAACGAAGTAACTACTCTGTTCCATGAATTTGGGCATGCTTTGCACGGAATGCTCGCAAATACCGCGTATCCGTCGCTTTCAGGCACTTCTGTTTATTGGGATTTTGTGGAATTGCCAAGTCAAATCTTGGAAAATTGGGTTTATGAATCAGAAACATTAGATTTTTTTGCCAAACACTATCAAACAGGAGAAAATATTCCACAAGTATACGTTGACAAAATAAAAGAAAGTTCCAATTTTTTAGAAGGATTAGCAACAGTCAGACAGCTGAGTTTTGGATTGTTAGACATGGGATGGCATGCAGCTAAGCCTGAAATAGGGGAGAGTTTAAAGGCTTTTGAAGATAGACAATTCGAATCAACAAAAATTTATCCTGATGTAGAAGAGGTAGCAATGAGTACTTCGTTTTCACATATTTTTGCGGGCGGTTATTCAGCGGGTTATTACTCGTATAAGTGGGCTGAAGTTTTAGATGCTGACGCTTTCGAATATTTTAAAACAAATGGAATTTTCAATAGAGAAATTGCTGATAAGTTTAAAAATGAAATTCTTTCAAAAGGAGGTACCGAACATCCTATGCAGCTATACAAAAAGTTTAGAGGTCAAGAACCAACACCCAACGCTTTACTGAAACGTGCTGGCTTGGTTTCAAATTGTGGTTCACGATGAGCTTTGAAGTCCGTTAGTGTAGGGTCAATTTTTATAGAAGGCGCTGTGCAATCAAATAAATTTGAATATATTTGCATCGTTTAAAAAATACGGGATGTAGCGCAGCCTGGTAGCGTACTAGCATGGGGTGCTAGGGGTCGTTGGTTCGAATCCAGTCATCCCGACTTGGCGGGGCAAAGTAGAAAAAACTATTTTGCCCCGTTTTTTGTATATGTGTTGTATTGTTTATCATTCCTCATTGTTTTAAAAGTAATTAAATGATTAAACAGCTGTAGTTATTACTTTGTTACCTCAATAGTAATAGTGTGGCTGTTAACGCATTGATTGTCATTTGTGAAGCGTGTATGAAAAGTAAAGTCATAGGTGCCTGGATCCAAGTCTTTTATTTTTAATAGTGTATGGGCTTTTTCCGAACTCCATTGATCATATCCTGCAGGCAAGGAAACACCGCTCCAACGATGCTCCACCGTTTCGTCTGTCGTGATTCCATAAAGCGTTAACTCCTGATTGTAAGTAATAGTTTCGCTTCCATTAATTCCGGCATAGGGCGGCTGTTGTAAAATATAAATTTTAGGCAATTGTACCATTGCGTAACTCTTTCCTCCATTTTCATCGACCAATATCGGCCAATAAGCACCACTTTCTGTAGGGGTATAGGTTCGGTTACGGTTCACTTCTACATTATCACGCATCCAAATAATATCTTTAGCCCCAAGAAAAGGCGCTGCCATATAACTTAAAGTTTCCGGATTTTTTTCACAAAATATATTCTTCATAGGTAAAATGTTGCCGCTATCAAACACAGGTTTCAATACCGTGACTACAGCCTGGTCTATAGGATGCGTTGAGAAAGTACAACCATCAGGCGTAATAATAGTAAGTAAAATATTGTAATTACCTTCTTCGGAAAATTGAACTTTGGTTTCTGATCCGTCCGCAAAATAATGCGTTCCTAAAAAACTCCAACGGTAAAGATAGTCTGGATTGTAATTGGGAATGGTCAACGTAACAGGTTCATCATAATTATAAACCATTTGATCTAAATAAAAGCGGGGATCGGGTGCATTTTCATATTCACATTTTTTATGCTTGATATTCGGGAGGGGTTTTCCCTGTAGTTTTATTCCAAATGCTGCAACAGCAGTTACCCCACACTTGGTTACTTCCGCTACTACCGCACCATTAAAAGAACGAAAAACTTCATTAAAGCTCACTGTAACATCTGTATCATAAATGCCGTTAATAATATTTCCGAAGTTTTTATAAGCACCATTCCCCACAATATGCCACTGGATATGATCTGGAACAACACCTCCTAAGTCTAACGAAAACGTATAAATACTACTGGTATAAAAAACTTCTGCATTACTTGAATTGATGATTTTTGGTCTTAAATCCATTTGTTGAACGTGAAGTGTTTTGGGTTCTGAACGTAGAAAATCTCCTTCCACAAACAATTGTTTAACTACAGATATTTTTCCATTGGGAGATGTAAATACAACCGTTGCTTGTTGACCGGTATTATTACCAATGACTTTCCCACCCTCGGCTTTCCAAACATAAATAAAATCAGGATCGTTTTCATTTAAAGTGTAGGTAGTTGGAACGTGCAAACACACATTTTGCGGACCACTGATTTCTCCAGAAAAAACAGGCAGATGGGCAACACTGCTTGTTTGAGCATAGCCGGGAATAGAGAATAGAGAACAGAAAAAGGTGGTTAGTAGTAAAAGCCTCACCCCCAACCCCTCTCCAAAGGAGAGGGGAGTTTTACCCTGAGGTACTTGTGTTGTGTGTATTGCTTTGTTCATCATTTTTTTTGTTTTAATTGTTTGTTGAGATCCCTCACTTCGTTCGGGATGACAGGGTTGTTTGTCATGTTGAGCTTGTCGAAACATCTCTATTCCAGAAGATCCTTCGTTACCTCGGGATGACAGGGTGTTGTATTGCTTTGTTCATCATTTTTTTTTGTTTTAATTGTTTGTTGAGATCCCTCACTTCGTTCGGGATGACAGGGTTGTTTGTCATGTTGAGCTTGTCGAAACATCTCTATTCCAGAAGATCCCTCGTTACCTCGGGATGACAGGGTGTTGTGTATTGTTTTG
>Ga0265293_10004236_pt1 | contig 25527 bp, 18 predicted proteins | sample Munlanlewell138R_FD_192505 | JGI IMG/M metagenome (GOLD analysis project Ga0265293, IMG submission 192505) | Leachate microbial communities from a municipal landfill in Southern Ontario, Canada - Leachate well 138R | ecosystem: Engineered > Solid waste > Landfill > Unclassified | place: Canada...
ATTCGATATTCAATATTCAACATTCGTAATTCGTAATTCAACATTCGTAATTCATTAGCCCATATTTTCAATTAATCTTTATCCGCGGTTATCTGTTAAATCTGCGTCATCAGCGTTTAAAACTTTTAAGCAATTCAACAGTTTTTCAACTTCGTCTCTTCTACCAATCGTAATTCGTAAACATCCTTCGCACCCCTCTTGGTTGGTGCGGTTGCGAACCACAATGCCATTTTGGGCAAGTGTTGTGTAAACTTCTTTTGCATTACTAAATTTTACAAGAAGAAAGTTTGCCTTTGAGGGGTAAATTTTTTCCACTATTAACATACCAACCAACTTATCGGTAAGCATATTTTTGTTAAGTACAATTTCATTAACCCTTTGGCTCATAAGCATTTCGCTATTTAGCGCTTTCAGTGCAATATCAATGGATGGCTTGCCAAGGTTATACGGAAATTTCACCTTGCTCATTACCGAAATAATTTTTGGCGACGCAAATGCCAATCCAACCCTTGCACCAGCTAGCCCCCACGCCTTCGATAGGGTTTGTAGAACTACCAGATTGGGGTAACGATTAATCCAATCTAGCACCGATTGCTCAGGACAAAAATCGACATAAGCCTCATCAACTACAACAATACCCTCCGAATTTTCAATTACTTGCCTAATGGTTTCGGCACTCTGAACATTTCCCGTTGGGTTGTTGGGATTACAAATAAATGTGAGTTTTGGTTTTAGCTTCTGTTTCTCCTTAAAATCGTTTAGGTTGATATTAAACTGCTTATCAAGCATCGATTCTACCACCTCAATATCATTAATTGCAGCGCAAACGCTATACATACCGTAGGTTGGCGGAAAAACCAACACCCTGTCGGTTGTAGGGTTACAAAAACAACGAAAAAGTAGGTCAATGGCCTCATCGCTGCCGTTGCCGATAAATATTTGATTATCATTAGTTCCCTTCACTTTGGCAATGGCGCTTTTTAGCTCACATTGCAGCGGGTCAGGGTATCGGTTAATGCCCTCGGTAAGGTTAGGCAGTGGGGTAGGACTCTCATTGGCATCGAGCCAAATGCTTGCCTCACCCACAAACTCATCCCTTGCCGATGAGTAAGGTTTTAGGTTCGATATATTCGGCCGAATTAGGTTGTCGGTTGTTGGTTGTTGGCTAACTGTTGTGTTATCTTCAACTTTTAATTTTCCACTTTCCAATGTTCTCTTCTCAACCGCCCTTGCGTGTGCCTCAAGCCCCTCGGCTCGGGCAAGCGTTGTTGTGGCTTTGGCAAGACCAGCAAGCCCTTCCTTGGTAACTTCCTGAAAGGTAATAGTTTTCATAAAACTCAGTAAGTTTACCCCGCTCCAATTTCGGGCAAAGCCCGATGTGGGTAACGTGTGGTTAGTGCCGCTGGTGTAATCGCCAACCGATTCGGGTGTATAGTGTCCTAAAAATACCGAGCCTGCATTAATAACCTTTTCGGCAAGCTGGCTGGGGCTTTCAACAGCAAGAATAAGGTGCTCGGGTGCATAGCTATTGTTTATGCTCATCGCTTCATCCAAACTATTTACAAGTATGGATGTGCTATTCTCAAGACATTCTAGGGCGATATTTTTACGAGGTAGCATTTCAACCTGTTGCTTAACCTCCTGCATTGCAAGGTCCATAATTTTTCTGCTGGTACAAACTAGCAAAACCTGACTATCAGAGCCGTGCTCGGCCTGCGATAGCAAATCGGCCGCAATAAAGGTAGGGTTCGCCGTTTCGTCGGCAATTACCATTACCTCCGATGGTCCTGCGGGCATATCAATGGGAATACCCATACCCGATATTTGAACCTTGGCTTCGGTTACGTATCGGTTACCCGGACCAAAAATTTTATCGACCTTTGGCATTGTTTCGGTGCCAAATGCCATAGCGGCAATTGCCTGCGCTCCGCCTACTGAAAATACACGAGCATTGAATAAACTGAGTGTATAAAGTAGCTCGGCGGTTGGATTGGGCGGAGTGCAAATTAGCAGCTCATTGCAGCCTGCCACCCTTGCCGGAACGGCAAGCATAAGCACGGTGCTTAGTAGCGGTGCAGTTCCCCCAGGGATATATAGTCCAACCCTTGCCAATGGTTTAAAACGGATGCTACAGCGTACCCCAGGCATAGTCTCCACTAGCGTATCTTTAGATTTTTGTGCCGAGTGAAACCTCTCAATATTGCTAATAGCTAGCCTGATAGATTCTTTTAAGTTATCAGAAACCTCTATTGCTGCATTATTGATAATATCTCTCGAAATTTCCAGCGTATCCGAGTTGTACCCATCAATCTCGCGGTTTAATTTACGTAGAGCGCTATCGCCATTCTGCTTAACATCATCAATAATAATGCTGACCCTTCGCTTTGTTTCGGGGTCGTTTTGCAAGGGTCGCGCAAGCGCAACCATTAGTTGCTGTGGCGTGGGGTATTCCAGTTTCTTCATCTCTTAAGTCTAGTTTTCAACTTTTAACTTTTCACTTTTCACTTTTCACTTTTCACTTTCCACTTTTCACTTTCCCCACTGCTTTTCGCCCCGCTTAAACTCTTCCTCTTGGACTATTGGGTTGGCTGCTTTGCTGTGTCTTTGCCTTAGGGTGCTGGCCACATCTGTTAAACTCAGTTCACGTGCCGCGAGCAACACCTGTAAGTGGTACATCAAATCGGCGGCTTCGCTTAGGAACCTTTCATCATCGGGGTTTTCTGTCTCAAGAATTAGCTCTACAGCCTCTTCGCCAACTTTTTTTGCAATTCGTTTAACTCCTGCATTTAGTAGTTTTGCCGTGTAGCTACTTTCGGGTAGCTCGCCTCTGCGTTGCTCAATTATATCTTGTAGGGTAGTTAAAAAACTCAAATTGCTCTCATTGGTTTCGTTAAAGCAGGTATCGTAACCCAAGTGACAAACAGGGCCATCGGGTAGGGCTTTTACTAGTAGGGTATCGCCATCGCAATCGGGAATTATATCTTTTACCCTTAAGTAGTTGCGCGAGGTTTCGCCTTTAGTCCATATTTGCCTGCGGGTACGACTAAAGAATGTAACCATTCCCGTTTGGCGAGTTTTTTCGAGCGCTTCGCGGTTCATAAATCCTACCATTAGTACTTTGTCGGTTGAGGCATCCTGCACTACGGCTGGGATTAGCCCATTTAACTTATCAAAATTTAGATTTACCATTTTTATTGATTTTTTAGCTGTTTCTTGTTGTGTAATATTATTTTTTAAAGAACCATCTTTTCAATGGGTACAACCAGTATGCCCTCGGCACCAGCGTCTTTCAGATTATCAATTACATTCCAAAAGTCGTCCTCGCTAATTACCGAGTGTAACGAGCACCATCCTTTTTCTGCCAGGGGAAGTATGGTGGGGCTTTTCATACCAGGTATTAGGCTCATAATTTTATCGAGCTTGTTTTCGGGAGCGTTTAGCAGTATGTACTTGTTTCGCTTGGCTTTTTGAACAGCCTCAATGCGGAAGAGTAGCTTGCTTAGCAGCTGCTGCTTTTCGGCGCTCAAATTTGGATTGCTTATAAGTACCGCCTTACTTCGCATTATTATATCAACCTCTTCTAGTCCGTTGCTCAGCAAGGTTCCGCCGCTGCTAACAATTTCGAATATTACATCGGCAAGCCCAATGCCAGGGGCAATTTCAACCGAGCCGCTAATGGTATGTATTTCGGCTTGGATATTATTTTTGGTCAAAAAATCTTCAAGAATCACTGGGTACGATGTGGCAATGCGCTTGCCCTGAAGGTAGTTTATGCCCGTGTACTCAACCGATTTTGGAACGGCTACCGATAGTCGGCATTTCGAAAAACCTAGATTGCGAACAACTTTTACGTCCTTCTTCTTTTCAAGTACCTCGTTCATTCCAAGAATTCCGATATCAGCCACGCCATCGGCTACGTACTGTGGTATATCGTCGTCGCGTAGTAATAAAATTTCTAGTGGGAAACCTTCGGCAACCGCTTTTAAATGGTTCCCTCCGTTGCTCACTTTTATGCCGCATAACTTTAGCAGCTCGATGGAGCCTTCGCTGAGGCGTCCTTTCTTTTGGATTGCAAGTGTTAGTTTCTTGTTGCTCATTTTTTAGAAGTTTGATTAGGGTTAAACAAAAAAAAGTCAGGGGAACTACCTTTGAACGGTAGTTCCCCTGACTTTGTAAGTTTTATAGTATCTTATCCTATTAACCTATACCAATAGCAGGCACCATTCGCTGGGAAGTGAATGATGATGATGATGCATAGTATAGATTGAAAGACTCATATTTCGATTTGTATTAACAGCACAAAGCAAGGATGAATTTTTTTATTTGCCAAACATTTTTGTAGTTTTCTTTTAAAATATTTATTATGTGGTAGATATACAGTCTGTTATGGTTTGTCATAACGTGTTATGGAGTATTCAGTTAGTAGGGTTTTTGACTAATAAACCAAATTTCTTTCCGTAATACAAGGTGCTTGCTTACGGAAAGAAACTTTTTAAAAATACTCTTGTATCATCATTTTGTAAGCAGTAAAATTATTTATGCATTTGCATTTTAACCTTTAGCCAAGCTATAGCTTCCTCTTCTTTGGTAAATAATTTAGTGGGAACTTTAGGTTTATTAAACTTTAAAAAAATGTTAGCAAAATAGCTGGATATTTGCGATGAAATTAACATCGCCTGCCCAGCCACGTAGGGTCTAAATTGCTCTGAAGCAAAGGCTCTCGCTTTCGAGTCAATAAAAAGCACATCTCGAATGTCAATTAAGTTTGCACAGAGCGTAGTACCATTCCATTCATCACCAGCAGCAGTCATTTGTTTTAAGGTTTCCAAATCTATTGAACTTTTCGGTAAAGCTCTGTAAATATAAATTTGATCCTCTCTCTTTATGAGTTCAATTTGGTTATTAATAACCTTACTTTCCGATTTCATCAGACTATTTAATAAAGTGTTTAAAGTTGCCTATTTTAACGAAAATTTGCTAAAAAAGTTTTAGAACTTGTGTTTTTGTATTTAAGTGATGGTTATAGGGCGTTTCTATAAATTGTATTTTCGATTTTGAATTAAAATAGTATTTAAGGTTTTGATTTAGCTAAATCGCTATTGTCCCATAAAATATTATTTTGCCCCTACGGGACAGTTCAGTAGGCACGTAATAAAAATAAACGTGTTTACAGGTTTACTAAATTTCATTTCACGCAAACGAGCGATGTTTTCTTATATAACGCTTGTATATTTGTGCTGTGTTAACACACCCAATAATTATTTTATTTATTATTAACCTAACAATTTATTCAGATGAAAACAAATTTTTTATCTAGAGGTCGACGAGCTATAGGTTACCTTAAATCTAGCCAGACCCAAAAAAAAGTAAGCACGGATGGGTAGAGTAAGAATTGAAAAACTATAAAATTAATTAAACAACAACATCTTTATGAAAAAGCACTATTTGCTGATTGTCGTACTTTTTATTGCGTCTAACACGCTTTTCTCTCAGCATTCAAATTCGGTTGGGATAGATTTTGGTGGCTATATGATTAGAACTCCCAAATCCCAAAAACCTGGCGATGTATACAATCCCTATATCGAAGGTTCTTCGAGCCTTGTTGGGTTAACCTACGAAAGAAAGATTACGAATACTTTAAGTGTAGGAGGTGGCGGTTATTTTAACGAGCAATTTAATTCAATTGTATCGGTTCATGTGCCACTCGAAGTTAATGGGAAACTGATAGGCGGAAAAAACGAATCTATGTTTTACGCAGGATATACATGCGGAATAAGCCTAAACTTCAATAGACTAGTTGTTACAGGTTTTCAAATTCCTGCACCAAATACAAGTGCAGATGTGGATATTCAGAAAGACTTTTATATTGCTCCACATGCAGGAATAAATGCTGGTGTTCAAATCGGTCGTTTTGATATTAGGGTTCAAGGTTTATTTCACTTTTTAATTCCCGAAATTGCCGATTTCACAACAACCTATAATGATATAACCGAGTCAAATACAAATGGGAATATTGGTTTGTCTCTCCGTATTGGAGGAGCTTATTGCTTTTAACTAAATTGGTGTAAGCAGTTGTATTCCAACTAAGCTAGCCAATTCTTCCAATGCGAAGCATATCACAAAAAACCTACGAACGTTATAAAACTAAACTCTCGTTATCCCATCAAAACTTTGGAATAACGAGAGTTTTTGTCCTTGTGAATTGCTGTAAAATATCACTTAGCACATTTTTATAAATAGTCTCGAGTTTTGCGTTGCACATTCGAGTTTGTAAACCCGTAATTTGACACTCTTTAATTTTTTTAGGTTTCACAAAATCCACTAAGAGAACTCAAAGAAACACACAGATTTACTAGCTATAACTTAGTGCCTTTTGTACCTTTTTCGTGTTCTCTGTGTCCTTTTTTGTTTGTATTAAAGCCCACAATTTACAGATTACAGTTCACTTCTAACTTCTAACTTCTAACTTCTCACTCTTAACTTTTCACTTTTAACTTTCCACTCCTCACTTCTCACTTTTAACTTTTAACTTTTCACTTTTCACTTTCCACCCCTCTATTCCATCTCCCTCTCCACATCCTTATCGCCTCGTCCTGAGAGGTTTACCACAGCCAAATCGCCCTTGCCTTTTAGTAATTTTGCGGCAAGCGCAATGGCGTGGCTCGACTCCACAGCTGGGATAATACCCTCAAGGTGCGATAGTAGCTTGTAGCCCTCAAGGGCTTCTGTGTCTGTTATGGGCTGATACTGCGCTCTTCCTTTATCCATTAGGTAAGCATGCTGTGGACTAATACCCGGATAATCCAAACCAGCGGCAATGGAGTGTGATTCAACAGGATTCCCGTCGGCATCGACTAAGCAGTACGAGTAGGTTCCCTGAAAAATCGCGGGTTTACCCAGTGATAGCGTTGCGGCGGTATTCTCAAGTGTTGCGTTTCCTCCTCCTTCGGCGCCAAATATTTTTACTTCAACGTCATCTAAAAAACCCGAGAATAGCCCAATGGCATTTGAGCCACCACCAACGCAAGCAAAAATAGATTGGGGCAAACGTCCCTCGGCATTCAGTATTTGCGTCCGTGCTTCCTGTCCAATTACGCTCTGGAAGTAACCCACCATTCGTGGGTAGGGGTGAGGGCCAACCTGCGAACCAAGTAGGTAGTACGAGTCGGGGTGCTCAATGTAGTAACCTAGGGCAGCATCAACTGCATCCTTTAGGGTTTTTGTGCCTAGGTCGGTGGCAATAACCTCAGCACCCAGTAACTTCATACGGCGAACGTTAAGTGCTTGGCGTTTAATATCAATAGCACCCATAAAAACTTTGCAGGGAATGCCCATAAGCGCTGCTGCGGTTGCCGAAGCCACACCATGCTGTCCTGCGCCCGTTTCGGCAATAATCTCCTTGGCACCCATCCGCTTGGCCAAAAGAATTTGCCCAATGGTATTGTTAATTTTGTGCGCTCCGGTATGGTTCAAATCTTCGCGTTTAAGGTAGATAGTTGAACCAATATGCTGACTAAGTCGTTTTGCAAAATACAGCGGCGAGGGTCTGCCAACGTAGGTCTTTAGGTAGTGAATAAACTCTTGCTGAAACGACTCACTGCGAACTTCCTTATCGAATGCTTCGGCTAGTTTTGCCAACGGTTCGGCTAGGACTGGCGGAACATAGGCCCCACCATACTTGCCGTACATTCCGTCGGCATTATTTAACATGCTTTTTAGGGGCTTAACTTCAACGTGTGTTTTTGTGATATTTGTTGTTTCCATTATTTCTGATTTTTTAAAAGATGATTTGGATAAAACAGTATTCTATTAAACAAGTGCACATTATAGCATTGCACACAGCACCCACGTAGGGCGCATGCTTTTACTGGGCGGGGAGGCCCCGCCAACGCCATATCCAAATCAATATCAGAGAAAAATGTTTCAAAATCGTGAGTTATCGTGCTTAAAAAAAGAAAGGCCGCAGGGGTTACCTGCGGCCTTATATGGTTACTTGAATAGTAGCAATAAGGTTAACGCCCCCTAGTTTGAGAGTTAAAACCGTGCCACCACCAATTTGTATTGCTAAATTTGAACATACTACTTGTTATTTATGGTACAAATTAAAATACTTTTTTGGTAAGAAGCAAATTTAGGAAGTAAAAAAAATACCGAAGTCTAAAAATAAATCAGCAAAGCAACTGTTTTAAGCATGTAAACAATAGTATTGAAACTTAGCCTAGCAGGTAAAAAAGTCAATATTCTGCTGTGTTGTTATTAGCATAAGTTTCATACGGGGTAATTTTTAGTTTTTTAACGCTGTTAGAATAGGCTGTACGTATGCGAAAAAATAGTTGACTGATGGTTTCCCAAAAATCGTTTAAATTCCTTGACCTATATGTATTTTAGTTGTAAATTACCAGTGAATATAATTAATGATTGAGCTATGGAAGATAAACTAATAGTAATTGCTAATGAAAGCTATACTAGCGCATTAGTCCTCCAGAGTTATCTGGAGTCAAATGGCATAGACTGCTACCTGAAAAACATAAATCTAGTGCAACCTAATGTTTCTGATAATGTTAAGGTGTTAATAGCCGAAAACGATGCAGAAAAAGCCATAAGCCTTTTGGCTGCTCACAGGCTGCAGAAGGGCAAGGGTGAAACACAACCACGAAAAATATTAGTCCCCATCGACTTTTTAGAGCACTCAATGAATGCTGCATGTTTTGCCCTAAGGCTGGCCAAAGTATATAAGGCAGAGGTAAAGTTGCTGCACGTATTTAGCTCGCCCATTGTTGATATGATACCGTTTACCGATGCCGCTAGTATTCAGATAGATGTTGATATTAGCTACCAAATACTGCAGAAAACGGCTAAAGATAATTTGCTTAAATTTTATAATCAGCTTAAAGAGTATGCTGAAAACAACGGTATGGATAACCTGAAAATTGGTTATGCCTTGCGTGAGGGGTTCGCATCGTATGGTATTGTTGATATGTGTAAGCGCTATAAGCCTGGGATGGTTGTAATGGGTACTAAAAGCGAAGGTTTTAGAAGTTCTGAGTTGGTTGGGAGCGTTGCTGCCGAGGTGGTTCGCGACTCAAAAATACCCCTTTTGGTAATTCCCGAAAAGGCTAACCTTAAGGATATTGAAGAGGTGAAACATGTGCTATATGCAACCCGATTTGATGAGAGCGATTTTACCGCCATACGAAAGTTGATTACCATGCTTTCGGGATTTAACGTTAGCCTAGTTTGTGCTAATGTTTTGGACGACCCCGAAAATAAGGTGGCAAAGGCAAAAATGAATAGTCTTAGCGACTATACCCATAAAACTTTCAAAAAAATAAAAATTGATTTTCAGCTAATTAAAGGGAAAAATAAATCGGAGGCTTTTAAGGAATACATTACGGGCAAAAATATACACCTTATGGCACTTACAATGCATAAAAGGAGCTTGCTTGAGCGCATATTTAACCCCTCGCTCACCCGAAAAATGTTATCCGATGCCGATGTACCTTTGTTAATTTTTTCGGAATAGTTAAGGGCGTTATGTTGTAAGTTTTTTTAATGCAGAAAGGTCAGACGCGTCTGACCTTTTTGCATGAGTAAGCATTTCTATTACGGTATTTCGCTACCAAGTGGCAGTATAATTAAGCGCAACCCACAACTCGTACCTCGCAACTCGTACCTCGCAACTTCTGAACCTCAATCTCAACCTTGCTGTTAGCTGTTGGCTTGTATTTAATATTTCGGTGCTCTGCACCTAAGTCATTGATTTTTTAATCATAACTCAAAACCCGTAACTCAAAACCCGTAACTCAAAACCCGTAACTCGCAACTCATACCTCAAAACCCGTACCTCAAAACCCGTACCTCAAAACCCGTACCTCAAAACCCGTAACTCGCAACTCATACCTCGCAACCCGTAACCCTCTCAACCTCAACCTCAACCTTAACCTTGCTGTTAGCTTGTATTTAATATTTCGGTGCTCTGCACCTTGAATTTTGCATCAATATTTGGAGTCAACAAATATTTCGGTGCTCTGCACCTTAACCATTGGTTTTTAACTCATAACTCAAAACCCGTAACTCAAAACCCGTAACTCGCAACCCGTAACCCTCTCAACCTCAACCTCATTTGCTATCGGTGGTTGATTTTTACTTGATATTTCGGTGCTCTGCACCTAAGATAATACGGGCTTAGCCCGTCCTTTCTTTTACTGTATATTATGAAAAACGTTGGTTACATCCTCGTCATCCTCAAGTTTTTCGAGTAGCTTATCAACCTCAGCATGCTGCTCTTCGTTTAGCTCTTTTGTGCTGGTGGGAATACGCTCAAACCGGAAGGTTTTAATATTGTAATCGTTCTCTTCTAGGTATTTTTGGATAGGGCCAAAACCCGAGAATTCAGCAAATATCATAATGCTTTCATCCTCAGCAAAAACTTCTTCTACCCCAAAATCAATTAATTCTAGTTCTAATTCTTCAAGGTCTAAACCCTCCTTACCCTCTACCTGAAACGAACATTTGCGCTCGAACAAAAAATCGTGCATGCCCATAGTCCCAAGGCTTCCTCCATTCTTAGTAAAATAGCTGCGTACGTTAGCTACGGTTCGGGTGGGATTATCGGTAGCGGTTTCAACCACAATGGCAATACCATGGGGACCTTTGCCCTCGTAAATTACTTCCTTGTAATCCTTGGTGTCTTTTTCAGTCGCCTTCTTTATGGCCCTTTCAACGTTCTCTTTGGGCATATTTTCCGATTTGGCATTCTGAATAGCCAGTCGAAGTTGGGGGTTTACATCGGGATCGGGGCCGCCAGCTTTTGCTGCTAGAGTAATTTCTCGGCCAATTCGTGTGAAAATGCGGGCCATATTGCCCCATCGTTTAAGCTTGCGCGCTTTTCTATATTCAAATGCTCTTCCCATTGTATGTTTTTGTTAAAATTTCTTCCCGCAAAAGTATCAAACTATTGTTAATGCTTTTAATTTATAACCAAATTTTTTATTCCTATCGCAAAATTCCCTATGTAATCGGCATTTGCTATACTATTGCTATATTTTAAGTAACAGCACTGAAGGTGTGAATTTTTTTTTAAACGGTATAGCAATACGTTTTCGGTCAATTTGACACGTATTAAGCAAGTGTGTTGTCATATTGTCTGTTTTTTTTGAAGTGGCATTCATCTTGTAATAATACTAGCGAATGCGATTTTATATTATGTATAACTTTAAATATGGAGGGTATAACCATGATTCCAATGTTAAGACCAAGACGAGGTATTATCCCCAGCTTTGTTGGAGATTTTTTTGGAGATGACCTTTTGTCAAACTTTTTCGACAGCAGTAATACGGGTACTGTTCCTGCTGTGAATATTACTGAGAATAAAGATGAGTTTACTATTGAACTTGCTGCCCCTGGTTTGGAAAAGAAAGACTTTAATGTCGATTTCCATAACAACGTTCTTTCAATATCATGCCACAAAGAGCGAAAGAGCGAGGAGAGCGATGATAAAATAATGCATCGCGAGTATAGCTACACAGCCTTTAAGCGAAGCTTTACTCTTCCTGAGGGTACCGATGGTGACAAGGTTAAGGCTGCTTACAAAGAAGGGATTTTAATCGTTAAAGTTCCTAAAAAAGATGAGGCAAAGGAGAAGCCTGTACGTAAAATATCGATTTCATAGGCGGATTAGGTTTTAGGTTGATTGAGGCGGGGTAACTCCCGCCTTTTTTGTTTGGTTGTAAAAAATATTTACCTATAATTCTGAAAACTAAAATTATATATTAATGTTGTTTGGTTATGGCTGTGGGCTTCGATTTCGCTTAGCCTGACCGTCACCCTGAGCAGATAAACGAATCCGTAGGATTCAAATGTTTATAGAAAGATAAATTGGTGAATGGCGTTCGACCTCTACGAGGTCGTATAACATAGCGAAACGATAAATGCTATAAATATGTAATCCCTCGGGATTAAAATAATCCAAGTGAATATCGAACATCGAACATCGAACATTGAACATCGAATATTGAATGTTGGATAGGGCAGGGTCCTTTGCTTCGGTGCAATGACTTCTCGTATTGCCTTACTTCGTAATTCATTATTCGATATTCATCATTCATCATTCATCATTTAGTGTTGTTTAGTTAAAACATAAATTACTATTCAATGATAGAAGCCCTATTCGACACACTTAACTAACCGACATTGATTTCTATTATGGTCTTTCGCCACGAAGTGGCAACTTAATTAAGCCCAAGGCAACGCCTTGGTTAATAATACAGTAGTAAAAATGTCGCCCTGTAAGGGTAGGTTAAGATGCTCCGTTTCTCTGGATGATAGTAGGCTGGGTTAATGAAAGGCTGTTTTATTTATCGTTCATCGATTTACATTTCACAAAGAACGCTCGCAATAACAAGTTGAGTACGCAAAATCACTATATTACCTATAATTCCGTTTTTTTTATCTGCCCTTACAGGGCGAAATACTGTTATAATACAACGAACCCGAGGCGTTGCCTCGGGCTGCAATAAGTTGGGCTTTTAGCCCGAGTAAGCATTTCTATTTCAATGTTGTTTAGTTAAGTTTGCCGGCTATATAAAAATCATATATTCGAAGAACAAGCGAACGAATCCGTAGGATTCAAATGTTTATAGAAAGATAAATTGGTTTAGGGCATTCGACCTCTACGAGGTCGTATAACATAGCGAAACGATAAATACTATAAATATGTAATCCCTCGGGATTAAAATAATCCAAGCAAATATCGAACATCGAACATCGAATATTGAACATCGAATATTGAATGTTGGATAGGGCAGGGTCCTTTGCTTCGGTGCAATGACTTCTCGTATTTGCTTACTTCGTAATTCATTATTCGATATTCATCATTCATAATTTAATATCGTTTAGTTAACAAGATGTAGCCCACTGTTTTTTAATAACCGTCCCCTTACTACTTCGCTCTGGGTAATGGTCAGGCTAAGCGAAGCCGAGAGCCCTAATTAAACGACATTGGATTATATATGGTTGTTTAGCTCGTACATACCTAGTGTTAATTTTTATAAATTCATATTTTAATTCACTATTTAGTAGCGTGTAGTAATAGGCCGTTGAAATTTATAGAATTGATTTATTAACTTTGCCACTATGGAAACAATTATGGAGACAATAACTTGGGTGGGATTTTCACAAGGTTTATTTGCTGCAATCCTAATGATGTCGAAGCATGAAAGAACGGTAGCCGACAAGCTGCTTACGGCGTGGTTGTCATTGTTATCCATAGAGTTTTTAACCTGTGCAATTGATTACTCTCTCTTTGGCTACCCATTGCTGTCGAGCTCGTTCTTGCTTTTTAACCCAGCTTTTTACCTCTATGTTCAGTCGCTGGTTGATAGTAAATTTCATTTAAAGTGGAGGCAACTTTTCCATTTAGTGCCATTCGTATTTTTTAAGGTGTTTGCTTACGTGCTGCACGAGCCATTTATACTTACAGAATTTTTAAACTTTGACTCCACGTTATGGTTCCGTTTACTCTTCTCTTTTGGCTCACTTTTATCGTGGGTTTTTTACAATTATTATACTGCACGTACCCTGTTTAGGCACAGAAAACAATTGGTTAACGAGTTTTCAAATATTGAAAGCAATAAGCGGATTGGGTGGTTACTATTTATTGTAGTTTTTTACAACCTGTTTACCTTCGTATCGGTTGTTTTGGCCTCGCTCTCAATTTCTCTTATTTTTAATTTCCCGTTATCGCCAATATACAATTACTCGGCAATGCTTTTATTTGTGTATATATTTGGTTTTTATGGCTTAAGACAGCGCATTTCGTACGTTGAAGTAGAGGGTAATAGTGAACCTGAGCCCGAGAATGACAAAAAAGAGCGTTACAGCCAATCGTTGCTTACGGCTGAGCGTAAAGTTGAAATCCGACAGGCGATAGAACAGTATTTTAAGCAGAAGAAGCCTTACCTTAACCCTGAGCTTAATATGCATATGATATCAACGGCGCTAAATTTCCCAAAATATCAAATTACCGAGGTGTTAAATATGGATATTGGCAAAAATTTTTTCCAATTTGTTAATGAGTATAGGGTGGCCGAAGTGAAGCTAATGCTCGAAAAACCAAATAATTTATACTCCATAGAGGCAATTGGGTACGATTGTGGTTTTAGCAGCAAATCATCTTTCTTTACCGTTTTCAAGCGCATTGCTGGTCTCACACCTCAGCAGTACCGAAACTCTTTAGGCTTAGCATAAAAAAACCCGAACTGCATAGCGTTAACTATTCAATTCGGGTTGTGCAATGGGCAAAATAACTACTCCGTTTTAGAATCAATCTCTTCGATAGAATCAGCTTCTTCCACATCCGGAACTACACTGTCTTTATCGTGTTTTAAAATTTTAGAGGAGTAAACCATCGTAAATATGCCAAAGGCTAGGGCATATATGCCTATTAGTATTACCAGAAATCGAGAACTCTCGAATGGATTAAAAACAATTATCAATCCTAATACCACCGAAACTACACCGGCAATAAGGTTAAACGCACCAACCAGGTCGGGAGTTTTACGTCTAAAGTACGATACGATAAAAACTACGCCAATAAAAAAGGCCCATAATCCCATTACATAAACTAAAAATGCTGCTGCCGATTGCGGTTTAATAAGAATAACCAAACCTAGCACCACGCTTAGCAGCCCTTCGGTCAGTCTCGCCTTCCAGTTGGGCAGGCTAGCCTTGTGTTTTAGTGTAAAAATGCTAAGAATAAGCCCTCCCAGCATTATGGTAATGGCAAAGTATATTGCCAATACAGCAATGGCTAGCTCGGGCATCAGTATTGATACTAAACCAAAAATTACCATAAGCATCCCGTTAAGAGATGATAGACTCCACTTTCCAAATCTATTTAGTTTCATAAATATTGAATTTTGTATTTGATATAAATATACGTCGATAATAAAAACTACCCAAATTGAGCGCAACTATTTTTTAAGGTTAGCACATTATTTTAAGATGTTACGCATTGTCTGTTTATAAAATAGCGTAATCTGCCTAATACCCATAATACTTTACTGAGCTTTAGAAATCTCAAACACCACAATCTCAGGCCTATTCCCAACTCGTACGGGCGGCCCCCACGTACCAAACCCTGTCGATACATATATGTGTGTGTTATCAATTCTTTTATAGCCCTTACTTACTTCAAATATTGCGCGGGTAATAAGGTTTAAAGGGAACATTTGTCCGTGGTGCGTATGGCCCGATATCTGCAAATCTATTCCATTTTCGACCGCATTTTGTAAATTGTAGGGTTGGTGGTCCAGTAGTACGGTAAAAAGGTTTGCATCAATACCCCTAACTATTTCAACTAGCTCTTTACGTTGCTCACCGCCCATAGTTTTTGCCTGCTTATCGTCTCTACCTACAATAGTTAGCATATTTCCAACGGTAATAAACGTATCTCTTAAAACCGTAATGTTATGATTTTCCATATATTCAACGGCCGCTGTAACCCCGCCAATATACTCGTGGTTTCCTGTAATGGCAAACACACCCAGAGGCGCCGATAGCTTCGCCAGCTGTTGTCCCATATCGTTTCGAATGATAGGCCCTAAATCTTCATCAAAAATATCGCCTGCAAGCAAAATTATATCGGGTTTCTGCTCGTTTACCATTTTAACAAAACGCTCAAGTCGTCCGTTAGAAATAATTGAACCCAAATGTATATCCGAAGCAGCAACTATTTTTACTAACGGCTTGCTATTTATGGACTTTTGGGTTTCTATGTAAATGCGACTAACTTTTGGGTACAGCGCATTAAAATAGCCTGCAAACACAACTATGGCAACTATTCCGTATATTATGGATGGTATCGCCATTTTAAGAGTAACACTTTCTTTTAATGAGTTATAAGAAGCATCGTGTACTAAAGATAAAACGAGCTTGGTTATATCAAAAACGAAGAATAGTATTGTGAGGTAAAGCATTGCTGCTAGCCAAAATGAGCCAATTTTTGCGATAAAATCTGATAATCCCGAGGGGGCAACTTGTTCAAGAATCCGACCTAGCGGGTAGGCGATGGCAAAAAACAGAAAGAGTATTTTTAAGGCTAAACCAACCCCGTTTTCGAGCGAAAAGATGGGTTTTGTATGCTTGTAAATGTAGTAGTTTACAGCAAAAGTGATAATTAACACTACAGCAAAAAATATTATCATTGATATGTTTCGTTTCATTGATTAAATAGAATAATTATGGTATTTTGGTGCTATTATTGATAAATTACCTGCAAAGATTAACAAGATAATTGTACTTTTGTTACAACGTGCAGTGTTATTTTTTATAACCTATAAGGCTGTTCTCTTAATTATTAAAACAGCAAAAACCCGATTGATAGTATGATTACTTCTGATGAAAAAGGGAATGAACTAAGTGCTAGCAAAGAATTAGCTGGGCTGTTACCCGATTCGGATAGTGCCCTGCTGTCAACCGTGTTTAACAGTTGCGCTGGGAGCATTTACTTAGTACAAAATAACCGAATAGTATTTCACAATAAGCAATTCGAGGTGCTAACCGGATACTCGTCACGCGAGCTAAGTGAAATGAATTTTACCGACTTAGTTCACGAAAAGGATAAGAGGTTCATTAAATTGCTGTTCCTGAAGGATTATTTGGAGATTAGGGAGAAAAAAACTTCACGCTCATATACCTTTCGGGCGGTTCGCAAAAGTGGACAAATGCGTTGGTTTAAATCCAACGTATCCATAATTAGCTATAAAGGCAGTTCGGCTTTGCTCGATAACTGCTTTGACATAACCCAGCAAAAAGATTCTGAGCGTAAGCTGGTTGAAGAGGAGCAGAATTTTAGGCTTCTGGTAAACGGTTTCGAGGATATGGTTTTTATTATTAGTAAGCGGGGACAGGTAATTCAGGCAAACCGAAGTGCATACAAACGGCTTGGCTTTAGTGAGCACGAGGTTGCGCTTAAAGCGTTCAGCAGTTTTTTCTCTGCAAGCCAGCGCGAAAATGTTAAAACCTTGGTTTCCGATGCATTTTTTGGCAAGCGTGAAATATACTCGGGCTCATTAGTTCGAAGTAACTCGAAAAGCATTCCCATTGAGGCTCGTCTTTTTAAAGGAAACTGGAGCCAAAAAGAGGTCGTTTTCGCTATTTGTCAGGATGTTACACAAAGGCTAGAGAGCGAGCGCATTGTAAGAATGTCTGAAGAGAAATTCGGGAAAGCGTTCGAGAACAATGCCGTTATGATGGTAATTAGCACTTTTGAAGATGGTCGTTTTATTGATGTAAACGATACTTTTCTTAAAAAAACAGGGCTAACCCGTGAGCAGATAATAGGTGCAAACTCTTCGCAAATTAAAATTTTCCCCGATATTTCGCAACGCGATGAGCTAAAGCAGCTTATTATTAAGGAGGGGCGAATACAGGAGGTTGAAACATCGTTAATAAATACCTTTGGACAGCATCTTATTTGCAGCTTCTCGGCAGAGATGATTGAAATTCAGGAAGAGTTGTGCTTGCTTTTCGTTATTAGCGATATTACTGACAGAAAAAGGGCTCAAGAGGAAATTTTACGAAGTGAAATTCGTTTTAGGCAGCTGGCCGAATTGCTACCCGAGAAAGTGTTTGAAGCCAACTCGCAGGGCTACCTCACGTTTGCTAATAATTACCTAAAGTCTTTTTTCGACTATACCGATAAGACCATTGCTCAGGGATTACACATATACCAACTTTTTGATGCTAAACATCGCAATACCATTTCAAAATATATAAATAACAGCTTAAAAACTCCCGAGTTGCCGTCGGTTGAGCTCACAGCCCTTAAATCTGATAATTCAACATTCCCTGCGCTTACCCATATTATTGCCATTGTTGAGAACGATAGTATTAGCCGATATATGGGGGTTATGGTTGATATATCTGCTCAAAAAAAGCAGGAACAGGAACTTGTTAAGGCTAAAAATGAGGCAGAGCAAGCCTCTAGGGCAAAGGAGCGTTTCCTGTCAACTATGAGCCACGAAATTAGAACCCCAATGAATGCGGTAATTGGAATGGCCAATATTTTACTATCCGAAAAACCGATGGATTACCAGTTTGAGTACCTCCAAAGCCTTAAGTATTCGGCCGAGGGGCTAATGTCGTTACTTAATGATATTCTCGATTTTAGTAAGATTGAAGCGGGTAAACACATTGTTAACAATAAAACTTTCGACCTAGTAAAACTTGCCAAGGAAGTTTACAATGTGTTTAAACACTCGGCCACAAAAAAGGGAATCGATTTAAGCCTTAGCTATGATAAAAGCCTTCCTGAAAATGTGGTTAGCGACTTGGGTAAGCTCAACCAAATTCTTACCAATCTTACCTCAAACGCCATTAAATTTACGGCAAGAGGGACTGTCCGAATCGAATTTAAGAAAGTTCGTGAAACTGCCGCAACCGTTTGGGTAAGGTTCTCGGTTTCCGATACTGGAATCGGGATACCAATTGATAAACAAAAAATTGTTTTTCAGGAGTTTATACAGGCAAACGCCAATACAACCCGCCAATATGGTGGAACTGGCTTAGGGTTAGCCATTTCGCATAAGCTGGTATCGTTGCTAAAGGGTAACCTTGAGGTTATTAGTACACCCAGCAAGGGCTCTGAGTTTTTCTTTACCCTTGGCTTGCGTAAGTCAAGAGTGCAAAAAAAAGATACTTCAATTAAAGCAACCAAGCCCATCAGCATAAGCACATTAGACAGGCCAATTAGGGTTCTGGTGGTGGAGGATAATGAGATTAACTCGTTTATCGTTCTTAAGTTTTTAAAAGATTGGGGATTCCATACGCAGCTAGCCGAAAATGGAGCCCAAGCAGTTGATATGGTTCGTAGCAATAATTACGATTTAATACTTATGGACCTAGAGATGCCCATTATGAGTGGTTATGAGGCTACAGTCATAATTAGGGATATGGCCGACACCAATAAAAATAGTATTCCCATAATTGCGCTCACCGCTTCGGCTATGCTCGATGTGCAGCATAAAATTTTTAATTTAGGGATGAATGGCTTTATTTTGAAACCTTTTAACCCTGCCGACCTGAAAGCTAAAATATTTGAACTTATAGAATCTAAGTAAACCATTTTACCTAATAATTCGTTAGTTAAATAAATTCATCCTATTACATTGAAAATGAAACTTCTTTCTGGAATTGCATTAATTGCTCTATTTAGCATAACGGCTAGCGCACAAACCGATTCGATACCAACTTTAAACCGAAGAGTTTTAAATTACGTGCAAAGTGTTATTGGTAAGCAGGTTGATAGGGGAGAGTGCTGGGATTTAGCAAACCAAGCCTTAACTCTTACCCAAGCTGAATGGGATAAGATGTATGTTTACGGAAGGCCTGTTGATTACCAAACCGAGGAGGTATATGCTGGCGATATTGTCCATTTTAAGGGTGCAGTAGTTAAGCGTACCGAGGGGTTTACTACCATTACCGAAACTATGGAGCAGCATACTGCCATTATTATTAAGGTATATGGTAAGGGCGTTTACGAATTGGCGCACCAGAACACGTCTTTCTCAGGGCGCAAGGTGGGCACAAGCCCCATTAATATGGAGGGTTTGGTAAAGGGGCATATTATAATATACCGACCCCAAGAGTAGTTCCCGTAATTGTTTGTAAATATTGTTTTATTATGATAAATGTTTTTCGTATTTGTGTTTTATTCTGTCTTTTTTTTAGAGTAATACCCGCTCAAAGCCAAACTTTTGATATAACCGTAAACGTAGCCCAAGCATTCTCGCCGCAGGCAAAATTGCTATACTTTAATGGGAACGATTATGTTGTGGTCGACTCATCAAACCAGCTAGCACAGGGTAACTATAGATTTAACTCTTTAAATGCGTATACCAACGGTTTTTATAGGATTGATGTGGGCGCAAGCGTAAAGTTGAACCTTATTGTTGGCGGCGAGCCAAAAATTGATATAAGCACCGTGGTTTATGCTCCAAGCGATAGCCTAAGGTCGAATTTATCCGAAGGCAACGTTATGTACTGGCTGTTTCAAAATAGAAAAAAACAGGTCGACCAGCAGCTATGGCTAGTGAATTCATTAACGGATTACTATACCGATTCATCAGCCTTTCGGAAGCATCTAGCTACCGAGCAAGTTAACATAAGCAGCTTGCTGTTCGCGTTTGCCGATAGTATAATCAATACCAGCCCCAACGCTTTGGCCTCTATGTTTATACGAATTGAACAGAAACCCGTAACTCCCGATAGCATCACGCCGATGTCGGAGCAGCTGGTTCGTATCTGGTGGGGGCAAATTGATTTATTTGATACCCTCACCCTAAAAACGCCATCGTTTCGCGAAAGGCTATGGAATTATATGGACAATTTCTATAGCGACGACCTTGATAAGGAGGCTCAAGAATTGGCATTTACCAAGGGAATTCATTTTTTGCTCTCGCAAGGTATGCACCCACAGGTTGCAGAAACCACAAGAAATTTGCTGCTCGCAGGGTTTAAAGATTCCGACTATCAAGAAATTACCGATTACCTAAATTACACCCAGTTTGGCAACTTAAAGCCGCTAAAAAAAGCAGGCGCAACCATTAAACCAACTATTTCACCCAGAATTAGAGCTGGCGAAAAAGCATTCGATTTTTCTTTAAAGCTGGACAACGACAAGTCCATTAAAGTATCAGAGGTAAAAGCTACCTATAAACTCATACTTTTCTGGTCTTCGTGGTGCCCCCATTGTCTTGATGCGATGCCAAGAATTAAAGAAATATATGCCGATTACAAGCACAAAGGCCTTGAAGTTATTGCAATTACTATTGACGACGAGCCATTTATGTGGCAACGCCACATTAAACAGTTTGGGTTAGATTGGCTAAATCATATTGAGCCCTACACCCCAGACAATACCGTAATTAATATGTACGACGCCCACACAACACCCCAAATGTTTTTACTATCCAACGATTTAAAAATTCTTTCCAAACCATCAACAGTAAGGCAACTTGAAATTAAATTACGTAGGCTTACTCGTTAGTTGTGCGTCAGTGTAAAAGCCAACGCTCGGTCAAGCACATTTGGTTTTTGCCGACACGTAAACCCAACGCTGAAAAACCAAAAGAGCTTGCCCTTTCCCACCGCACCTGTACAGAATATTTACATTATATACACAGTTTTTTGAGATATTTAAAATAAACTGACTAAATTAGCAGCTGACAAAATAACGTCTGAAATAAGCGAAGCGATTCAATGAGACCTTTGAAAATAAACAAGACCGAATTACAATGAACAGAATTAAGGAAGTGTTGGAACAGAAAGGAATTAAGCAGACTTGGTTGGCAGAAAAACTTGGGAAAAGTTACAATATGGTAAACGCTTATGCTCAAAACCGACAACAACCACGCTTGGAAACCTTGATGGAAATAGCGGAAATTTTGGACATTGACGTGAAAGAATTGATAATCTCTAATAAAGAACAGAAATAATATGCCAACACTCAATTGGATAGGAAAAGAGAAAGTGGTTAGCCACCACCAAGATGTACCATACAGAGTTTTGGAACACAAATATGGATTTACAGCCGATCCTTCGACAGGCTCAGGATGCGAACAAACAGAACCAACCCAAAGCGGAAACAAAATTATACACGGAGACAACCTTGAAGCCTTAAAAAGTTTGTTACCCGAATACGAAGGCAAAGTAAAGTGCATCTATATTGACCCACCATACAACACAGGCAACGAATCTTGGGTATATAACGACAACGTAAACCACCCCAAAATAAAAAAATGGTTAGGCGAGGTGGTAGGTAAAGATGGCGAAGACCTAACCAGACACGACAAATGGTTGTGTATGATGTATCCACGATTAAAATTGTTGCACAAATTGCTGGCAGATGATGGACTAATATTTATTAGTTTAGACGACAACGAAGTGCATTCATTCAAGTTTTTATTGATAGAAATTTTTGGTGAATCAAATTTTCAAGCTGAAATTATAATTCAATCAAATAAAAGGGGGCAAACATATAAGCAACTTGCAAAAACTCACGAGTATTTATTATGTTTTTCAAAAACAAAAAAGTCTATCATAAAAGGTCTTCCAGGTAGTGCAGAAGATTTTCCTTTTGAAGATAGAATAGGTAGATACTCAATAAGAGAATTAAGAAATCGTAATCCAAAGTTTGGCAGGTTTAATCGTCCTAATTTATTCTATCCTGTTTATATAAATCCATCAAAACCAGATGAAAATGGATTTTGTCCTGTTTCATTACACAAGTCTGAGGAATTTAATATTGAAGTTACACCATTAAATAGTAAAAATGAAGAGAGTTGTTGGCGTTGGGGTACAGAGAAATTTGGAAAAAATGTAACTTCAAATAATGATATGAACGCTTTGTTTGGAAAGCCAAAACAAGGTGGCAATTGGGGTGTTTATGAAAAGTATAGAAAAGGAACAATTACAGCAAAAACCATTTGGGATGATACAGATGTAATTAGTGAACAAGGAACTACTATGTTAACTCGACTTGGTCTTGGAAACGCTTTTCAATTTCCAAAACCAGTTGAACTTGTTAAAAGAGTTTTACAAATCGCTTCCGACAAAAACTCCATAATCCTCGATTCTTTCGCAGGGTCAGGCACCACCGCTCACGCAGTATTAAACTTAAACAAACAAGACGGTGGCAATCGGAAATTCATTTTGGTAGAAATGGAAGATTACGCTAATACTATTACCGCTGAAAGAGTAAAGCGTGTAACCAAAGGATATGGCACAGGTGCAAAAGCAGTAGCAGGTACAGGCGGATCATTTGACTTTTACGAACTTGGCTTACCACTTTTTGACGAAAACCAAAACCTAAACGAGCAAGTGGGCTTGGCAAAAATCAGAGAATACATTTGGTTCTCAGAAACTCGTACCTCATTTACAGAACCCAATGCAGAAAGTTACTTTTTGGGCAAAAAAGATGAATCAGCTTATTATTTCATTTACGAAAAAGACCGCTTAACCACTTTAGATTATGATGCTTTGGAACTCATCAAAACCAAAGGTGAGCAATATGTAATCTATGCCGATAATTGCTTGTTGCCAAAGGATTTTATGGCAAAGAAGAACATCATTTTCAAAAAAATACCTCGTGATATAACTAGATTTTAGATTATGGAAATTAAAATAGAAACACTGCCACCTAAAATAGATTCTGAGTCTGTAACCATATTAAAGCAATTGAATAGGGCTTCACGAGCATTGGGTCAACTTAAAGGCGAGGTTTCTAAAATTCCAAATTCGCAGATTTTATTAGATACTCTTACCTTACAAGAGGCAAAAGACAGCAACGAAATTGAGAATATAGTAACCACAGATGATGAAATGTACCAAGCCAGCATTGACGAAACGGTGGCTTCTGTTACTGCAAAAGAGGCGCTCAACTATTCCAAAGCCATTAAATTAGGTTTAGAGATTGTCAGAAATAAAAGCTTACTAACAGTCAATGACATAAAACGTATTCAAGAATTAATTTCACCCAATCATCCTATTCGAAAAATACCGGGAACTGTTCTAAAAAATCCCAAAACGCAAGAGGTTGTTTACACACCACCACAACATTATGATGAAATCCAAAGCTTGCTCGATAATTTGGAGCGTTACATCAACGTACCAGAATTTCACGATATAGATGCTTTGATAAAAATGCCCATCATCCACTTTCAATTTGAGAGTATTCATCCATTTTTAGATGGTAATGGTAGGACAGGGCGTTTGCTGAATATTTTGTATTTGGTTCAACAAGGTTTGCTAGACATTCCTGTTTTGTATCTAAGTAGTTACATCATTAAAAACAAAAGCGATTATTACCGTTTATTGCAAGAAGTTCGCACCAAAGGCAGTTGGGAAGAATGGATTGTTTGGATGTTAAAAGGCGTTGAACTTACCGCTAAAGAAACCATTGTAGTGGTTAACAAGATAAAAGTGTTGATGGACGACTACAAAAAAGAAATCCGCAGTAATTTCAGCTTTTATAGCCACGATTTAATCAATATCCTTTTTAAGCACCCTTACACCAAGAACAGTTTTTTGGAACGTGAGCTTAAAATTCACAGAAACACTGCTTCAAGCTACTTGAACACCCTTGCAGAAGCAGGATTGCTTACCAAAGTAAAAATTGGCAAGTTCAACTATTACATCAATGTTGCTTTGCTACAAATACTCAAAAATAGATGATAGACAGCAACTTAAATAAAGAAATCGATATGCACAACAAATCAAGGTTTCTTGTGCACGTTTCAAGAACATCTACAAATATTTGTAGAATGTTGTGCACGATATAAGTATATGCTTAAAGAATGGACAAATGTTGTGCACGATAAAATAGTAGAAATATGGAATTAAAAAGTTATCAGCGAAAAGTAATTGAGAATCTTGAAGAATACTTGGTTTATGTTCAAGAGCATAAAAGCTTAGCAAAAGCATTTAACCAATATTGGGAAGACAAAATTGGTCCTTACAATCCGTTGGATGGAACAGGAATGGAACCCTATAAAAACAACATTCCAAATGCAGCCCACGTTTGCGTAAAAGTACCAACGGCAGGCGGGAAAACTTTTATTGCCGTTAATGCATTGCATAGCATTTTTTCAGCTTACGATTCCGCAAAACCAAAGGCGGTTATTTGGTTAGTACCTTGGAGTAATTTATTACAACAAACGGTAAACACACTTTCGAATCCTGAACATCCTTATCGGCAAAAACTCAATTCGCTTTTTAACAACCGAGTAGAAATTTATCAAAAAGAAGATTTGTTGCAAGGTTCAAACTTCAATCCAACGGTGGTAAAAGACCAGTTGAGCATTTTTGTAATGAGTTTTGCCAGTTTAAGAGCTAATAATAAAGAAGATAGAAAGGTATTTCAGGAAAACGGACAGTTAGAAGCCTTTGTGTCGCAATACAAAAACAGCGAACATATTTTGAGTGGTGTTGATGATACTGCTTTAATTAATGTCTTACGTTTTTTAAACCCTGTTTTGGTAGTAGATGAAAGCCACAACGCAGAAAGCGATTTGAGTGTAGATATGCTCAAAAACTTAAATCCTTCATTCATTCTTGATTTAACAGCAACGCCAAAAGACAATAGCAATATTGTAAGTCTTGTTCCTGCAATTGAATTGAAAAAGGAACATATGGTAAAACTTCCTGTAATCGTTTATAACAACCACGATAAAACGGAAGTCATAAACAACGCTTTACACTTACAACGTAAATTGGAAAATCTTGCTAAAAAGCAAGAAGCCGAAGGCGGTAAATACATTCGCCCAATTGTATTGTTTCAAGCACAACCCAAAACCAAAGACGACAACACCACTTTTGAAAAACTAAAAGAACAATTGTTAGGTTTAGGTATTCCCGAAAGTCATATCAAAATCAAAACTGCCAATATTGATGAATTGAAAGGCATTGACTTGATGAGCAAGGAATGTGAAGTTCGTTACATCATTACCATCAACGCATTGAAAGAAG
>Ga0265293_10004237_pt1 | contig 25524 bp, 22 predicted proteins | sample Munlanlewell138R_FD_192505 | JGI IMG/M metagenome (GOLD analysis project Ga0265293, IMG submission 192505) | Leachate microbial communities from a municipal landfill in Southern Ontario, Canada - Leachate well 138R | ecosystem: Engineered > Solid waste > Landfill > Unclassified | place: Canada...
AAAAGGCGATAGTATTTGCCTTCCGCTGGACATGAAACTGTCGGCAAAACGGCAGAGATCCTCAGCCGTGGATGAAAGTCCCCCGGCGCCGAGGACCGTGACCACCTCAAGGGGATATTTCTTCCCGCCCGGGTCATAGAACCTTGCGACGTTGCCCCCAGTCGCCCCTATGCTCTCCCCGGTATGATCCATCCCGAGGGGGTCGAACATCCTTTCCTTGAGGAAATCAATGTACTTTTTACCTGAGACCCGCTCGACAATCATCTCCGCAAGGGTAAAACCGTCGTTGCAGTATATCCCCATGGCTCCGGGGTCATGCTTCAGCGAGCTCTCCCTCAGGGCGTCAAGGAGTGTTTCGTGGGGGTCCCCCTCGGGGCTGTACCCGAAGACGAAGGTGGACCCCGGAAGCCCTGAGGAGTGGTTGAAGAGCATTCTTATGGTGATATACCTGTAACGGGGGTCTCTCATCCGGAATTCCGGGATGTGCTTCACGACGGGGTCGTCCAGGCGGATCTTGCCCTCATCGACGAGGATAAGGACCGCGACGGCGGCGAACATCTTGCTCGTGGACCCGATGTTGAACCTGGTCTTTTCGTTGACCATCCTCCCTTCCGCCCTGTCGGCGGGACCGTACCCCTCGGAGAACACAACCTTGCCCTTGTCCATGACGGCCACGGATCCCGAATTCACCCCGCCCGAAGTGGCCTCCTTCCAGAGGGTCTCCCGAGCGGTCCTTACCGTTTCAGGGTACCCGGCGGCGGGATCCCCGGAGGCAAAAGCCGCGGAAAGACTGACAATAAAGAATAGGACAAGGACGGAGATCCCCCGGGTGAACGACCTTCTCATGAAACCGACCTCCTCTCTCGGGCCCAGGACCACGGCGAAAACCCGCGCATGATGACCCGTGGGTTTCCTGTAGATAATTTACTCCCAAAAGGACGATCCCGGGGACTGGGGATGTCAACGCGATCCGGTCAAGCGTTTCAGGAAGGAGTTGAAGGGGAAGGTCATCGCCGGGGTCGGTGGAGAACGGCGATCCTACGGCCATCGAGTCATTTTCGCCGTGAATGGAAAGCCCGCAGATCCGCGTAAAGGGTATAACGGCTTTTCTCCATTCTGGAGGCTAGCATTCTCACCGCACCTTTCAGGTTAAAAAATCCGTAGCTCTCAAGCATATCGATGCATCGCGCTCTTTCAGAACGGTTCAGGTAATTCAACGGTTTACCGAGATCGTGCCGGACCTTTTCGAGAATTTCTTCGGCCAAGGTGTCGTTTACCCTGGGGAAACGTTCCAATTCAAGGTCTTGGAAAGAAAGGGGTTTCAAGGCCGTCAGGAATTCGCCCATATCCTTGAGAATCTGCCCCCTCGTCATGTCGAAATTTATGCAAAGGAAACCAATGAGTTTTCGGTCCCCGTTGCGGATCAGCGCCACGCCCGAACGTAAAGATTTTCCAGTTTCTGTCTCGGAAGGATAATTTACCACGTGATCCACTTCCTCGGCCTCGGGACTGGACATCAGGAAGTAACCGAAATCCGTCATGCTCGAGTTGATACCCCTACCCGAGACTTGCCCGTTCTCAATAGCGACTATAAAGGGCTCTTCTCCTGAAACATCATGGAGAACGATCTCGTAATCCTTTCCGAGCATAGCTCCCAAGAGTTTGACCACCGGGATGAGTGGTTCAAGAAGAGGATTACATTCCCTGCACATTTTGGGCCTCCTTTAACGACACGTTTAGGCTATTAGGAGCCTTTCAGCTATGGTGGCAGGACAGGACAACGAATGTTGTCGTTTCAATACAATGGTTTTCGTATTACGCCTCATTCAACAGGATTATATAACATACAAAAATGTGTTGACTGACCCTTTCTTCATTGATAGACTGAAAATGGCAATTGTCAAATTGAGTAAAGCTCCAGGGGAGGGGTATCGAGTGCGATTGATCACCAAGCAGGAAATGCAGCAGGTCTTTTCAATGTCTGAGGCCATCGAGGCCATGAAGCAGGCTTTCAGGCTCTTTTCCGACGGTAAGACCATCGTACCACTGAGAATCAATATTAATGTGGATAAATTAGAAGGCCAAGCCCTTTTCATGCCGGCCTACGTCGAGGAGACCCAATCCCTGGGTTTAAAAATCGTTTCGGTCTTCCCCGGCAATGCCAAGCTTGGGAAGCCCGTCGTCCCCGCGACCATGGTCCACATGGACTCCCGGACCGGGGAAGTGCTGGCCATCATGGACGGCACCTACCTCACCCAGGTCCGGACCGGCGCTGCAGCAGGAGCGGCCACGGACCTCCTGGCCAGGAAAGATGTCTCGGTGGGTGCCCTCATAGGTGCTGGAGGACAGTCCTCCGCCCAGCTGGAGGCGATGCTCACCGCTAGGAAGCTGAAGGAAGTCAGGATCTTCGATGCCGACGAAACCAGGGCAAAGGAGACCGCCAAAACCCAGGGCGAGATCTGGGAGAAGGCCGGCGTCAGGATCGTAACGTCGAAGTCCGGTGAAGAGGCTGTGGACGGGGCCGATGTCATCACCACCGTCACCACCGCCAGGAACCCTGTTTTCCCCGCGGAAGCTGTAAAAAGAGGGGCTCACGTCAACGGCATCGGGTCTTACCGGCCGGATATGCAGGAAATGCCCCCGGGGCTGTTCCTGAAGGCTCAAAAAGTGTTTGTAGAATCACGGGAAGCTGTTCTTTCCGAGTCGGGCGACCTGATCAACCCCATTGGCAAGGGCCTTTTTACCGAAAAGATTATAACCGGCGAACTGGGCGAGCTCATTGCCGGCAAGGTAGAAGGACGAAAGAGTGAAGGTGACATAACCGTCTTCAAGACGGTTGGTATCGGAGTGCAGGATGTCGTCGCGGCCGGGGAAATATTCCGGAAAGCCGTTGAAAAGGGAGTGGGAACGGAGTTCGCCCTCTGACGAATGAGAGGAGTGATAGGCGAGAAGGAGAGTCACTATTCCCTTGACGTTTTTGTGGAAAAGGTTGCTTCCAGGGTGATCTGCAGGACCTTGGACAAAGGTGATCCGATAGGAGATGGCCCTATTACAGGGACGAAGGAGTGATAAATTATGAACAAAAAGATTTTTGGGAGCATTGTTCTGGCTGTGTTTCTGGCCGCATTGATCTCCACTCCCATCCTCTCGGCCGAGAAGAAAGAAATCACGATAGGCGCCTTCATGCCCCTGACCGGCGATTTCGCAAGTTACGGAGCACGTGGCAGGGTTGCCATGGAAAAGGCGGAAGCGGACATCGCGAAATTCACCTCGGGGGCCAACCTTCCAATAACCATCAAATTCCTGTACGAGGACACGGAAACCAAAGCCAACGTGACATTGGAGAAAATTAAAGCGATGGCCGCGCAGGGGGTCAAGGTCGCGGTCGGCCTTCTCGACAGTTCCGATATACGCTTGGCCATGGGTTATGCCAACGCCAACAAGATCGCCCTTATTTCCTCTTTTTCAACCGTCGCGGAACTGGGAGTCGCTGATGACTACGTCTTCCGGCCGATCCCCCATGATGACATGGAAGGCGTCGCCCTGGCCAAACTCGTGGAGACGATGGGCTTTACCCACGTAGTGCTTCTCGTGAGGAAGGACCCTTGCGATCTTTCTATCGCCGCCAGTTTCGCCAAGGAGTTCGAAGCCGTAGGCGGAACGATCCTTGAGCGCGTGGATTTCGCCGGTGGGACCAAGGAATTTTCCGGGGAGCTTTCGTCCCTGGAGCGAGCCATCGGCCCGGCGGTTGAGAAACATGGCGCTGACAAGGTCGCTGTCATCAGTCTGACTTGGGAGGACCTGGCCATTATCCTGAGCCAGGCCCAGGCCAGGAAGAGCCCCCTCCTTTCGCTGACCTGGACAGGCGGAGATGCCGTGGCACAGAGCAGCGTCATCCTGCGGGATGCCGGTGATGCAGCCGCTAAGGTCCAAGTCATAGCTCCCATGTATTCGGCGCCGAAATCCATCAAGCGCGAGGAGCTGCTTTCCTACGCCCAGGAAAAGATTGGTGAAACCCTTGATATTTATAGCCTCGTCGCTTACGACTGTGCCTGGCTGGCCGCACTGTCCGCCCTATGCGCCCAATCGGGCGATGGATCGGCCATCAAGGATGCCCTGCCCTACGTGGCTTCAAATTACTACGGGGCCAGCGGTTGGGCAGAGTTGGACGAGCTTGGCGACAGGAAGGCCCTCAACGTCGAATTTTTCGCCGTAAAAGAAGTTGAAGGGAAACACGCCTGGGTCAAGGTCTCGGAATACGACGCAGCTACGGGCGACCTCTCCGGGGTGCCTTCGAAATAACCGGAATCGGTGGCCCTGTCCCGGACATGGGGCAGGGCCATTTCTCTATATGATCCCCTGACGGAGGAATTACGATGCATGATGCTATGCTGGAAGTGCGCGACGTCAAAAAAAGTTTTGGCGGGCTCAAGGCGGTGGACGGCGTCAGTATATCCCTGCCCCGAGGAAGGATCACCCTCCTGATCGGGCCCAACGGCAGCGGCAAGACAACCCTCGTAAACAGTATCACGGGATTCCTCCGGTCCGACGGCGGGCAGGTCTACCTGGAAGACAAGGAGATCACCCATTGGCCCATGCACAGGATCTGCAAAGAGGGAATGGTGCGCTCCTTCCAGCTTCCCGCTCCCTTCGGGGGTTTGAGCGTACTCGGAAACCTCCTCGTCGCCTGTGAAAGCGCTTGCGGTGAATCCCTTTTGAAATGCCCCTTCAAGGGGCTGTGGAAAGTAAAAGAAAACGACAACGTTCGGGAAGCCTTTTCCATGGCCGAAGCCATGGAACTCACACCTTATTGGGACGCCGCCATGTCGGAAACATCTACCGGCCACATTAAACTCGCCGAAATAGGACGGGCCCTCCTGGCCGGCGCGAAACTCGTCATCCTCGATGAACCCATTTGCGGGGTTGACCCGGTCATGGCGGACGAGGTTTTCTCCTTCCTTGTCAGGCTCAGGGACGAGCAGGGTCTTACATTTCTGGTTATCGAGCACAGGCTCGACATCGCGTTGAAATACGCCGACTATGTCTACGTGATGAACCAGGGCAAACTGATCGCGCAAGGTTCGGTGGAAGAGATTCTGAACAACGGCCAGGTAAAAGAGGTGTACCTGGGGTCATGAGCGATTTATTGCGTGTAGAGAATCTCAACGCGGGTTACGGGGCCATACACGTTCTCTTCGATGTTGACCTCCAATGCGATCAGGGAGAGGCCGTGGCCATTGTCGGTCCCAACGGGAGCGGAAAGACAACTTTTCTTAACAGTATTTTCCGCCTGGCCGACATCTTTTCAGGAAGCGTGATCCTTGAAGGCTCGGAAATTCAAAGAGAAAGATCTCACAAGGTAACAAGCCGTGGAGTCGGTTATCTGAGGCAGGAAGGCAACGTATTCCCCGGTCTTTCAGTAGAAGAGAACCTGAGAATGGGAGCCTTTAACCTCCCAAAAGACGAGGTCAAAGAACGGATAGAAGAAGTACTCTCCCTGGTAAAACCTGTCGGCCCGTTCCTTCGCAGGACAGCGGGGACCCTCAGCGGCGGGGAAAGGGAAATGGTCGCGCTGGCCGTGGCCCTGATGTGCCGGCCAAAACTGCTCTTGCTCGACGAACCGACCAGCGGCCTTTCACCGATCGCCGCGGCCCAGATAGCCGAATTAATAAAGAATCTGAAGGACAAGACCCGCTTGAGCATGTTGATCATCGAGCAAAACCTGAAGATCCTTTTTGATGTCGTCGACAAATGCTACCTGCTTGTCAGCGGACGAATAATATTTTCCGGCAAACCCGAGGAGCTCCAGTCCGACAAGGAGCTCATGAAAACCTATCTCGGGTTGGCCTGACGAGGGGCGAGATGATCATGGCTTCATTTATTGATGCTTTGACCTATTCCGCTTTGCTCGGATTGATGGGCTTCGGCCTCACCTTGATTCGCAGAACAACAGGGGTTTGGAACGTGGCCCATGGAGAGGTCGTCACCATTGGTTCCTACGTGGCTTTAACGGCCACGTCTTTCCTGGCGCATAGCCCTTATTTCCATCTTCCTGTGGCATTCATCGTCTGCTCCGCGGTCAGCGGGATCATATTCCTGGTGGGCGTCGAGCCGATACGGGCAAAGGGCGCTTCCTCGATACTACTGCTGGTCGTCACTATCGCGATAAGCCTGATACTTATAGCTGTGATAAACATCTATGCTGACTACCTCCAGAACGTTTTTCACCTTTCCTCCAAGAACTTCCTTTACGCAAGGCTCGATTTCACCCTTTGGGGACAGATGGGGATCCTCTGGGCGGCTTGGGCCGCACTGGCCGTGTTGACCGTCAGTTATTACCTGATGCTTCAGCATACCCGGCTCGGATTGGCTTTGAGGGCCTTGGCGGAGCAACCCACCCTGGCCGTGGTGATGGGCGCCGACGTTAAGTCCCTTTCCTTCCTCGCCTGGTGCCTGGCCGGCGGTGCCGCCGGACTTGCGGGCTGTCTTTTCCCCATGAGATTCCAGTGTCATCCCGGCATAGGGACGAGCATGATAGCGACCATGTTCGCCGTAAGCATTTTTGGCGGTATAGAAAAAATGTACGGACCTCTCCTGGCGGGCCTGGTATTGGGATTTGCCCAAATCTACGGCATAGACCTTTTATCCTCCCTGGTCGGGCCGGGGGTGATACCCTTCAAGGACCTTATACCGATGATCGTGCTCCTGTTAACCCTCCAGTTCCTGCCGGAGGGTTTGAGCGGTTTCGTCGGCAGGAGGAGGGGGTAATGTCATGAGTGGACAGTGGTTTCTTTTTTCCGTCGACCTTCTGGCCCTCTTCGGGATTTACCTCGCTCTTAACCTCAGTCTACGACTCCAACTGGGCTACACGGGCATTGCCAATTTCGGGCTTGTCCTCGCTTTCACAGGCGGGGCCTATGTCGGAGGGTGGCTTCCCATCAGGCTGGGGATGTGGCTTGTTGAGGTAGATCCTTCCCTGGCGGAAGATATGATCTGGAACAATGTCATCATAGCTTCGCAGGTGGATCTCTCTCTCCACGGGGCCCCCGGAACGGCAATGACTATTCTTTTGATTACTCTCCTGGCAGCAGGTGCCGCAGGGGCGCTCCTCGGTCTCTTGTCGGGCTACCCGGCCGTAAGATTGGGCGGTGATTACCTGGCGATCTCCCTTCTGGCTTTCGGAGAGGTTCTTGCCATCATCGGCAACAATTATGACCCCGTCGTGGGTGGACCGTTGGGTGTACGGATACCCGATGTTTGGGCCTGGGCCGGTGACTGGAGATTCATGGCTGCATCACTGGCCAATTGCGCATTAGCGTTTGGAGTATGGCTTTACCTGGACTCCATTGAGAAATCCCCCATGGGGCGAATGCTGCGGGCTATCAGGGACAATCCCGACGCCGCCTCATCGTTGGGAAAGAACGTGGCAAAGATTCGCCTGAACGTCATGGTGACCGGCGGGATAATCTGCGGGCTCGCCGGAGCAATGTACACCCTTTATACAACAGGTGTGGCGCCCAGCGCGCTCAGCAGGTTTGACTGGACCTTCCTTCCCTGGGTCATGGTAGTCTTCGGCGGAAGCGGCAGCAATGTGGGGGTCCTCATCGGAACCTTTGTTTTCATCCTGGTTCAGAAACTTATCATCTCCTACAAGTTCGCCCTTTCTTTCCTCCCCTTCGACCCGGTCTGGCTCCAATTTCTGCTGATGGGACTGGTATTGGTCATTGTCCTGAATTTCCGGCCTTCGGGCCTTGTTACAGAAAAGGCCAGTTATGCCTTGAGCCGTCGCGAGATGGCAAAAGCCACGGGAAAGGAGACACTCTGAGCGCGACCACGGGGATGAATGGCACCAAAGTAGGCACGTCACCAACAAGAATTTCGAGATCCTTGCGTGGACTTCGAAAAAGCCGGTGAGGCTTCAAAGCCTCACCGGCTTTCTTTTTGAACAGAGGATCACGGGTGAGGCACGAGGCGGAAAGGATTTAAAGGGTTCCCATCCTTTCTTTATCGTCGGGCGTCAAAGTGCTCAAAACAGGATACTTCTCTGGATCTCTTTTTCTTAGAATCGCCATGAGCAGGTGCAAGCCATAACCGATCAAAAAGTATATCGCCAGGGAAATATAGCCGCCGATTTCCAGTTCAAGTGCTGAACCTATCACTATCCATACGGAAATGAACAGCCCGATGATGAAGATCTTGTCTCCTCCGGGCGCCCTGTAAGGACGTTCCCAATCGGGGTACATTCTACGCAGTTTCATCGCGTTCATGCAGCACATGAAATAGACCACTCCGGCAGCGATGCAGGATACGGCATAGATGTACTGAACCCAGTTAGCTCCCGTGAACAGGCAGAAAAATACCGAGAAGAAAAGAACGGCAAGGTTGGAAACCCACGGCTGCCCATAGCGGTTTACTTCCATGAAGATCTTGGGCAACTGGTTAAGTTGAGCTGCTCCGTAGAGGCAACGGGCAGAGGACACCCAGAACCCCATCAGTGTGGTCAAGGCGTGGAGGATACCGGCGATTATCGCGAGGACCCCGATTATGGCGGGCAGCCCCAGCTTCGCGACGATCTCGGGCTCCGGCATCGCCATGTTCGCAATCTCCTCCCAGGGTGCCATACCGCCCATCGCCAAAACAACAATACAATAAAGAATGGCAGGGATAAAAAGGGCTGATAAAAAAACCATCCACATCTTGCTTGCAGGAAAGTTTGTCTCTTCGATTAGTGTAGGCGTGAACTCAAAGCCTATGAACTTAAGCGTGAAAACGGCCATGGCGATAAAGATCCCGTAGGAACCCCTGGGGAAAAATCCCCCGTGGAAAGTAATGTTGGACATCGACCAACTGCCGCTCGTGAAGAAACTGACCGCCACGAATAAAGAGATGGCCACCATGGAAAAGAAAAAGATGTTGGCTAGCAACCCAGTAAGCTTGATTTCAAAGTTGGACAGGATGTACCAGCAAAGGACCATACCGATGGCCACAGCTTTTGCCATTTCCGCGGGGATTGGGATGAAGTGGTTCAGGGCCGTCAGAAAAATGAACGCCATCAGTGGCGGCTCTACGACCTGGACAAGAAACATCATCCATTGGGTGCTCCACCCGATCGTCGGTCCATAGGCGTTAGTAGTCCAAACGTCAACCGCCGAGGCAAAGGGTAGCATCGCCGTTAGTTCAGCGAAGGCAAGACCTACCGGCAACAACAGGACAGCCAGGATGGGGAAAATGAAGGCCGATCCCGCCCCACTGACACTGAACCAGTAGGGAGCTTCCGCCAACCACCCGCCTATAACCGCACCGGACGCGATCGAGACCATGGTAATAAAAGATAGGTCTCGTTTCAGTTTCCCCTGGGCCAACTGTCTTACCTCCTTTCAGGAAAAAGTAAGTTTTTTGGATCAATTTATCGCCTGTAGAAGTTCTTCCGTATTGATAACGTGGCAATAGATATTGTTCAAGACCGCCAGTTCATGGTTCTGGATCTCTTCCGTTGCCGCCATGCAGCCATCCTCGATAAGCCAGACCTTGAAACTTTCGTCGGCCAGGCCTCTTACCGTCCCGGAAACACACTGGTCAGTGAAGACTCCCGTGACCACCACTGTATCGATTCCCATATTCTTGAGAATCAGGGCCAGCCTGGTCCCATTGATAGCGCTGTCGGTGGTTTTAGTGATCACTATCTCATCCTCGATGGGGGTCAGTTCCGGCACGATCTCAGCATCCTTAGAGCCGGGAGGCAGCAACAGTTCGTTGAAGCCTGTCGCTTTATGAACGAGAGAACGATCTCGCCCGTCTTTCTTGTAACCCTGGATCTTTGCGAAGACCACCTCCATTTTTTTCTCTCTGAAAACCTTGAGAATTCTCTGGTTGTTAGGTATGACCACATCATCGATCTTGTCGAAAAAGGATTTCCATTTCTTCGCGTAAGCTTTTTTCTCTTGGGTCAGATTCTCTCCCGTGGGCCTTGCCAGGAATACTCTCTGAAGGTCCACGATTAAAAGGGCTGTTTTTACCTTTTCAATCACTACTTCCCCAATTTCATGGTCATCCTCATAGTAAAAGGATACGTACCTGTCATTTACTCTCATAATGCATCTCCTCCCTGAGAGTTTTATATTCGGGTTTTTGAGAATTGACTCAGATATGGGGTAGGGCCGTTGTCTAAGTATTGCTCACGTAGCAAGGGGAGGCCAAAAGACCGCGTGAGAAATGCAAACGAAAGGGACGGATATTTCGAACCAAAAGGATCGGTAAACCCTGGTTCACTATACTACCCTATTCTCGTATCAGTCAAGTCCGAGAGTTGCCTCTGTCGCCGGACAGGGATAATGTCACCCCTTAAGGGGATAGGGACGAGGTCCACTTCCTTGAGGAAGTGGGAAATGTCACCCCCCCCTGGGTTTTGATAGAGAATGTATCCCATGAAGAACGAGGGTGACATCAGGTTGTCTATAAGGCGGTGTGGAAGAGGCGAAAAAGAAGATCCCGGCGGATGCAGATACAGAACTGTCCGCCGCGGGGAAAACAAGGAAACCCTGGGTGCCGGGGCCTGACCACCCAGGGAAAAAGGAATATGAAAAGAGGGAAAACCATAAGCAACGCTCTTAAGGATGTTGCTTCCTAATCGTTATTAAGCAGCCTTCTTTCTTACCCTGACTTCTCCCTTCTCAGCGTCGACTTCCACGCGGTCCCCGTCTTCTATCACTTCATAGGGGTCGGCCTCCATCCGGTCCACCATGGTGCACTCGACCATGACCGCTGCCGATACGATGACAGGCTCCGTCTCTACAAGTATTATGGCCGCCGGCAGGTTCTGCTTCATCCAAAGCTGGTAAAAGCCGTCCACTTGGACCACCGAGCTGCCCTTGCCGGATTTAAGCACCAGTATTTTGTTTGCGATGCTTTTCCCGTGGATGGCGTGATTCCTTTCAATAACTTCACCGGTCTCGGGGTCCGTCAAATAAAAGCACATGGCGTCTTTGGATACGACCGCCTCCCCCTCGGCACAACCCTTGACTATCTTGCGGCACTTGTAGACTTTTACATCCTGAGACATCAGTCTATCCTCCCTTTTATCGCTGCCTCGACGCATTCGGAAAGTCTGCGGATCGCGAAGGGCTGCCCGCGGCGCTCCCTGTAATAGGCGCACTTAGGGGAGTCCGTAAGGCCGAGGTGCCCTTCAAAGGATTTCCAGCAGGGTTCATCGATGCAGGTGTCCCCCACCATTCGAACTCCGAGTAGCTCGAGCTTCTGTCGAAGGTGTGAACGCTCGGCCAGCTCGACGGCGCCCGCTTCCGCCAGGATCCAGAAAGCGGTATTATGGCTGACCTTCCTTCCGGCGAAGAGTCTGTCGATCTCCAGAATCTGGTCGTAGGTGTAGTGGGGGCATCCCAGCATGACCAGGTTGATATCGCCGGTAGCGGCGGTGAGCTTGGATTCCTGGTCTTTCAAGTCCTTCGCCGTGATGATAGCCTTGGCGGCTGGCATCTTCTTGCCTCCGAAGGCGGCTTCGATAGTGGGCGCTTCTGGCGTGACGCCGACCATATGGTACATGGCGACGGCGCCGCTTGTGGCTGCCTCGGCTCCGAAATAAAGGTAGTCTTCCGGCCCGGGGTTGACTTTATGTTTGAAACGAAGGACGGGATTATGGTAACCTGCCAACTCACCAACGCAGTGCCCGAGAATACCCCAGTCGTAGCAATCCTTTAATTCGGCCTCGACCTCGATCAGGAGATGGCCGTGTCTATTTTCGTCTAGGTGGAACCCGTAATAAGGAGTTTTCCCGATCACCGCCGCGGCCAGGGCGCTTATGGAAGACTCGCGGTTGGAGCGTGCGCCGAGAGCTCCGTTGACGTAAGGCGTTGCGCTGGATTCGGAGTAGGCGATATGCTCGCCAAAAAAGGGCACGCCCGTGCTCAGCCCTGGGGCGCAGTGATAGGTCAGTTTCGCGCCTATTTTACGGTATGCTTCGCCGGTCCGGTTTGCCAGGTCGAGTTCTTCCTTCGTCACGTCAAAAAATTTTGTAAGGTAGCATGTATCCCAATAGGGGTTCGTCGTCGGTGTGATCGCACAGGTAGCTCCTCCGCTGACGAGGAGTTCGCACCAATAGGTATCACCCTCCTGCCCGCTGAGCGCGACATGGGCACGCTTAACGGGTATCAACTTTTCCGCGTCGAAGGTAAGCCCGAGGGCGTAGAGCATTTCCATTGCCTTCTGCTTTCCCGGTCCCTGGGAACCGTCCAGTATCCGCTTCTCTTCGTCTGTGAGAAACATGGTCAGCCGCCTTTCTTTATTGTGATCTGCCTATGATGGGCAGCGAGATCCCGCCCATCGGGATAATGCCTATCGTTGCGCCGGGAATGAGCTCCAGGGCCATGTCCAGGGCCTCCTGGACCGTAGGGAAGGGAGTGTACTGCATGGCGGCGATGTCCTCCTCCGTCAGACCCTCGGTAACGGAAAAGATCTTCGCCTTTTCTCTCGCGCGGCAGTTACATATGGAGAGAACGGCCGACACCATGTCGGCTTCCACATCTTCTGGTGAAGCCGCCCGAAGCTTTCTTAGCGCTTCGTCCAATGAAAGCGAAAGCCATTCCTTGAAAAGGGGATGGTTGTGGGCGAGCCCCTCCTCGCAAGGGGCGGCGAAAATAATAACTCCGCCTTTTTTTACCGCGAAATACGCACAGCTGACACCCTTGGTCGCTTGCCAGTAGTCCATGTCGGAAGGCCAGGAGCTCACTACAACTATATCCGCGGGCTGAGGCACGGAGATTCTGAAGGACCTCTCGGCCAGCTTTATTCCCTCCCTGTGAGCCCTAATGAAATCGCCCGAGAAAACCCCTGCTATTTCACCCTGGTAATTTTTGACTATATTGACAATGAAAGCGAGCCCCGCGATCCTCGCCACTCCCTCTATCCCCTCGCGGCAGGGGTTGCCGTCGGCCACCCCCAGGGGTATATCGGGACAAAAACCGGCCGCCGCATGCGTGGCGGAGGTAGTGACAAAGCCGCAGACTCCGGGCTGTAGGATCTTGGCGCCCCCGGCGTAACCGGCGTCACAATGGGGCACTATATTACCCACCCCCACGAGGAGATCTGAAGCCAGGGCGTAACGGTTTACGTGGGCGGGGATCTTGTAATCACCCGCCATGACCGTTCCAATATCCACCATATCCTCGGCGACCGTCGCGTCATGCTGTACCACCTTGAATCGCCGCACCATTTCGGGGCCGAGTTTTTCAAGAATTTCCCGGTCGGTCATTATCCTGTGGGTCCCCGGAGCCGTGAGGAAACTCATGGCATCGTCGGGAACTCCGTTTTCTTCGAGGTATCCCGTGATCAGCGGCATTATGATGTCGAGAGGCGTTCTGCGGGTGCTGTCCTCGACTAGGAAGACGATGTTCTTCTTTCCTCGGGCGAGATCCTTGAGCGGCGGGGTTCCAAGGGGCGATTCAAGCGATGATACAAGGGCATCTTTGAGGTCTTTTAAGGGGGGGATATTGGACATTTCGCCCTTGAATATTACGGATTCTTCGGGCGCTTCAAAACCGACCTTCCTGTCCCCGTAGGGGATATCATATCTCATGGGCTGACATCATCTCCGCATAGGATTGGAACGTTCAAGATGTGTAGCCTGTATACTGCTTTCAGTCACAGATCCTGATCGGGCAACCTTAAACGGATGATCTCCAGTACAGCGTGAAAGGCACTTCTATTTCGGATAATATCATCTACGATTATTATGTCAATGATGACGGCGGGTAAGGCAAGGCTTCGAAGGACCGCATATTATTAAATAACAATGGGTTTCGTGGACAGTTTAATAATATAAATGTATATTTGATGTATACATCTAAAGCATCCTTTGGAGGAGCGCCTATGAATGTCAGCAAGAGGTCCAGCTGGTCAAAAGCATACGGGTGGATCCGTGACGCAATTCAATCAGGGCATATCGAGATGGGTTCGCCCTTGCCGGAAAACCAGCTAGCGAGGGAAATAGGCGTGAGCAGGACCCCCGTCCGTGAGGCTTTGCGCTGTCTTGAGCAGGATGGTTATGTCACGATAATCCCTCAAAAAGGAGCCTTTGTTTCGCGTATTTCTCTCGAAGACCTCAAGGAAATATACGATATCAGGAAACTCCTGGAACCCTTCGCTGCCTTATCGGCCGTGAACAGGATCCCCAAAGAAGTGATCGATGATATGGAAAGGGACTGGACGACACTGAAAAAGGAGGCTTCCGCCGGAGAGGTTGATCTTTCGAGAGTCTCGGAGATGGACTACCGGACACACATGACAATTACCGATTATGGGACAAATAAACGCATCGGGGCCATCATCGCGAACTACCACGCCCAGATACAACTTTTTCAGAGACTCTCTGCCCAGTCGCTGGCCAACATCTTTGAAACCATCGACCAGCACCTGGAGATCCTGGAAAAACTGCGCGAAAGAGACGCCAGAGGTCTGTCAAACCTGCTCTACGAACATATCGGAAAAAGCGAGAGCAACATTATGAAGGATTTCTTTCTCCGGCAATAAAACAGCACGGGGGGGAAGGACCTATGAAGTACAGGAGTTCCGAGATACTTTCAGAACTAATGTTCACCGAAAACCGCGCGCTCTACAAGTCCATGGGGTTCTCCGACCGCGACCTTGAAGGGCCCCTCATCGGCATAGCCAACTCCTGGAACGAACTAGTACCCGGACACTACAACCTCAGGAACGTGGCTGAGTTCGTTAAAAAGGGAATACTCAGGGCGGGTGGAGCGGCCGTTGAATTCGGCGTCATAGGCGCCTGCGACGCCCAGGGCTGCGGACACGCCGGCATGAGGTATATTCTACCCACAAGAGATCTCATCGCCTTTGACATCGAGTCGATGGCCGAAGCCCACAGGCTTGACGGTATCGTCCTGTTGGGTTCCTGCGACAAGATCGTACCGGGGATGCTCATGGCCGCGGCCAGGCTCGACCTGCCGGCCATACTGCTCGTGGGCGGCCCCATGGCCGGCGGCATAGAATTCGACGGGCGAAAGAGCGATTCCACATCGGTATCCGAGGCCGTGGGCATGCTCAGCGCCGGCCTGATAAGCAAAGAGGAGTTTTCCCGATTGGAAGACAATGCCGCCCCCTCCTGCGGGTCATGCTCCTACTACGGCACGGCGAATTCCATGGGATGCGCGGCCGAAGCCATGGGCCTGTCGCTTACGGGGTCGTCCCTGATACCCGCGACCTCCTCGGCGAGGATGAGGGCCGCGGAAGCGACGGGCAGAGCCATCGTGGATCTCGTCAACGGGGGCGTCACGGCGCGGAGGATCATTACAAAGGCTTCCCTCGAAAACACCGCCAGGGTAATGGTCGCCACGGGTGGATCCACGAATACCTTTATCCATCTTTCCGCAATAGCCAATGAAATAGGGATAGGCGCGGAAACAATGATGGATATTTACGACGGGGCGAGCGTAGCGATCCCCTCCGTTGCGAGGGTCAACCCCTCCTCCGAATACGACATGGAAGATTTTTACCGCGCCGGGGGTATCCCCCAGGTAATGAAGGAACTGGGTGAAGATTTAGACCTCTCCTGCCTGACCGTGAGCGGCGAGACCCTTGGGGAGAACCTGGAAAAGTGGTCTCACCCCTTCGAGGTCGACCGACGGGTCATACGATCAAAAGGAGACCCCTTCAGCAGGACGGGGGGGCTCGCTGTCCTCAGGGGCAACCTGGCGCCGGGCACCGGGATTACTAAACCCATCGCCATTGACCCCTCGATGCATTATTTCTCCGGGCCCGCGAGGGTCTTCGAGTGCGAGGAAGACGCCAACGAAGCCATCCTCTCGGGGAAGATTAGTTAGGGCGACGTGATAGTCATCCGCAACGAGGGGCCCAGGGGCGGTCCGGGGATGAGGGAAATGTACTTCGCCATGAAGCTGCTTTACGGGCGCGGCCTGGCGAAAAAGACCGCCCTCATAACAGACAGACGTTTCTCCGGGACAAACAACGGATGCTTCGTCGGGCACATCTCGCCGGAAGCCGCCGAGGACGGGCCGATAGCCGCCGTGAATGACGGGGACAGGATAACCATAGATATCAAGAACAAGAGGCTTGACGTCGAGCTGTCGCCGGAGGAGATCACCTACCGCTTGAAAAACCGGGCGAGGCCGCCGAAGAAGGAATATAAAGGCATCCTCGGACTTTACGCGAAACTGGCGGCATCGGCCGCCGAAGGCGGCATGATCAGGATATAAGGGGTGTTTAGTCCTCGCGGGTTTTTGAGGTTCCCGCTCAAGAATCCGACGAGGCCTTACATCTGACTAGGGACACCCAGATTCCCGCACTAAGTAGTCATCTATTTTCCTGCAGGTGTACGTTAGGAATCTGGGTGTAAATTGACAGCTCCAGGTTAGAGCAATCCCATTTTTCGGCTGGCTCTCATTTCATTCCATTTGGCTTTTGCAAATTCATCCGCGAATTGATGAACGCTCCTAGCATCGGTTGGTTCTTCGCTTGTAATTTCAAAAAGGGATCTTCCGCAATTTATTATTCCCTATCCCCTAAAAATATTCTCGTTGTGCCAGGTCAGGTTAAGAATTCCTGGACATTTTGATGGTTCTGTAGGAATCCAAATTTTTTTGCCTTGAAGAGCGTAATAATCTCTTCCGTTCTCGAATTCCTCCCTGATCTTTCTGCTGACTTCCAGGTGATGATCAGGGGTTACCGTGACATAGCCTCTGTCGAACAAAAGGTGCAGGTCACTCCTTAACAAAAGCCCATTGTCTAATTTATGCTCCCCACCCGCCCCATAGGGTTTGATGTGTGCCGCTTCCAAAACAGGTAATACTTTTTCATTCGTTACCGCACACCTTCGTTCGTAAGCATCGGTAACCATTATCCTGAAAGCACCTTGCCCCAATCTGGGAGTAATTAATGTCGCTTTGCCGTACTTTTCCACCCCGACCGGTTCGCCCCGGCCGACTCTAGCTGTATTAAAAAGATTACCATTGGAAAAAAGTTGAGAAATTCTCAATTCGTTGAAAACTGTCGAACCCGGCTCTGTCTTTAGGTCATAGGTTTTGCCCTGGACGATATTAAGACTCCAGTCATCGGGGACGGGAGCCCATCTAGTTTTTGGGAAAAAGAAGGGTTGCGTTAAAAGAATACAACCGATTGAGTAATCATTGAAAGGATCTTCTTTTGTCTTACGGTATTTTGCTATTCTCTGGCGCATTTGGGCAAAGGAATCTGCTCCGTTGGATCTTCCAAAGGTATCCCAAGCTAGAGACGCAGGAAGGATTGTGGAATAGGCAAATACTCCCCCACCAACGATAAAATTATTGGGGCTGTGCAATTTGAACAAAAACAATTCACCTTGGTTGAGGGCTTTGAATCGGCGTCTACCACCAGGCTGCCAGAAGTTGACTTCTTCAAGTTCGGGTATTTGGGAAAGGGTCTTATACCAATCGCTGTCTGTAACTCCGATATAAGCACGCATTTATCCCCACCCCTACTCTAATGCCCTTATAATACAGCATTACCTCTAGGGTTCCCACCTTTCGGCGCCCCTCTGAAGAGCCGTCACCTCCACGGCTTCCGCGAAAAGGGAGAACAACCTATCCTGCCATTGTGTGCGACCCGCTATTTCCCTTCCGCAGAAGGATTCGGTTTCAGTGCCGAAGCGGGCCGGGTATTCCTGGTGGTAGTGTTCCCAAGTGCCGCAGATGCTCCCCTTCCTGGCGAGGATGAGCCGCCTTGAAGGAAGCTTGTCGCTTTTATGGAGGTTGATTCGTTTATTCACGGGGAAGAGGTTCCAGAGATCTTTGCAGCGCCAAAGGGAAAAGGGGATGGCGTGGTCAATGGCAAGGTTCTTTTTATCCAGGGGTTCTCCTGTCCACACGCATTCATGGAACCCGGGTCTTTGGAAGAGATTCCTGGCATCGGTTACTTCCCTTTCCGGGAGGGGATTTTCTGCCAAGAGAGAGAATACCTGTCCGGCTTTAACCCGCCCCCTGGAGATTCTTTCCGATAGTTCGGCCCATCGTAGGACCGCGGCGTCCCTGATCCAGGGTCCCATCAGGCAAAATTCCTGCCAAATACCTTTTTCCATGATTATGGAAGCGGTAGGTGGGTCGAACTGAAAGACCCGCCTCAAGGTCCCACCGCCTCCGGAATGGGTCACCGGACCCGCCCGTATGGTGTTTGATAGTTTTTGCAGGAGCTTCGAGTAGAGTTCTTTCTCTCCCGGCGGAAGATTTCCCGACCTGGCCTCGAGGAGAAACGCCGGGAGTCCTCCTCTGAACGTGTACCTTGAAGCTAATTCTTTCATCAAACCGCGGAAAGCGACGGGTTTCCTCGACAGCGGGTTTTCTCCCTGGATTTGGGGGATGAAGGTTCCGCTGGAGATTAGGGGCCAGTAATACTCAAGCCATTTTTCGGCGACCGCCCTGAGAGGTAGGGCGACCAAGCCGCCGGGTAACCATCTCACCTTGTTGTACTGGGTTATTCCCATTTCGGCGAGAGCCCGAAAAAGGGCCAGTTTATAGGTGGCCACCTTTCGGTCCCTGTTTAGGACCGATTCTATCCGGTCGATGCTCCTCTCGATCCCGTCGGTCCCCAAGACAAAAAGGAGTACTCCCCACTTCTTCCCCTCTCTGCCTAGGGCGTCGGGGTTCTCACCCCTGCCGATGCAGGTGAAGCCCAGTCGTGAAAGGAGCAGTTCCAGCCTCACCGGCGAGAGGCCGTTGTGGAAGCGGCCTCGCTCGTCACGGCCGGTGAGAGGCTCCCCCAGCGGGTCGAGGGGCAAAGACACCAGCAGCCTCCCACCCCCTTTGAGCACCCTCCTCAAGCCGAAGGCGGCATCGAAAAGGGACTCCTCGGGCAGGTGCATCAATACGGCCGAGCAGAGGACGCCGCTGAAGGAGCCGTCGGGGATCGTGGCAAGGGCCGGGAGCGCGTCCACGGAGATACGCCCTTTTAGAACGGCATCGTAGCGGAGGCCCTCGTCGATGAGCTCGAGGCAGGGGTCAACGCCGAAAGCGTCCCAGCCTCCTTCAAGGAGCAGGGAAACGTCACGGCCTTCCGCGCAACCCACGTCGAGTATCCTGGCGCCTTTTGGGAAGGCCGTGTCGAACCAGGTTTCAATGCCGCCGGAGGCGAAACGGTATGACTCGGCCAGGGGGGAAGCGTTACGGGAGTAGAATTGTTGGGTCTGGGCGTCGATGCCGGCGGGTTCTCCTTTGTTCTTAAAGGATCCAGGGTTCAAGGCTGAACCTCCACCAGTTTTGTTCCCTTCATGAAAGATTATGCGGGGGCGGGCGGGGCAGGTCAAGGATAGCTAATTTTCGCCAGCCCTGGACCCTTTGAGCCGGGAAAAGTGACTGCCTCGACACCAGATACTCTCAATTCCGGTGATGTGAGCCTTGCCCCGGGCAAATTCATTGTTGCCGTGGTCAACATGGTAATGCTTCCTGCACCCAAGGTCGATAAGTCCATTGTTGCCGCGTCATCCATCTCTATACATGGCGCTCCCGGTATAAACCCGGCCACGGATGACGGCCTGTAGGGTAGCTCTCCTGCAATCGGGCACGACCTTGGTGTTGACCCCGCAATTGCGCTTGAAGATGCCAAAGACAACGGTCTTCCCCAAGGCACCATGGCCACGTTTTACTTTGACTCTGCGAACCCCGGAAAAGCTTTCGTCGACTTCAACTTCCCTTTCGACAATAGATTTAGCTTCGCAGTGCAGGGCAATGCGGGAACGGATCTCTGTTACCTATCTGTTGACGGTGTTTCTGTTCAGTCCGGTCAGGTTTTGAATCTGAACGGAGCTCAGTTCCAGGGCAAAAATCTTGAAGTTGCCGGAATTTGGCTTCAGAAATTTTCGCGCGTTTGGCATACTTGTTTTTCGTTGGCGTGACTGGATCCTGGCGCCTTCATTCTTGGCTATCCTGGTCATGGCCCTTCCAAAATTTATCTATAACTTTGCCTTTCAGTGCGTCATGGAAATCAGGGTAAAATTCTGAATCGGCCTGGAAGAATCCCAGCATACTCTCTAAATCCTCATCGAAATTCAAAGCCAGGACATCCATGAAAGACCAAGCCTCAAGAAAGAAGTCTAAAAAATCTCTGAATTTCAGGGGTCTGATCGAAGTTCTTGTGTGTTTTTCATTCAAAGTTTCTCCCTCATATTCATCCACTACCCGATAATAGATACGACTTTTTCCCTTCCTGGCATACATGGACACCACGTCGCGCGTAGTGGACTTAATAGTTATCCTGCCTATCTCAAGTTCCAGTCTCTTTTTCGCCCTCCTTGCCCTCCACAGGAATATCCACAGGCAATGCTGCTTATGTCTACCTGTTGATCCCTGATCGCGTTCGTCAGCCTCTACAGCCCCCGACGGCCACCGCGAGCCCGCTCTGAGTGGCTGAAGTCCAGAAACCCTGCATCCCTGTAACCTTCTTTGTCTTATGTGGGCATCCGGGGGGTGCCACCTCATTTTCTATCTACTGGAAACCAGCCGTTGCCGATCAGATCGATGACGTCTTTGAACCTGGGAAATCGGCTACGGGGACAAGCCTCTTCTTTTCTTCATCCGCGACGAAACAAGCATATCGCGGCCGCGGTGGTCGTTCGGTGGGTGTATCTTGTTATAATCGAGGTCAATTTGAGCTGTGTCCGAAGGAAGAGGTGTGTTTATGCAGAGCAAGGTATCTCTATTGAGGGAGAACGTATCTCGGGTGGTCATCGGTAAGGAAGGGGCCCTGGACCTGTTCCTGGTGGGGCTCATCGCCATGGGTCATATCCTAGTGGAGGACGTGCCGGGTGTGGGCAAGACCCTCATGGCCCGGGCCATTGCAGCCTCGTGCCGGATGAAGTTCCGGCGCCTGCAGTGCACGCCTGACCTTATGCCGACGGACGTAACAGGGTTTTTCACCTACGACAAGAAGAACGGGGAGTTCACTTTCCGACCGGGCCCGGTAATGACGAATATTCTCCTGGTGGACGAGATCAACCGGGCTGTCCCCCGAACCCAGTCCAGCCTGCTGGAGTCCATGGAGGAGCGTCAGGCCACGGTGGACGGGCAGACCTTCCCCCTGCCATCGCCCTTCATGGTGATGGCCACCCAGAACCCGATAGAGATGGAGGGGACTTTCCCCCTTCCCGAGGCCCAGCTGGACCGTTTCCTTCTCAAAGTGGATATGGGCTACCCGACCGCCGAGGAAGAGGAAGAGATCCTGCTGACCCATGGTAAGAGCACGGCCCTTTCGAGGATCGGGGACGTGGTCTCCGGCGAGGACATCCTGTCCTGGCAGGACGAAGCGGCGGAAGTCTTCGTGAACCCATCGCTTACGGCTTACATCATCTCCCTGGTCAGGGCGTCGCGGGAACACCCCGCAGTGGAGCTCGGCGCGAGCCCCAGGGGGTCGTTGGCGCTCTTCAAGGCATCGAAAGCCTTGGCGTTCATCAGGGAAAGACCCTACGTGATCCCCGACGACGTGAAGTACCTCGCGCCCTATGTCCTGGCCCACCGACTGCTTCTTCACCGGGAGGAAAGGTACCGCGGGAACACCGGGCTTTCCGTGGTGGCCGATATACTCTCAAAATACCCCGTCCCTGTCGAGAGCGACCGGGGGTGACCCCATGCAGGAAGCACAGCGGGTCACGTCCATCGCCACCCTTTTCCCCGTCCGGGTCATCACCGCCGTCGGTGTGACCCTGCTTCTGGCCAGGGGGTTCTACCTCCCGGCGTCTTTTCTCATCGCCGTCCTCCTGATACTGACCGCCTGCAGGCTTTGGGCCGACCACGGTCTCCGCGGTCTGTCCGCTGACCGCGAGGCGTGCCGGTTGCGGCTTTTCCCCGGTGACGAGGCGACCCTTTCAGTCAATGTCCGGAACGAGAAAAGGTTGCCCGTGTCCCTGGAGTTATTCCAGTCCTTTCCCGAAGGCCTCTATGAGATCACCCCTGCTCTTGAGGGCGGGTTACCCGGTAGCTCTCGCAGGGTCCTCCTGGGCCGATCCGGCGAGGTCCTTTCAACTTTCCACGTCAGGGGCCTTTCCAGGGGCTGTTACGACATTCCCCAGGGCAAGGTCGTCTCAAAGGACCCTCTGGGGCTCTTTTCAAGGGAAAAACCATTCGGGGGTCCCCAGGAGGTCCTCGTCTACCCCGTGTTGCTGGACCTGGGGGACCAGGAATTTGCCCAGCGCCACCTGATGGGTGATACGCGGTCTGATAGGCCCTTCATGCCGGACCTTACGAGGGTATCCAGCCTGCGGGACTACACACCGGATACGCCGGCACGACGGATCCACTGGAAGGCGAGCGCCCGGCACGGGAAACTCCTGGCCAAGGTGTTGGAACATACGGCCGACCTAAGGCTGTGCATAGCCCTGGATGGGGACAGATTCCAACTGCCCGGACTGTCCATGGAGAAGGCCCTTTCGGTGGCAGCCACACTGGCGGTTTGGGCCGACGAGAAGAAGGTGCCCTTCGGCCTCGTGTCCAACCTGTCCCGTCACGGTCGGTCAGGCCCGGTCTCCCTCCCGGTGGGCTCCGGCCCTTCCCAGCCCAGCCTGGCCCTCGAAGCGCTGGCGAGGGCGGAACTTCCTACGGCGTTACCCTTCAAGGAACTCTTGTCCGTGGAATCAAGGCTCTTGCCCTGGGGTACGACGATCATTGTCATACGCCGCGATGGCTCCGATGACTCACCTATTGAAGGCAGGATCGGGACCGAAGTGTTGGGTACGTTGGAGGTACCGAGGTTATGACAAGCCTGCTTTTCAGGATGTTCCTGGTCGCCGGCGAATCGTTGAACTTCAGCCTCCTCTACCTTTACGCGCTATCGGGCCTCGGGGCGAAAGGATTCGTGAATCCCTGGACCTTTCTGACCATGGCCTCATCGGTGGCGGCGGCCAACCTGGCCATGCGCAGGGGGAACTTTCGATACCTGGCCATCGTTCTGGTCAACCTTTCCGTCTTCCTGGCCGCCCTTTTGTTCGGGAGGGGCCAGGCGGGACTTTTTTCATTACCCGGAGATCTTCAGGGGCTGATGGGTTTTTGGGCCACCTGGACCCTTTTGGCGGCCGGAGGAGGCCGGGCGGCCTTCCTCGCGTGGACGAAGAACCCTCCTCGTTATGGGCTCTTTGATATAAACATGGCGACCTTCTTCCTGGTGCTGCTGCTGGCCTCGTCCTTCAACATTCACTTGCCGGGTGTGCGGGGGCTTCTGTTCCTGGCTATCCTGTCGAACGTGCTGATGCTCTTTTTCGGTTCCCGGGAGGAGATCCCTGGTCACGGGCACAGCCGCTCCCTGCCGTCCCTGGCGGCACTGGCGGCCTTATTGGTACCGATGTGGGTGATCGGGCATTCCGATGCCCTTTCCCTGTTGGAAAAACCGGCAGGGTCGGTGGTTGAGTTCAGCAAGCCCTTCTTCGGCCTCCTGCTACAGGCACTGACTGCCGTGCTACTGGCCATCTTCCGGCTCATGAAGCTGGTACCTCGACAACAGGTCCCGGCAGGCCCGGAGGGAGGGTTTGCCGTCGCCGAAGAAGGTCTGATGCCGCCCGGTGAGTCTGGGTCTTTCGTTCGGTATCTCCTCTGGGGCATGGCGATCTTTATCGCGGTGCTAGCCCTCCTGGGGATTCTCTACCTGCTGTGGCTACTCTTAAGCTTTCTCTTCCAGAAAAGGTCCGGCAGGGCCGAGGGCGAAGCCTGGTCTAGGGTAACCTTCAGGGATTTCCTGGCCGGTCTTTTCCGGGCCATGAAGCGCCTGGCCCTTTTGATAGCGGTCTTCTTGCCGCTTCCTATCGGCGCGGGACAGGCTTATCGATCCCTGCTCCTCTGGGGAAAGAGCAAGGGAAGTCCCAGGAGGCCTGACGAAACGGCCTACGAATACCTGGACAGGCTGATAGAAAGGTTCCCCGGCCGTGAAAGGGAACTTTCCCGCATAACGGGGAGTTTTGTCCGTCACAGGTATTCCAGGGAGGGGAGGGTCTTCGAAGGTGGCCTGAAATGGTACGTGCTGAAATTATACCTGAGGATGCCCTCCCGCTTGAGGAGAAGTTAAGCTTAGGGGACCTGCCGGATCAAGCTTGGTCCAGGTGCCTGTTTACCTCAGTTAGCAGCCTTTGTCTATCCTGAGGGAGGGTACCGGAGATTTTTATGATATTCGATGGATGGGTTGTATCAAAAACAGTCTGATCCCGGGGAAAGAGGTTTTCCAGGAGAGTTCTAATTTCCAGCAGGCGTTCCTTCGCACCGGGAGGAGTGAATTCGCCCTTTTTAACCATGTTTTCCAGCTCCGTACCGTAGAAGATCACCAGGTTCATCGTTATTATCGTGTTCGTCTTGAAGCGGTTTATCATTTCGGCGGTGGACCGTGCATTTTTCACGGACTCTTCTTCCCCCGCTATGCCATACATAATCACGGTATTAAAGGGTAACCTAGCTTCGTTGAGTTTTTGGGCCTGCTCTACGGCTTCTTCTACGGAGTGACCCTTTTTCATCAACCTGAGCACATCGTCCCTGCCCGTTTCGAAACCTATGTAGAGCAGCCTGAGACCAGCGTCGTGGAGAAAGGAAAGTTCCTCCTGGGAATACCTGGAGAGATTTTTGATGGAGGCGTAGGAAGCCACCCTGGCACAGTAGGGGAGATAATGGCCTATGGCGTCGAGGAGCTGCTTCATTTTCTTGAAACCTATCGACAGGGGATCCGCTCCCGTTAGGAAGACCTTCTCGGTGTAGGTATATCCGCTTTTCAGTTCAGCCTCGATGGCTGGAAAGGGAACCTCGGCGTACTTTGTGTCTTTGTACATGGAGCAGAAGGCACACCGGTTGTAAGAGCATCCAGTCGTGACGGGCAAAAGGACGGTGTTCATCTCGTCCTGTGGATAATAGACGGTATCGTCTTTATAATACATGCTTCCAGTATAAACCTTTTTGGTACCATCCAAGAACGGAAAGCCGTGAATCGTAAGGGCCGTAAATCGTGAATCGTAAGGGCAAATCGTAAAAGCAAAACAATCAGCCTATGAATTTGCTCTTGCGATTTGCGATGTATCTCACGGCACTTACGGTTCACGGCACCATACAAAAGGGCCGGAGGCATTTGCCTCCGGCCCTGGGTTATCGAATCGATGGTTTTCCCGTTCCCTACGGCCCTTCACCGGCCTTTAAATGAAAAAGGAAAAGAAAGGTTTCCGGCGGCGTCCTACTCTCCCACCCCTCGAAGAGGCAGTACCATCGGCGCTGGAGGGCTTAACTGCCGGGTTCGGCATGGATCCGGGTGTGTCACCTCCGCTATGGTCACCGAAAACCTTTTAAATACCGTGAATCGTAAGTACCGTGAATCGTGAGTCGTAAGTGCAAATCGTAAAAGCAAAACAATAAGCCTATGAATTTGACCTTGCGATTTACGATTAACGATTAACGGCCCTTATATGGATGAAGCAGATCAAAGAGGTTAAGGCCTCGGTCAATTAGTACCAGTCAGCTCAAGGCCTCGCAGCCCTTACACCTCTGGCCTATCAATCAC
>Ga0265293_10004239_pt1 | contig 25518 bp, 26 predicted proteins | sample Munlanlewell138R_FD_192505 | JGI IMG/M metagenome (GOLD analysis project Ga0265293, IMG submission 192505) | Leachate microbial communities from a municipal landfill in Southern Ontario, Canada - Leachate well 138R | ecosystem: Engineered > Solid waste > Landfill > Unclassified | place: Canada...
GATGTCGGATCAATGAAATTCTCCGGTTAACTCCCGGAAAAGTTACGATTGGCAATTTCAGTGATGGTGAAATCACGATCAAGCTGGAAGACAATATTCGCGGCAAGGATGTCTTTATTATTCAATCAACCAATCCGCCCGCTGAAAACTTGCTGGAATTATTGCTGATTATCGATGCCGCCCGACGCGCCTCAGCCCGTCGGATTACAGCCGTAATTCCCTACTACGGTTATGCCCGGCAGGATCGTAAAGATCAACCGCGCGTGCCGATTTCGGCGCGCCTGGTGATGGATATGATCGTTGTCGCTGGCGTCGACCGGATTATGGCGATGGATCTGCATTCAACCCAGATTCAGGGTTTTGTCAATATCCCGTTCGATCACCTGTATGCCAAACCGATTTTCTTCGAGCCTCTGCGCGAACTGGTGAAGCGGCGCGATTTCGCGATCGTAACCCCTGATGTCGGCGGTATCAAAATTGCCCGTTCTTATGCCAAGATTCTCGGTCTGCCTTTGACCATCATTGATAAACGCCGTCCCAAACCGAATATGTCGGAAGTCATGAACGTGATTGGTGAAAGCGACATGAAGCATGCCCTGATCATTGACGATATGATCGATACCGGCGGCAGTATTACCGAAGCCGCCGAACTATTGAAAAAGCATGGCGCTTTAACTATCACGGCGGTCGCTACGCATGGTCTGTTCTCCGGCAATTGTGTTCAGCGCCTGACCGATTCGCCCATTGATCGCGTGATCACTACCGATTCGGTGGCGATTCCTGACGAAAAGCGGTTTGCGAAATTGCAAATCCTCTCGGCGGCGCCCATGCTGGCCGAAGCGATCAAAAGAATTCACAATGAAGAATCGATTAGTTCCCTATTTGAATTATAATTAAAGGAGTATTTAGATGGCCGAGTACATATTAAATGCGGAAATTCGCACTGACCTGCAAAAAGGTGCTACCAAACGCATGCGTCGGGCTGGTATGGTTCCCGCGGTTTATTACCATCATACTGAAAAGCCAGCATCGCTATCTCTTAATTTAGATGAATTAAAGACGGCTCTGCGCTCCAGTATCCATATTTATGACTTAAAAATCAACCAGAAAAGTCACAAATGTATCTTACGCGGGATACAATTCAATCCCATTACCGAGGAAATAATCCACGTAGATTTCATGGGCGTCAGTCTGGAAGAAATGGTTACTGTCAATATCCCGATTCATGTCACCGGAACCGCCGTGGGCGTCAAAACATTTGGCGGAATTTTGGAACAGCATCTCTGGGAATTGACAGTTAAATGTAAGGCTTCTCAAATCCCGGATGGAGTTACTATAGATGTGACCGAGTTGAATCTGGGCGATTCTATCAGCGCCGGTTATTTTAAAATCGAAGATGTCGAAATTATTACACCGCTGACAGCGTCGGTAGTATCGGTAGTCAAGCCGACCGGTCTCAAAGCCGAAGAAGAAGAGGTTAAAGAAGAAGGTGAAGAAGAGGCCGAAGGCGAAGAGACTGAGGAAGCCAAAGAAGGTAAAGAGACCAAAGAAAGTAAAGGCAAGGCTGAAAAATAACAATCGGATCAAAATGATCAATACAATCCTTGGTTTAGGCAATCCCGGCAAACAATATCAGCGCAATCGCCATAATTTTGGCCAGATGCTTATTGAGCGGATTGTTGAGCGGCTAAACCTGACCTTAAAACCGGGCCGTAATCGCAGTGCTTTTACCTATGCCGAGACGAATGTCGCCGATCGGACAGTCTATTTTTGTAAGAATACCACCTATATGAATGAGAGTGGTTTGTCGGCCTGGCAGATACTGATGAAACTCAACCACGAAGCCGCAGACCTGCTGGTGGTTTATGATGACATTGATTTACCACTCGGCAGAATCCGCCTGCGCGAAAAAGGTTCGGCCGGTGGTCATCGCGGACTACGGTCGGTAATCGAGGCGCTGGCTACCAGTGAATTTCCCCGTCTGCGGCTGGGTATTGGTCCCCAGGACGAAGGCGTGCCTTCTGAAGATTTCGTTCTGACTGATTTTAGACCGATGGAGAAAAAGCTGGTGATGGCCGTGCTGGATGCCAGCTACGATTGTGTTATGACCATTATTGAAAAGGGCATCCGCCCCGCGATGGAGCAGTTCAACCGCCGCGATCCGGGCGAGATTGACATTATGACCGCGACTCAAAAACCAATCATATTAACATAAGGAGTTCGGACTTGAGGTACTATGAAAACTTATTTATTGTAAATCCCAATATCGAACAAGAAAAATTTACGATGCTGATCCAGGCCGTTAAAGCCGAAATCGGTCGCTTAAACGGCAGTATATTGAATCTGGAAGATTGGGGTAAAAGACGGCTAGCCTATCCGATCAAGAAAAACCGTTATGGTTCATTCGTGCTGGTTCAATTCCAATCTGAAAATGTCGGCTTGGTCAAGGAACTGGAAAGCTGGCTTCGCCTGAATCAGAGCATTCTGGCTTTCATGACGGTTGTTTTGGATGAAAAACCAAACGTACCCGTCGTCGCGGCGCCTGCCAATCCGGTAACGCCGGAATCCGTCGAGAAATAATGAGCCATTCAACGTGACTTTATAAAGGAAAGGAAATAAAATGGTATTATTAAGCAAGCGTAAAATCTGCAAATTTTGCGAGAATCCGGAAGAAAAAGTCGACTATAAAAATTACAAGGTTTTAAGAAGATTCGTGACTGAGCAGGGTAAAATTATCCCGAGCCGTATTACCGGCACCTGCGCCCGGCATCAGCGCGAATTGACCAAAGCGATTAAACGGGCGCGCAACATCGCCTTGTTGCCATATAGCTACGACGTAACCCAAAGTTATAAATAATTCGATCCACAGGAGGCAACCGTGCGCGTTATATTAATCAAAGATCATGAAAAATTAGGCAAAACCGGCGATACCGTCGAAGTTAAAAGCGGCTACGCCCGCAATTATCTCGTTCCGCAGGGCATAGCGTTGATCGCCAACAGCGCCGGCCTGAAAAAGTTGCAGGAACAATTGCGCCTGAAAGAACTGCGTCAAAACAAAACACTGCAAAAAGCCCGTGAAATGGCCGATAAATTGAATTCGCTGTCCCTGACCATTCCGGTTCAGGTTGGCGAAGAGGATCGGGTTTTCGGAGCTGTTACATCCCAGATGATTGCCGACCAGTTGCAGGAAAAGGGCTATGAAATCGATAAAAAACATATTCAGCTCGATGAACCCATAAAGGCTCTCGGCATTTTCGAAATTCCGATAAAAATCCTCCAGGATGTAACCGCTACGGTCAAGCTCTGGGTGATTAAAGCCTGACATAAATTTTTCTTGTTAAATATTAAAGACGAAACTGCTTCGGTTTCGTCTTGTCTTTTATAATTCTTTTAAATAATCTTTAGACCGGTATCATGTCTGCCAGCGCTCAATATATCGACGTCATTTTTCCGGCAACCCTGCACCGAAGTTTTACCTATCAGGCGCCTGGTGATTATGACGGACTTCTCGCACCCGGACAGCGAGTGGTAGCGCCGCTAAAATCCAGTTCGGCGATCGGATTTATCATCAGGCTCAACCCGGAAGCGCCGCGCAATCTGAAGATCCGCGAAATCCAGGAGATTATTGATCCGCAACCGATCTTTCCTCCCGAACTGCTGAACTTTTTACATAAAATAGCGGATTATTATCTGACACCATTCGGCAAAGTCTTGGCGGCGGCTATACCGCCGGAATATCGCTTTACTAAAACCCGCAAACTGGTTTCTCTCCGTCCACCAGATGAAAAGCCAGTCGAATATGCCGATCTTTTCGAATCGATTGCCGTTAACCCTAAAGTAAAATATACTCTTCTCAGGCGCAAATTCGAGACAACCTATCTGCAGAAAGGCCTGATGTTCCTCAAAAAGGAAGACTATATCACTGAATTGCCGGAATTCAGGCCGATCAAATATAAGGGTCGGATAGAAAAAAGTATTCAACTGGTGCTTGATGATGAAGAAATATTTCAGGTCATTAGTCGCAAAGCTCCGCGTCAGGCGGAAATTCTGACTGCCTTACAAGTTGCCGGTAAACCGCTAAGCAGTTCCGAGTTGAGTAATTTTTCAACGGCGGCCCTCAATACTCTGGCTCAGAAAGGGATAATCTCAGTTGAAACTACTGACCGAACTCTGTCCGATATGTGGCAGGAATTCGGTGAACGTCGCAAGACCGTGAGCCTTACTCAGGATCAGGAACAGGTTTTTAAGAAAATCAGCGATGCGCTTAAACGGCAGGAATATACCGGTTATTTATTGGAAGGCGTGACCGGAAGCGGTAAAACTGAAATCTACCTTGAGGCTATCCGCCAAACATTAGCGCTCGGCCGGACCGCGCTGGTATTGGTGCCGGAGATTACTTTGACAACTCATCTTGCCGCCCGCTTTCGGGGTGAATTCCCGGATCAGATCGCAATCTGGCACAGTCACCTTACACCGGCTCAGCGCAGTGTGATTTGGGGCGCCGTTTTACGCGGCGAGTTCCCGGTAGTGATCGGCGCCCGCAGTGCCGCTTTTTTACCGCTTCCGAACCTTGGGCTAATCATTGTCGATGAAGAACAGGATGGTTCTTTCAAGCAAAAGAGCCCGGCGCCGCGCTATCATGCCCGTGATGCGGCTTTGTTGCGGGGTGTAGAAAGTAAAGCCACCGTAATACTCGGCTCGGCTACTCCCAGCCTGGAAAGCCAGTATAATGCCATTATTGGCAAATTGGAAAAGCTGGTTTTACCGCGACGCTATTCCAAAGCACCGACAGCCCTGATTCGGGTGGTCGATATGAAAGCCGAAATTCAGGAAACCGGGGATGTCCAGAATCCGTTTTCACGTTTGCTGATAGAAAAAATTCGCGACAGGCTTGATAATGGTCAGCAGGTTCTTCTGCTTCAGAACCGGCGTGGCTATTCGCCGGTATTGCTTTGTCCTGACTGCGGCTGGGTGCCCGAATGTCGCAACTGCGATATTTCCATGACCTATCACAAGAAAACCGCAACACTGGAATGTCATTATTGTAATCTGCAAGAAGCGCCGCCGGCGGTCTGTCCGCAATGTAGAGGAACGAATTTTCTTTATCCGGGAGTGGGCACGCAAAAGGTTGAATATTATTTAAAAACGGCTTTTCCGGATTGTCGGTTCGAGCGGTTGGATCTGGACTCCAGCCGTGTCAGGGATCGGGCTGTCAACATTTTAAATCAATTCGAAATTGGTCAGATTCGGATTTTAATCGGCACGCAGATGATTGCCAAGGGACTGGATTTCCCGAACGTCACTCTGGTGGGCGTGATCAATGCCGATCTGGGTTTGTATATGCCGGATTTTCGGGCTCGTGAGAGAGTGTTTCAATTGCTATATCAGGTTTCCGGGCGCGCCGGGCGGGGTGATGTTCAGGGCGAAATCATCATTCAGACCTATAATCCTCAGGATTTCACGATCCGCTGTGCGCTTCAGCAAAATCTATCCGCTTTCTCTAATTTTGAACTCAACGAGCGCAATCCGATCCATTATCCGCCCTTTAGCCGGATGGCTTTGATTCAGATTTCCGATCTGAATGACCAGCGCGCGAATCGCACTGCAGGGGCGGTTGCCGATTTCCTGAACAATAAACGCGGAAAGATCGATTTGCTGGGACCAGCGCCGGCGCCGCTCGCCCGCCTGCTGAATCGTTACCGCTATCAGATTTTATTAAAATCCCGTCGTGAAAACGATCCAAATGGTAGAAACCTGCACCAATTGTTAAGCACATTTCTGAATTCACGCGAGCATCAAACCCTGAGTCGGCAAGCCCGGATCGCTATCGACATTGATCCCGTCGATTTATTGTAATGCGGTTACGGATTATTATTGTATTGGCGTTGGCGCGCCTGATGGTTGCGGCTGACGTGTCGCCGATTGAGATTACCCATCCTCCCAAGTATAAACGATTGGCAGATTACACGCGCGAGGCTATCGCCCAGACGCTGAAAAATGTGCCGGAAGTCTGGCAATCGCAGGAGGATACTATTCGCTTCCGGATCGTCGCGCGTGCAGATGATTTCCGGGCGGCGGTTGGCGCTGATCTTCCGGATTGGGTTGGCGCCGTCACCCTTTTCCCACAGGATCTAGTGGTGGTCAGGTCGCCGGATCTGAGCCGTTCTACTTTGCGGGAATATCGTTCGACCGTGGTTCACGAACTGATTCATTTATTACAGGGACAGTATGTGCCGCTAAATCTGACGCCAGTCTGGTTCAACGAGGGCGTGGCGGTTTACTACACCGGGGAATTTGGTTTGCGGAATCGAATAGTCGTTTCCAAAGCTTTATTCCGTAAAAAATTGATTCCCCTCGAAAAAATCGAGCGGGTGCTGAAATTCAGTCATCTGCAGGCTGACCTGGCCTATGCCGAAAGCGCCGCGCTGATTGAGTTTATCGAAATGGTCTACGGAGTGGGAACGGTGGTGGAAATTCTAAAAACGATGCGGAGCGGTGTCGAATTCGAGCGGGCTGTTATGCAAGCGACTGATACTGGATATGAAAACCTGCTCAATCAATGGGAAAAATACCTGGCGTGCAAATATCAATGGATATTTCTTCTGGACATTCAGAATATTTTGTGGTTAATTATGCCGGTAGCGGCGCTTTTGGCCTATTTGAGTATCCGCCGGCGGAACAAAGTGACGCTCAAGCAGTGGAATGACGAAGAGACTTACGAAAACAGCGATGAAAGTAATATATAGAATTTCATTAATCGGACTGATATTATCGACGAGCATGTTTGGGCAAGCCCTTTTTCAGGGGCTCTATCAACCGATTGATGCCCGCGGTTGGGGCATGGGTGCGGCGCTTGTCGCTCAGACCCGCAATTCTTCGGGAGTCACCTATAATCCCGCGATTTTGACAGTCGTTCCCCGCACCTGTCAGTTGAATTACACGCGCTATGTTCTTGATATTCAGGCAACCAATGCCCTGATTACCTGGCGGGCGCCGGGACGCGGTAATCTGGCGGCGATCGTTGGCTATTTTGATTATGGCAATTTTAAGGAAACCGATGAAGATGGCCATGAACTGGGCGAATTTCATGTCAGTGATCTGACGCTTCGCATCGGATATGGATTGCCTCTGACCGGTAAATTAAGCGCAGGACTGACGGCTACCGTCATAAACTCCGATCTGGCGAACTATAATTCGAAAGCCTTGCTGGGTTCAATGGGCTTATTGTATTACGATGCGATCTCGACCCTTTCGATCGGATTAGCCTATACAAATTTCGGACGTTTGCTATCCGGATATATCAGCGATGAAGAAAAAATTCAGCCGGCACTGATGGCGGGAGTTTCCAAAAAGTTGGAACATCTGCCGATGATCATTGCGGCCGATCTGATGCATTATGAAGCCGGAGATTATATCGTGAAAATTGGCGGCGAATTTCTCATCGGGAGTAACTTTTTTCTGCGCTGGGGCACTTCGAGCCGCCGGTTTGGAATCAATACCCGGCATACTTTGACAAATTTCTTCAATTCCTCGTCACTTGGTGGCGGCGTGGTAATCAATCGCCTGCAAGTCGATCTGACCTGGTTAAGCCTAGGGCATGCCGGCAGTGTCTTCGCCTTCAGCGTTGCTCAAAATATTTAAAAAGGAGCCTTAATGAGAAAAATTTTAACGATTTCCCTATTGGTATCAATACTCATCTTGTCAGGATTGAGCTTGATCGGTTGTGACGGAGATGAAACCGGCCAGGTCAGTTACGCCACTGATATTGACCAGAAGATATTTAGAAGCGCCAGATATAACTGTATAGGTTGTCATACCAGCGCCTTATCACCCCACCTCGATTTGACGACCTACGACGGTCTTATGGCTGGTAGCGATAACGGTCCGGTCGTAGAACCGGGAAATGCGGATAACAGTTTTATGTATGAAAAAATATCCCAGGAAACGCCTTCCAGAGGAATACGGATGCCGCAGGGCGGTCCCTATCTGAACAGTGTGGAAATCAAGATGATCGAGGACTGGATCAATCAGGGCGCTAAGGATAATTAGCACATATAAAATCCTTCATCACTCAAATATGATGAAGGATTTTTAGAATCAGTTTTTTATCGAACTATCTAATCTGCTCGATCACTGTTTCGTGAATGTAAAGTCGGCCTTGACATATTCATTCGCGGCCGCATAACCGGCCAGGAATTGGTTTGAGCCGAAATAGTATGCGACAGTTTCGGCGTTGAAGGCGATCGAAAATGTCAAGGTAGCGCCTTCAATATTATACTCCTGGCCAATACCGATCTGGGATGACCCCGCGGTCGGATATATCAGCAGATAGCCGGAATTGGTTGTCCAGGTATAGGTTACCGGTGTTTCGTCCAGCACGAAGGCTCCTGTGCCGGTGGTGGCATCTAATGTGAATGATGCCCCCTGAGGAATGATCTGCGGCGGGATGGAACCGCCGTTGACGGTCAGGCCGGTCAGGCTCCATGTACCATTCAAGGCGTTATCTTTTTCACCGCTGTCATTAATGAAAGTGGTGATGTATTCGACACCGTCATCATAATATTCTTTAGCCGCCAGCAGAGGCGCGGCAAGCGTATATTCAATACCGGTCCACATCTCGGAATCATCTTCGATAATATCGTTGAGCAAATAATTGCCGGAAGTCGACCAGGAGAAGACCTGTGCGTCAATTTCAGTCTCTTCGATAAAATATGCCACTGCCGAACCATCTGTACCGAATGTTACGGTCGTCGTGGGAGCATAATCAACGCCACCTTCCGTTGCCCGAACGCCGGTCCATTTCCCGATCAAAGCCTCGTTCTTCTCGCCGGTGTGTTTGGCGTATAGCTCGACGTAAGTATGACCTTCTTCTTCATAAGTAAGAGTCACGGTATTGCCGTCGAATTGATAGTTGGCCTCGAAAATTTCATCCACCAGGGTTACTTTCAAAACGCCGTCTAGAGTGCTCCAGGTAAAAGTATCATCATCCTCGCTGGAGCGAAATGTTCCGCTTCCGTCTTCATTCATGGTGATGATCTGACCGTGAGTCTCTTTGACTCCATTTTCGGTCTGGGTGACCAGACACCATTTCCCGACAAAAGAAACGTCGGTGGTATCGGCATCGTCTTCAGTTGAATCAAATAGTCCTTCTAAACAAGCCGAAAAGCTCAGCAGAATCGCCAATCCGATTATTCCTAAAACTTTTATATCCATTTTTTCCTCCATGCAGTAAATGACCGGTGAAATATAGGTAGAATTACCAGTGAAATAAAGTGATTTAAATCAGAATCTTTAAGAATTCCGGTTTTCAGAAATTATTTTTTACCCGCAGGGAATCCCAATAAAGATAGACGCACAGCAGGGCGAACATTACGAATCCAAGGATTTCGCCCCCGGCCGACTCAGCCCAATGCATGGTTCCAATTCCCTTGGCCAGCGTCCAGCCCTCGCCGAAGAATTTCTGCCCGATGAAAATTATAAAAGCCGAAACGACTCCCATGATTGCCCCGCCGGCGATAAATCCGGACGCGATCAGGGTGCCGCGCTCACCGCGGGCTTTTACCAGTTTTTCATTTTTGGAACTCTTCGAGACAAAATAGGCGACCAAACCGCCGAACAGCAAGGGCGTGTTTAATTGAATTGGCAGATAAATTCCGAGTGCAAAGGCTAGTGGCGGAACGTGAACGATCTCCAGGATAATTGCCAGAAAAATACCGGTTAAATAGAGTATCCAGGGCGCCTGAGCGCCGGTCATTAACGGTTTGATAACAGCCGCCATAGCCGAGGCTTGCGGAGCCTGCAGGGGCGAATCGCCGCCGAAGCCGAATGTTTTATTCAATAGTAAAATTACCAATCCGACCGAAGCCGCCGAAAATAGCGAGCCCAGAAATTTATAGCCTTCCTGTTTGATGGGAGTGGTGCCGAGCCAGTAACCGGTTTTCAGATCCGAAATGAAACCGCCGGCCATCGATAGCGCCGTGCAGACCACGCCGCCAATTAACAGTGCCGCCAGCATGCCGTGATTGCCAACCAGCCCGACCTTCACCAGGATGAATGACGACAACAAAAGGGTCATCAGAGTCATTCCGGAAACCGGATTCGAGCCGACAATGGCAATCGCCCGCGCGGCTACCGTTGTGAATAAAAATGAGATCACGGTGACGATCAGCAATCCAACCAGCGCCTGTTTCAGCGTAACCTGCACACCAAACAAGAAAAATAAAAAGATTACAATCAATGTCAAGGCCAGGAAAATTGCGACCCATTTCATCGGGATGTCTTTCTGGATGCGGTCGCTCTTTTCGCTCACAACGCCCTTCGCTCCGCCGAATAATTCCTTGCCGGCTAGTTTGAATGCCCCGCCGATGATTCTAGAGGATTTCAGAATCCCGATAATTCCGGCCGCCGCAATGGCGCCAATTCCGATAGGCCGGACATAAGTGAAGAAAATGGCATCCGGAGTCTGGTCGCCGAGTCCGGCTACATAACCGACCATCGGTACGATCACCCACCAGGCCAGGAACGAACCGCTGGCAATGATGGCCGAATAACGCAGACCGATGATATAACCCAGCCCGGTCACCGCCGCGCCGATATTGATCTTCAGAACCCATTTCAATTTATCGGAAAGCAGGGCGCCCCAGCGAAAGACCGAGGTCGAGACCACCTCTTTCCAGAAACCGAGTCCGGCGACGCAAAAGTCGTACAAACCGCCAACCAAAGCCGCCGAAACCAACACCCGCGCCTGATCGCCGCCGCCCTCGCCAGCCACCAGCACTTCGGTCGTAGCCGTCGCTTCAGGAAAAGGAAATTCGCCATGCATATCTTTGACGAAATATTTACGGAAGGGAATCAGGAACAGAATCCCCAGGAATCCACCCAGCAATGAGGCTAAGAAGATCTGGAGATAATTGGCATTCAGCCCAAGAATATAAAGTCCCGGAATCGTGAAAATCGCTCCGGCGACGATCACGCCCGAACTAGACCCGATCGATTGGATGATGACATTTTCCTGTAAGGCGTTTTTTCGTTTCAATAGTACCGACAAGCCGGCCGCCAGAATGGCAATCGGAATAGCGGCTTCAAAAACCTGGCCGATTTTCAAACCCAGATAAGCCGCCGCCATTGAAAACAGCACGGCATAAAAGAGTCCCCATCCGAGTGAATAAGAGGTGACTTCCGGAACGATTTTTTGATCGGGAATGACCGGGATATACTCCTCGTCGGATTTGAGTGTGCGATAGGCATTTTCAGGTAATTTATTAACGGATTGATCTCTGGAATCCATTATTATTCCTCCGCTGATTGAAGTGATTGGAATGGAACTGAGTGGACTGTTGCGATCATATTGATCGGTTAATGCGCTTTTTCCAGAATATAGTTTTTGATCCGGTCGGATAGCGTGGAAAAAAGCCGATCGATCTCATCATCCGATAGAGATTCCAGCCATTCGCGCACTTTCCGACCATATTTTTGAGTCCATTCGAAGTAAGCCAACCTCCCGACGTCATGCCCCTGGTCCTGACTGCAGATCCACTTATACTTTTCCATCTCGGCGATCTGAATGCCCATCTCCTTTTCGTGGCGGGACAGACCATTAGTATAATTCTGTGACGGTATTGCGGGTGATTTAACGTTATTTGAATTGCTACAATCTACCATAATTGACCGGCAAATATAGAACAGTCGGACGTTAATTCCAAATATCCGTAAAGGGAATTTTATACACTTGTTTTATAAGCTGATTATTTCCCGCAATCACCCCGCCCGGGATGAGCGGATTTGCGCGGTTATAGGTGATCGGCTGACCATTGCGTTCGGTCATTTTTGCGCCGGCTTCATTGAGTAGACAATGCGCGCCGCAGACGTCCCATTCGTTTTTGGGCTTAAGGCTGATATGCAGGTCGGCTTTGCCGGCGGCGACTTGCGCGAGTTTATAAGTGACACTGCCGCGTGGTTCAACGGTTTTGAAATAGTGTAAATATGATTGCCAAAGTCCGGCGGCTATTTCGGTGCGGCTGGCGATCAGATGGGCGGCGCGGATTTGAGCGGTTTTAGTGCCATGAATCGGACGGTCGTTAAGGAATGCGCCGCGTCCTTTTTGCGCGGAAAAGAGTTCATCTGTGATGGGATTATAGAGCACTCCCAAAATTGGTTGATCGTTTTCCGTCAGACCGATCGAGACCATAAATTCTGGACGACCAGCGATGAATTCCTGTGTGCCGTCCAATGGATCGACGATCCAAACCCGCTCTTTGGATAAACGTTCGGCTGAATCGGCGCTTTCTTCGGACAGCCAGCCGTAATCCGGACGAATTCTAAGCAGTGTTTCTTTTAAAAATGCATCGGCTTCAAAATCGGCGCTCGTGACCGGATTATTGGGACCTTTGCTGGAAATCCTATATTCTTGCTTATAATATTTTCGCAGTATGGCGCCGGCGGCTTGCGCGGCCAATACGGCCGACTGAAGGAGTTCGTCCATGTTGTGAAAAAATATACCGGTTAGAGCTTGGCTTTGAAAATCAGGATGTCCTTCAATTGTTCGGGAGTCAAAATATTACCCGCGCGATCGAGATTATTGATCTGGCTGTTGGCGACGTAATAGAAATATTTGCCGTCAATGATCCCACAGGATGGGACGCTGAAATCCGGATTGTTGGATTCAAGGATTTTATAATCGGTAACGCTATTAAAATCCGGACTCAATTGGAATTGAACAATACGGTTCAGGAAAGTTTGGATAGCGATCAATGAATTATTATGGAAATACAGACAATCGCAGGCTACCAGCAGAATATGCTCAGGATGAGTAAGAGGTGTGATCCGGCCGGTGGCGATTTCGATATTAAGAATACCATTGCCATGCGCGACGAACAGGAATTTATCGTCGGATGAAATGGTCAGACCGGTTAACTGCGGATAATTGCGCATGTTGATAAATTTTTCTAAGGTGTCTTTTTGAGCATCCAGGCGGAAAATAGTCCGCAGGCCGGTATCGGCAATATAGAGATTTCCGACCCGATCGTCAACCAGTTCAGTCAAAAAATGACCGCGTGGTTTAAGCAAATCATATTTCTTAATTAATGTGCCATCATCCAGATTGTATTTATAAATATAAGCCGTTCCGGCAATGTCACGGGGCGTTTTTGCATTTGGCGCCCCATAGGAACTCAGCGCCCACAGAATCCGACGGTCGCTGTCGATGCGAGTTGCAATTACCGGGCCGAGACCATCCTGTTTTTCGGGTATAAAATCAGCGATTTTTCCCTTACGGTCGATTCGGACGATTTTCGATTTATAAAGACTGCTTAAGTAAAGATTTTTTGTTTTCGGATCGTAAGCGATGCCGCGCGGGAAGAGGTCTTTTTCGGCAACAGTGAAGGCTTTTTTACTCGATTTGACAGGTTTTTTGGCTCTTTCGATTTTTTTCACCAAAGCCTTGAAAGCCGGAATATTTTGCAGGCTTTCGAAATCCGGATCGTTCTCGGCTACCAGACCCAGACCTTTATCAACCAATGAATTCAGGATTTTGATGGTATTGATAGTATCTTGATTCAAAGCGTAAGCGCTGGCCAGATTATATTGGATAGTGTAATTATCCGGATAAACCTGCAGGATTTTTTGAGTATATTCGAGATAGCGATCGTATTGCTGTTGGCTGTAAGCCTGAATACTCATCCGGTAGTAAATACCCGCGCTGTCGGGGCGGACTGAAGCCGGATCGGATTGAGCGAAGAGTGTGGTTGCCAGAACTAACAAAAACAGGATTTTTTTAAACATAATCGGGCTACTTTCCTTTATTTAAGATGACTACTATGCAATCGGCTAACTGAGCAAATTTTTCGGCGTCGGCACGCGTGCCGCAGACTGCGCCCCAGTGAATCGGCACCGCCACTTGCGGGCGAATTTCTTTGACAGCCTGGGCGGCTTCGGCGGCATTCATGGTATAGGTGCCGCTAACCGGTAGAAAGGCGACGTCGGCGCGTATATTTTTCATTTCCGGGGTGAGATCGGTATCTCCGGCATGATAATAGGTCAGGTTATTGATCTGAATTAGGTAACCAACGTTCTGGTTTTCGCGTGGGTGAAATTTTTTACCAATATTATAGGCGGGCACCGCCCGGATAATAACTTTATCAAGGGTGATTTGTCCACCCGGAACGATAGATCTGGTGTCGCCGGACAATTGTTGGCAAACGCTGGACGGCGCGATAATTATGGTTTCAGCTTTATGGATTTTGGTGATGGAACTGCGATCAAAGTGATCATAATGATCATGGGTGATCAGGATAATATCCGCCGGCGCTCCGCCTTCGATCCGGAAAGGGTCGATATAAATTTTTTTCTCGCCGGTAATTCGGAGCGACGAATGTCCCAGCCAGATTACATTTTCCAGTAAGTTCAGAGAAACCTCCGGAAAGGTTACCAGTTTGGCACCGCTCCAAATGACCAGACGAAGTTCAGGCAGAGGACCTCGCCGGGCGTCTTGGCTTTTTCAAAAAGCCGCAGAGTATCGCGCAAAATGGCGGTGTGCAGGGTAACGTGATTGGCCTTGCCGAAGGGGCGGCCGAATGGAAAATTAATGAAGGCACTGCGTGGCGGGGCGAGAGTCAGAGCTTGCTCATAAAAAGTGGTCAGCAGGACAGTCGGCAAACCCTTTTTTTCCAGGTGAATGGCTACCTGACAGGCCGCCGCCGATGTCTGAGCGGAACACGGCAAAATCAAAACGCCATTGACTTCCGCTTTTTTCAGAGTGTCGTTGGTCTTATCAAGAAACTTGCCGAACATTTTTGGACTCTTGGTAAATCCGGCGATACTGATAACAGTCTCGTGGATTTTACCGATCATACCTTCTTTTTGCAACAGTACCAGCCGGTCGATCGGGAGAATGACGTTGAAATCAGCCAGCGCCTCACTGGGTTCCCAATCGGTGGCAAAGAATTGCAGATCTTCGTGGTTGAAATTGAGCGGGATTTCGCGACAGCGGTAATCATTCTCAGTCTCACGGTTGGTGAACGGTTTCTGATCCTTGAGATAGGCGCCGGCGATTGAAATAATGGCGATTTTACTTTCGATCAGACGTCCTTCAAACGGAACCCACGGTGTATTTTTCTGGCGTTCGAAGGTACGATAACTGCGCGCCATTTGTTCATAGAGTAACTGTTTACGTTCGGGCAAGGCGGAAAAGTTTGTATTTCTCATGGTGGTAATATAAGAAAATTTAGGGTAAACTCAAGTTGGTATTTACCGGTCTCCTGACGGGAAATCAGCCGTGTCGGTCGCGAGTTTTAATTTCTGGATGGTTTTAAAACCGAGATCGCGCAAAGTATCGGCCGAAAGGTGCTGATAAGCGGTGTAAGGTATTGGACGTCCGAAAGTCAGGCTGACGTTAGTCGAGCGCAGATGCCAATCGCCGCGCGTTTTAGCTCGCCATAACCCGTTGATTGCCAGCGGTAAAATATCAGCCTGAGCCTGATCCGCCAGATAAAAAGCCCCCTTTTTGAACGATTGCATTTTGCCGTTGGTGGTACGACTTCCTTCCGGAAAAATAAGGATTGAGGTGCCGCTTTTAAGCAGGGCGGCGGCCTTTTGCAAACTATCGAGAGAAGCCCCAGGATTACCCTTGCTGATTGGAATGTGACCCCATCTGCGAATCATCCAGCCCCATACCGGCCATTTGAAATGGTCGGCCAGCTCCAGAGTCGTGAAATACATTGGGATATAAGCCGGACAAATGAACGCATCCAGCAAGCTTTCATGGTTACAGATGATTAAGTACGGTCGGCGCGGATCGAAATTTTTCCATCCGTTTACTTTAATACGGACGCCGATGGCGCGCAGAGCAATCCGACAGATCGGTTGGACCAGAATATAGACCTGAGATGGTTTCCAGAATATCAACCCGATAAAAATGGTCGCCGCCAGCAGGAAGAAGAACACAAATCCGACAATCCAGCGACCGATATATATGAGAGTTTTCATTTTATAACTTTTTTAAGAACCAATTCACGGAGCTAATCTGCTGATTTTTGCCCCTTTTTACAATGGAATTTTATAAAAGTTCAAAGAAGTATAAAACGATCCGAACTTGCTTCCTATTTAGAAAAAGAGTAAAATAATCAGCAATATGTTTAATCTGGAAATGTTAAAAAGCTGATCGGGAGCGGGTAGTGAAAATCCGTAATATTATTGCCGTTCTGGGTAATCTTTTCTTCATAGTGGGGCTGATTCTGCTTTTGCCGCTGGCGCTCAGCCTGTTTAAACACGATGCGGCCACGCCGGCCTTTCTCATCAGTATTGCCGTTGCCACCGTTGTTGGACTGCTGATGCAGATTCATAAACCGCGCAATTTTAATATTCAGCGCTGGGAAGCGATGGTGATCGTGGTAATCGGCTGGGTCGGAACCTCCTTTATCGGCGCCTTGCCGTATTACTTTTCGGGGTATTTCCAGGGTTTTATTAATGCCCTTTTTGAATCAGTTTCCGGTTTTACGACAACCGGCGCTTCTATATTGAACAATATTGAGGAGTTGCCAGTTAGCCTGCTGGTCTGGCGCAGTATGACCCACTGGATCGGCGGCATGGGCGTAATAATCCTGGCGCTGGTGGTTTTACCGGCGATTAACGTCAGCGGACGCAATCTCTACACCTTTGAGTCGTCGTCACTCGCCAACGAACAGATCACGCCCAAAATCAAGGACACCGCCCGTTTACTATGGTCGGTGTATCTTCTTTTAACCGCGATCGAAACCGGGCTTTTGATGATCCTGGGGTTGCCGTTTTTTGACGCCTCTCTGACCGCCATAGCCACTGTTGCGACCGGCGGATTTTCACCCAAGAATGCCAGCATCGCCGCCTACAATAATGTTTATGTTGAAATCGTCATCGTAGTATTTATGGTGCTGGCTGGTTTGAATTTTACCCTGTATCCGAAGTTATTCCGGCGGGACAAAAGCTGGCGTTTTTATTCCGAGGTAGTGTATATCTATTTACTGATTCTCGCGGGAGCCGCGCTGATCGTCGTGATTAATTTGCGTTTGCATACTTATGGCACCTGGCTGGAAGCTTTGCGTTACGGCGTCTTTCAGGTGGTATCGATCGGTACGACGACCGGTTTTGTCACGGCCGACTGGGATCGTTGGGCGCCGGTAACGCAGATTGTTTTGCTGATTTTAATGTTGATTGGCGCCTGCCCGGGATCGACGAGTGGCGCTATTAAAAATTCGCGCATTATACTGCTTTTTAAAGGAATCTATCGGGAACTCATTCAGCTGATCCATCCGCGGGTGGTGACGACAATTCAATTAAATAACCGCACAATTGACGAGAAGACGATTCAAAATGCGATCATTTATATCGGAATGTATCTAAGTTTTTGGTTAGTCGCCAGTTTGGTTGTAGCCATGGGTGGAGTTCCAGTCAAGTCAGCGCTCATTGCAGTCGCCACCACTCTTGGTGGCGTCGGTCCGGGTATAGGTCTTTTTGGGCCGATTGAGAGTTACGCCGCCATGACAGTGATTAACAAATTGGTCATGATAGTCAGCATGTTATTCGGCCGGTTGGAGTTCTATTCGATATTGATCGTATTTATACCAACTTTCTGGCGACGTGCCCGCTAAGTTGGCGCATTCTGTAGACCTACTCCACAGCGGGCGGGCTTTTACCTTGTTTTTTAGAGTAGGCAGGATTTAAATTTGCAATGCTTTTTAATGCAGTTTTATGAAGAAAATATATTGAAAATACGAAGTTTAGATAAATACGCATGCCCAAGATAATCACAATTGCCAATCAGAAAGGCGGGGTTGGGAAAACCACTACCGCGGTTAACGTCGCCGCCGGGCTAGCCGTATCCGAAGTCAACACTCTGTTGATTGACATGGATCCGCAGTCCAACGCTACGATTGGGTGCGGTCTTGATTATCATAATTTGGAAAATACGGTTTATGAAGTGCTGATCGAAGGCACCGAAATAGATACGGCGATTACGGCTTCGGAAATTCCGTATCTGGATATTCTGCCGGCTTCGACCCGTCTAGTCGGGGCTGAAATTGAAATGGTTTCACTGATCGGACGCGAACTGGTTTTAAAGAAAGCTCTCGAATCGATGACACGCGATTATAAATATGTAATAATCGACTGCCCGCCTTCATTAGGTCTGCTGACAATCAATAGTCTGGCGGCTTCTCAATCGGTGCTGATCCCGATTCAGTGCGAATACTACGCCATGGAGGGTCTTGGCCAGTTATTGCATACCATTCGCCTGATCCAGCGCAGTATAAATCGCAATCTGCAAATTGAAGGTGTATTAATCACAATGTACGACGGGCGCCTGCGCCTGTCACAGGAAGTTTCGGAGCAGGTGCGCAGTCATTTTAAAGGCAAAGTATATAACACTATGGTGCGGCGCAATGTCCGCCTGGGCGAGTCGCCCAGTTTCGGAAAGCCGATCATTCTTTATGATGCTACTTCGGCGGGCGCTCAGGATTATATGAATCTGGTAGGAGAATTACTGCATGACGACGGGCAAACGCTTGGGTAAAGGCATTGGCGCGCTGATCCCGGAATTTCCGGAAGGGATCGAGCAAATCTACTCGACGGCTGAAATTGATCTGGCAAAAATAAAACTCAACCCGCAACAGCCGCGTAAGGAATTTGGTGCACAGGCTATGGCAGAATTGATCATGTCGATTCGTGAAAAAGGTGTAATTCAACCGATCACGGTGCGCCAGCTGGATGATGGCTTCGAATTGATCGCCGGCGAACGTCGCCTGCGTGCTTGCCAGGAACTGGGAAAAACTTCCATTCCGGCCTATATCATCCCGGTTTCCGGCGAAGCCGAAATGCTGGAACTGTCGCTGATTGAAAATGTCCAGCGTGAGGACCTCAATCCGGTCGATGAAGCCCGCGCTTACCAAATGCTGTCGAATACCTTTGATCTCTCTCATGAAGAGATTGCCCGCAAGGTCGGCAAAGAGCGCCCGACTATCACCAACTCACTGCGCCTGCTCAATCTGCCTGAAACAATTTTAAACGACTTGCGAGCTGGCGAACTCAGCGCCGGTCATGCCCGACCACTCCTGGCAATTGGCAATCCCCAGCAACAGTTCAATCTCTGGCAAAAAATCAAACGCGACGGTCTGAGCGTCCGTGAAGTTGAAAAACTGGCAAAAAAAATTCAGGAATCGCCACTGGTCGAAAAAGCCGCGGCTTCCGCCAAAACCCCGGACTTGAAAAAGATCGAAGAAAAATTGATGCATATCCTGGGGACTAAAGTGAAAATAAAAGGCGGCGAAGTCAAGGGGCAAATCGCGGTTGAATTCTATTCGCGGGACGATCTGGCGCGTCTGTTGGAGCTGTTTGAAAGTATCGAGGAAAAATAGTGAAAAAGAAAAAATATACTCTGCACTTGCTCTCTGAAAGTCGTGACAAACCGATGATTTTGACTTTCAGTAATGCATCTGCCCGGGCGGTTATAATTGGTGTATCGATTTTTCTGGCGCTATTGATAGTTACGATCCTGATCACCTTACCCAAGGCGGTTAAATTCCGGCAGGTCAATCTTGAAAATGCGCAGTTGGTCCAGGATCGCCTGAAGGTATCCCAGATTCTCAGCGATTATAACCAAATTCGTCAGATGGATCAATATATTCGCTCGGTTTTAGGAACCGACCTGATCCTGACTTCTGGTGATTCAGCCTCTAATCTAACCGCCGATTACCTGAAGAGTAATTCCGATCGTAGTCGTTTTGTTCAGATCAGTTTCCTCGAAAATATACCCATTTCCCCACCGGTCACTGGTTACATCACCCGCGGCTTCATCGACGATAAGGTCATGACCAGCGAGAATCATTATGGAGTGGATGTAGTTGCGCCGGAAGGCACTCCAATCAAAGCCGCGGCGGCCGGGGTAGTAGTCTTTTCCAACTGGACTAACGATCTCGGCTACATGGTCATCCTTTACCATTCCAACGGATACTTCAGCATTTATGGGCATAATCAGCGCAATAGTGTTGCCGAACATCAATACGTCCGACGCGGTGAAGTCATCGGTTATCTCGGCAATACCGGGAAAAGCGAAGGACCGCATCTGCATCTGGAAATCTGGCGCGAAGGCAATCCGATCGATCCGCAGGACCTGATTTATTCATATAAAAAAGCCGATATTTCCCTGAAGAATGAAGGAAGCAACTGAGATGTCAACCATTATTAAGAAAAAAGAAGCATCAATCAACACCATTATTGGTGAGAAAACTGTTATTACCGGCAATCTGCGACTCGAAGGTGATATCATTATTTACGGAAAAATCGCCGGCGATGTCGAAACCGATGGAACGATCACAATTTTTTCCGGTTCGACGATTAAGGGGAATCTTCAAGGCGCGCATCTGAATATCGGCGGACATGTCGAGGGCAATATCAAGGCCGCCGGGAAAGTCGCTCTTGGAGACCGGGCGTTTTTACGCGGCGACATTCATGCAACCCAAATCGTCATTGAAGACGGCGCGGTTTTTGAAGGGCGCTGTGAAATGCAGTTCACCCATCCACCAGAAATTCAGCGGGCTGTTGAAAACCAATCCGTACCCGATCGCCAAATACCCCTTCAGGAATAAAATCGCCTTAAATTTGCAAATCGAAAATAGGCGGATCTGTTTTACAAATCAACTTATAAAATTTTAGATGCAGTTTTCTACTGGTGAAAACTGAGTGGAATCGTTAATTTTTGCCGGTTGTAAGGGTTTTCAAATAATGGGAAAAAGATAATGTTAAAACGCACTCTGACCTGCGGCGACTTGCGCCCGGAATATGTTGAACAGATTGTCACTCTGAATGGCTGGGTCAATCGCCGGCGTGACCACGGCGGGTTGATTTTCGTCGATCTGCGCGATCGTTATGGTTTGACTCAGGTTGTCTTCGATCCGAATTCGGGCGAGAAATTAATGAGCCTAGCCCGCAAACTCGGCCTGGAAGACGTTATCGCCGTGCGCGGTCGCGTGCGACGTCGTCCGCCAGATGCCATCAACCACGAAATGACCACCGGTGAAGTTGAGTTGCTGGCAATCGAGCTGGAAATCTTGAACGAATCCCACCCGCAACCCTTTCTGGTGACTGACCGCGCCACCGGCCTGGAGGATTTACGTCTTAAATACCGCTATCTTGACCTGCGGACGCGCGAGCTCCAGCGCAATATCGCCATCCGGCATAAAACTTATCAGAGTGTGCGCAATTTTTATAACGAGCGCAATTTCTTCGAAATTGAAACTCCTTTCCTGATGCGCAGTACCCCCGAAGGAGCGCGCGATTTCCTGGTGCCGAGTCGTCTCAGCCCGGGAAATTTCTATGCTCTGCCGCAATCACCCCAACAATACAAGCAGATTTTGATGATCTCCGGCTTCGACCGCTATTTTCAGATTGTGCGCTGTTTCCGGGATGAAGATTTACGTGCCGACCGCCAGCCTGAGTTTACCCAGATTGATGTCGAGATGTCGTTTGTGGAAGAAGAAGACGTCATACAATCGACCGAAGAAATGCTCCGGCGTGTTTTTCGGGAAGTTGGCGATATCGAACTCGAAACGCCTTTTCCGCGCCTGCAGTATGAAGAAGCGATGCGGCGCTTTGGCAGTGACAAACCCGATTTGCGCTTTGACCATGAAATACATACTCTGAATGAAATCGCCAGTCGCTCCGAATTCGAGGTTTTCAGGAAAGCGATTGCAGGTGGCGGAATCGTCGCTGGAATTTGCGTTCCACAAGCATCGCGCATTTCTCGTAAAATAATCGATGAATTGACGGAATTGGCGAAAAAATGGGGCGCGCCGGGGCTGGCATTTACAAAAGTGACGCCTGCCGGTTTGGAAGGTGGAATTGCCCGTTTCTTGCTGACCGTCAAGGAAGAAATAATCGCTGAATTCAAAGCGCATGCAGACGACATGCTATTTTTCATGGCCGATGTACCCGAAAAAACCTATTCTGCGCTCGGTAATCTGCGCCTGGAAATTGCCAAACGCCTGGAATTGATCCCGGCGGATATTTTTAAACCGGTCTGGATAACGCGCTTTCCATTACTTGAATGGAGTGATGAGGAAGGGCGTCTGGTCGCCAAGCATCATCCTTTCACCGCGGCTGTTCCGGAAGAGGAACACCTCTTGGCCAGCGATCCGGCTAAAGTGCGCGCGCGGGCATACGATATCGTAATCAATGGACATGAGATCGGTGGCGGCAGTATTCGTAATCATACCGTGGAAATGCAAAATCGGATGTTCGACGTCTTACGGATCAGCCCGGAAACCGCTCGCAATAAATTCGGTTTTTTACTGGACGCCCTCAGTTACGGCGCGCCGCCCCACGGCGGTATCGCGCTCGGCTTCGATCGCCTGGTCATGGTGCTGGCCGGAGCTAATAATCTGCGCGAGGTGATCGCCTTCCCGAAAACCACCAGCGGCGCCTCCCTGATGGACGGTTGCCCGACCGCCGTAGAAGAACAACAATTAAATGATCTTGGTCTGCAAATTACAAAGAAGAAATAATCTCCGAAATCTTAGAAAAATAGCAGCTCAAAAGTTCCATTAACCCAAAAATCCAAACAAAGAGGCGAAAAACACTATTTTTTCATCTCTACTTCGCTATGGAATACGCCCAGGGCGAATTATGGATTTATTTACCGCTTCGCAGGATTTCTAAAATATCCTGAGAGGGTTTATTGGGAATAGTGGCGATGATCTCGCCGTTGTATTCGAAGACTTCCTGTCCGCTGTCGGTAATTTCGCCGATCACAGCGACATGTTCGGCCTTAGCCCGGATAGCGTTTACAACCTCGCCGACCGATTCCGGGGCAACCTGCACTATATAGCGCGCCTGGGTTTCACAAATTAAAACTTCCTGCGGGGTAATGTTTTTCACGGAAACCGGAACTTTGGACAGATCCACTTTGGCACCCCGATTACCGTATCTGGCCGACTCACAGATCGCGGCTCCGATACCGGCGGCGCCCAGATCGGAACAGGCTTTGATTTTGCCGGTGGCAAAAGCCGCCAGGGCCGCCTCCATAGCTTCTTTTTCCTCTTTGAAGAGAGCAATTGCCGGGCGCATTTCTTTGACCAACCCGGCCCGGAAAAGAGTATCGTTGCCATCAACGCCGGTCACGCCGATTATAATAATTTTATCGCCGACATTTTTAGCCGGTTTGGTAAGCGGCTTTTCGGTAACCAGTTTGCCGATAACCGAAACCACGACAGCCGGAACAATGTCCGAAAAAGAGGTTGAGAATCCGCCACCGATGATAAAAACATCCATCGTCCGGCACATGTCGCCCAGACCTTTGACCATAATGTTTACTCTTTCCTGACTGGTCATGACCTGGCATTTGCCGCAGGTACAACGTCCTTCAAAACCGCACGGCCCGACGATCACTTCCTGATCGAGCGGGCGGGTGCCGATGAAATCCATCAGAAAAATCGGACGCGCCCCCATGGCGACCACATCGCGCATTGCCCCGCCGGCGCCGGTAGCGGCGGCATCATAAGGTCGCGGTACGCAGGGCGAGCAATGGCTTTCCATCTTGCCTACCACATAGCCCGACATACCCGGCATTTGGAAGACTGCGGCGTCATCATTGGCTTCCGGGCCGATTGTAAGAGCTCCCGGCCAGACTTTACTGACCTGGCGGTTTAATTCCTGGAAGCTTTTAAAATCGATCACCTTATCTATGTTGTGATGCAGATGAACGAATAATCCGTGCATCAATGCTTTTTCGATTGTGTTCATGCTTTCTCCTTATTTTATTGTGATCGTTGGTGGATAAATATCATTTGGCGGGAGAATTAATTCATTATGAGTAATCAGTCAACACCATTCTTTTTATAATGTCAGAGTGGTATAAAAATTGAAATACATGGCGAGTTTATTCTTCAGTTTTGCGGATAACGGCTATAATCTCTTCGGGTGTGGTCGCGGCCAGCATTTTCTGGCGAAAATCAGCTTGCTGATTGAGACGCGCGATCAGCGCCAGAATCTGAACATAGGTTCCCGTCAATGCGTCCGATGCCAGCAGTAGAAAGAAAAGATGCGAAAGACCGCCATCGGCGGCTTGAAAGTCGATGCCTTCCGGCGCGACGCCCAAAGCCATTACGATACCGTCGGCGGCGCTGGTGCGGGCGTGAGGGATCGCCAGCCCTTTCTCCAGGCCGGTGCTACCTAAATTTTCACGGTCGAGAAGGGATTGCAAAGCCTTTGCGCGGTCGAGGATTTGTCCGGTAGCCAAAGCGGCGTCCAGCAGTTCTTCGATCACTAATTTTTTGTCGGTATTTTGCATAGGCACGACGATCGCCTCTCGCCTCAGCAAGGTTGATAGTTTCATTTCAAACAACTCCTTATCACAGTCAGACTAATTCAGGTTATAGATTCAAATAGTTCATCGATGCGTTCGGTGTCTTTAGCCATTAATACCGAACAGCGGGCTTTACGGAAAATTAATCCCGTTTCGTCATGAAACGTATCCTGACGGGCTAAACCCGGTTCGAGTTCACCCATTATGAGCAGATCGGCGCCCCACTCTTCCACTTTTTGGATAGCAATTTTATGAACAGTTCCTTTCAGCAATTCGGTTTCAAGGCTTAATCCCTTGGAATTTGCCAGATCGGTGATGTCACGCAGGTAATTCCAACCGTCTTCTTCCAGATCGCGCTCATAATCCAGCTCTTCGACTTTAACAAAGATCCGGGCGCGTTCGAGCTGTTTCAGCAGGTCGATATTAACGACATAGATCGCCTTTAAAGCCGCGCCGGTGATTTTCGCGAGGACGATACCGTATTTGGCGGCTGACATACACCCTTCCGAACCGTCGGCGAACAGGAGAATTTTTGAGATGAGTCGCTCGGATTGTATCTTAGTTATCCTTTCGTTTTTCAAGGCGTTCTTTAATGAACTTCAGAGAAGTCAGTGCGCCCCGCTCATTTTCTTCCAAAGAATCCGTAATAAATTTAATGGTTTCCTGGTAATCTGGAATAGCAATTTTTTCAAGGGCATTAACCCGCCGCTGAGTCTTGCGAACTTCGCGGGCTAATCGCAGGAGCGAAACGCGCAGTTCGGCGAAGCGTCCCATCGCTTCCAGAATTTGTTTGAAACGCAGAATGCTTTCGTCCAGCCAGAACGACGAATTGCCGGCGCTGTAATAGGGCGCATCGTCGTGAACTTTGACCTCGATTTTGGGAATAACCACACCCATTACCCGCAGGGCATGAATCTGAATATCGGATTCTATCCGGACCGCTCGCGCCATGGATTTGACCGTATTCTTGCCGCTGGAAATAATGGCATTTTGAAGGGCATTATAGGCTTCACGCAGAGCGGCGTCCATTCTGTCATGCGCCGTAATCGTTTCATTGACCAACGGCATTAAATTCGCCACCAGCACCTGGCGTTTTTGCTCCAGCAGATCATAGCCCTCCTGGGCAAAAACCAAGTCGCGTTTGGTTTTGAGCAGATTGCTCTTGGTCGGGACGATTTTGAGTCGGGTGCCCATCG
>Ga0265293_10004240_pt1 | contig 25517 bp, 21 predicted proteins | sample Munlanlewell138R_FD_192505 | JGI IMG/M metagenome (GOLD analysis project Ga0265293, IMG submission 192505) | Leachate microbial communities from a municipal landfill in Southern Ontario, Canada - Leachate well 138R | ecosystem: Engineered > Solid waste > Landfill > Unclassified | place: Canada...
TATGATTGATCCTACTTTTCTCTTAGGAATTTCTCCTTTAAAAGGAGCATAGCCTTCAAATATGGAATTTAGTATACCATTACCCTTTGTATCCGTCATAAATTCTTGTCTATATCCAATTAGTCCTCTGGCTGGAATAAGAAATTCAAGTCTTCCATACCCACCATTGGACTCAGTCATACTTACTAGTTCTCCCTTTCTCTGGCCTAGTTTTTCTATGACGGCTCCCACAAATTCATTGGATATATCTATGGTTACCTTTTCCATAGGTTCTAGCCTCTTTCCATTTTCCTCCTTAAATAATACTTCTGGTTTAGAAACCTGAAACTCATAGCCTTCTCGTCTCATGTTTTCTATTAATACAGATAGGTGAAGCTCTCCCCTACCTGATACTTTAAAGGCATCTGTAGACTCAGTTTCTTCCACTCTAAGGCTTACATCTGTCTGTAATTCCTTAAATAATCTATTTCTTATTTGCCTTGAAGTCACATATTTCCCTTCCCTACCTGCAAAGGGACTATTGTTTACAGAAAATGTCATGGCAATAGTTGGCTCAGATATTTTTACAAAGGGTAATGCTTCAGGATGATTGATATCACAGATGGTGTCACCTATGTGTATATCCTCTACTCCTGTTACTGCAATAATACTTCCAACTTGAGCATTTTCTACTTCTATTCTATTTAATCCTTCAAACTCATAGACTTTAGATATTTTAACTTTTCTTTGTTTTTCTGGGTCCTGTATATTTACAATCACTGCCTCTTGATTTGTATTTATCTGTCCCCTATCTATTTTTCCTATGCCTATTCTGCCAACATATTCATTGTAGTCTATGGTGGATATAAGGACTTGTAAAGGTCCATCAATATCCCCCTCTGGTGCAGGTATGTTTTCTACAATAGTTTGAAACAATGAATCCATACTATCTTCAGTGATTTCTGGATCTAAAGTGGCTGTTCCTTGTTTGGCTGATGCGAAAACAAAGGGACAATCAAGGTTTTTTTCATTGGCTCCTAACTCAATGAATAAATCTAAGACCTCATCTATTACTTCCTCAGGTCTAGCCTCTGGTCTATCTATTTTGTTGATACATACTATTACAGGTAAATCCAATTCAAAGGCCTTTTTCAATACAAATTTAGTCTGAGGCATTGGTCCCTCAAAGGCATCTACTACTAATATTACTCCATTTACCATCTTTAAAACTCTCTCCACCTCACCACCAAAATCAGCGTGGCCTGGAGTATCTATAATATTGATTTTTACATCTTTATAGAAAATAGCAGTGTTTTTTGCTAGTATAGTAATTCCTCTTTCCCTTTCTATATCATTGGAATCCATTACCCTATCTTCTACTACTTGATTGGCTCTAAAAACTCCTGATTGTTTTAATAAGCTGTCAACTAAAGTAGTTTTTCCATGGTCTACATGGGCAATTATTGCAATATTTCTAGTGTTTTCTCTTTTGATTATCATACAACAGATCCTTTCATTTTTAAAATTCAACATATTAAGCTTTATAGATAGCATTAACAAAATTCATTTTACCATACTTAGAGAATAAGTCAAAATATTATTAATCCCATCTATCAGAGTTTGGATATCTGGCACCTTTGCCATCTTTCTTCTTTTTGATTTTTTTGTAAACAAATATAAAAATCAACACAGTTACTATTATAATAGATACTATTGTAGATATTTGCCCAAAGAGTATATGAATATAATGGCTGATTATAGCCTTATCTCCATCTTCTATTTTAGTATCCCTTTTATCATAGGCTCCAGTTGTTTCAGATATCTCTTTAACAAATAAAAAACCATCATAGGAATCCATTGGAATATCAGATGAATATCTTTTAGTAAAATCTAGGGTATATCTTGATGGCGTATATCTTCCTGGATACATTAGTCCTATATTGTGTATTAGCTGAGGGTTTGATAATATATCAAATACTTCCTTTTCCCCTAATGCGGATTGAAAATCTAATAAGGATAGTTCTAACCCTGTTTTTTCTAATGCATATGCCAATGTGTTTTTAGGAGAAGATCCAATGGAAAATTTTGCTAAATAGTTTGATATTGGATTTCCCCATATATCTACTCCATAGGCTCTAAATCTTCCTTCATAGAAATCCAGTCCAATGGCATAGTATTCTTCACCAAAGGTTTCTTTAAGGTGTTCTCCCATGGTACTATGTAAATTTCCTTTTTTAGCTATACTGCGGTTGTGTGCCCAAACTATGACTTTATCATTTCCATTTTGCTTTTCAAATTCTAATATCCACTTTACATTTTCAGCCATATGATAATTCCTATTAGACAAGGCTTCTATAGTTCCTGACTTTAGATTATTGTTACGATAATCGCCCCAACCCATTATAACTTCTAAATCATGTTTAGCTATTTCATACTCTGTAGCTGAAGTTTTTTCTATGTATTTTTCTTTATTGGTAATAAATATTTCTTCTAGCTCTTCCATCATACCTAGGAATAGCCCTAAAGATCTGGAGGTTGGGTATTTGATATTAAAACCATGGATTATAACAAGATCAGATAGTTTTCCACTATAATTTGTACCAAGTCCTTCATCTGCTTTGTCCAAGTATCCAAACAAATCATCTATACTGTTTTCAGGAAGCTCCATATCAATACCATAGAACTTAATCTTATTCTCATTTCCAGGATCTTCATTGAACTTTTTCATCCATTCTATCATAGCTGTAAACTCTGTTGTCGTCCAAGATGCTAGATAGGCATGGGTTACTATGGTAGATGTATTATCTTTTTCCTTTGTAGCAGACCAGCTAAAATTTCGTAGTGCCCAAATTACTTCATCTATACTTCCTACTCCATTTAATATGTAATCATTAACTATCTTAATATCACCAAACTCTGCATCTATGGCAACTACCCTATAGCCCATTTCTTCCACTAAAAATTCAACCATACGATGTTTCATCTCGTAAAACTCTTTTGCACCTACAGTAGATTCTCCAATTCCTATTATTCTTTTGTCTTTTAATATTTCCTTCAATGGCTCTAAATCCTGGAATCCGTTTTCAGCCTTTGTTGTTTCAATATGTATTAAATGCTCTTTTAGTTTATTTCCATCTGTTGCCAGTACTTTCACAGTTCCAATATTTGACAATAATGACATCAAAACTAAAGCTAATGATAGTAGCATCATGGATATTTTCTTTCTATACAATCTTCTCTCCCCCTTTTCATTATCTAAATAGATTTATTTCATCTTTTCTATAATACCATAATTTAATGAATCTTTCTTTTCTTTTATAATATATTTTTATTATCACAACAAAAAATCAGGTCTTATATGAAAGACCTGATTTTTTGTCATATATTAATTAAACAAATAATTGTAAATCATGGTTGCTGCGTCTTCTCTCTTTAGTTCATACTTTGGTTTAATCTTACCTGTTCCGTCTCCTTGTATGATATTGAGTCCGTAGGCAATAGTCATATAACCTTTAAGACCCTTTGATATATCCTTTTCATCTAGAAATATTTCCTTAAAGATACCATCTGCTTCTGCCACTTTTTCCATTTTCATCATTCTAACAATATATTTTGTAGCCTCTTCCTTTGTAACAATATTATCAGGGGCTTTTTCTTCTTCTTTCATATATCCTTGGGTTATAAACTCATTGTAAATCTTTTCTTCATCCATACTATCATATCTATATTGGTTCATTGATTTCCATAATAGATATATTAAATCTTTTTGTTTGATCTTGTCTTTTGGTTTAAACTCTTCTCCCTCAAAGCCAATTCCATACTCACCTAAAGTTTTTATCTTGTCCTTTGCATAGGATGTATCTATATCTATATAGTTTATTGGTTTAATCTCCTTATATGGTTTTCCAGAATAATCTAATAGCTCTCCAGTTGTACCACTGATTATTACAGGTTTGTTTTGGTTTAGCCCATATACTAACTTTATTTCAAAATTCTCATTTTCTGGTTTAGTATAGTCATAGATCTTAATATACATAAGTTCAAAACCAATCTCGTTCCATAGTACTTCATAGGCCTTTTCAGCCTCAATCAGTTTTTCCTTTGAAGGAAGATCTCCTTTGAACCAATCTAGATTATATGAGTATACTTCTCCTGAAATACCATCTACTGCTATATAAATTCTATCATTTTCTACATAAATTTCATCAGATTTTCTAATAAATGAAAAGTTGTAAGTTACTAGACTATCTTCTTGATATATATCTTCCATTAGTTCAATTTCAGTTAATTTCTTTGGTTGGATTTTTTTAATATATTCCTTAGCAATATCTAAGGCTTTGTCTTTGCTTATTTTAGGTTTTGCATCTGGGTTATAGTCTATGGATTTGTAAAAGTTTAATAGTTCTCCAGTTCTAGCATCTAGACCTATGTCCATGTATAGTGATTTATCCTTAGAAACTTCCTTGAAGAAATATATATTCCAGTTATATTCATCAGGATTTTTGTAATTGTTATATAGATTTTTGCTATTTACTTTATAGCTATCATCTATATTTAATAATTCCCTTGCTTTCTTTTCAGCAACACTTTCATCTAATAGTCCTGAAAGTTTATCGACAGATGCTTGCTCTTCTGGAGTAAGACCGCCTTCCATACCTGTATCCATTGCTTTGGCAGATTCAGTCATTCCAAAGTAAGGCCCATAATAGTCTAAGTTTACTTTTTCACCAGTAAAAGCATCTATACCTCTGTTGGCTCCAAGGATTGAATAAGCTAAATAATGATTTAATTCATCTTTCATATCGAAGGGTCTATAATAGGATGAAGACTTATACATTGGCTTTAGCCCTATCTCTTTTTTAAAGGCTTCTTGTCCTTTATCTATTGAAATAATTTTTTCTGGTGATGGGAATTCCAATTTCCTATCCCAATTTGAATAATAGTATGAAATCTCTCCAGAGTATTTATTGATATTTATGCTAACAGAATTTTGATAAAATGGTATATCATTTACATGTCTAGTAAAATTAAAGTAGTAGTATTCATCAGTAGAACTAATAGGATATTCTTGGGGAGTGAGTTTAATAAAATCTAGAATAGTTGGGTCTACCTTAGCTATAAAATCCATTGCCAGCCTTTGTGCCTCTTCTTTAGTATAGACAGGCAATTTTGTGCTTGGTTCCTTATATACTGATGGGTAGCTATCATAGGATATTATATATCCTTCAAGACTTATATTTACATTGATACTATTCAACTTTCCCTTGGAGTCTGACCAATTTAAATAAAAGTTTGTATTTCCATTATAGGAATTTACATGGGATGTAAACTTGTCATATCCATCAGAAATATTGAATAGATTTTTAACCTTAATAATGGATTCTTCTAATTTTTTGTCATAAGCATTTTCTCCATGGGCAAAACTAGAGATTAGTGTAGAGATGATAATTATGCCTACCAACAAAAGTATCGATATTTTTTTCACATATATACCCCCTAATTAATTTTTATTAGATTATATGTTTTACTGCAGTAACCTTATTCTTTTGTATATAAAATTCATCAGATAGACCATTAACTATAACTAAGCCCCTACCATTACAATCTAAAACTGTAGGGTCATAGGATTCAAGGTCATAGTTTATTCCTTTTCCTTCATCTTCTACTTGAATTGTTACCGTGTTTCCATTGACTTCTAGTGATAGTTTGACACATTTTGAGACTACACAGTTATTGCCATGTAAAACACCATTGATAACTAGTTCATTGAGTATCAATTTTATGTCAAACATTGCATCTTTATTCGTTATTATATGGTTAAGTTTTTTTAGCACTTCATCAATAAAGTTTCTTATCATTTCTAAGTCACTGCATATAGTGCCGGTGTACTTAAAATCCAATGTCATCACTTCCATCCCAAAATATTATTATGTACTTTATATACTTTTATTTTACCCATATTTTTTCTAATCTAACCTAAATATATGGGTATTATCTAAATAATTATTTTCATAAGTAATTTTTTGGTTTAGTTATTGTTTATTTGGGTATTATCTATATGATTACAAAATGAAAGGAGAATGTAAATGGATAGATGGGTATGTGATCCATGTGGTTATGTTTATGATCCAGCTGAGGGAGATGCAGACGGAGGTATAGCTCCAGGAACAGCTTTTGAAGATCTACCAGAAGATTGGGTTTGTCCAGTTTGTGGTGCAGACAAGAGCCAATTCTCAAAGGAATAAATCAGAGATATAGAGATTTTTCTCTACATAAAGACCAGTAGCTAAAGCTACTGGTCTTTAATATTATAGTATGTTTTCAAATACTTCCCATACCTTTTCAATATTAAGCCTTTTTTCAGAAGAATATGGAATAATAAGATTTGTGTCCTTTATTTCTAATTTGTCCTTTATCATTTTTATATGTTTCTGCCAGTTGCCCTTCGATATTTTATCTGCCTTTGTCCCTATTACTATTCCCCTATAGCCAAAGGACTTAATCCATTGATACATCTGTAGGTCCTGATTAGTAGGTTCATGTCTCATATCTACAATCAATATTACTTCCTTTAAGTTTTCTCTATCTGTCAAATATTTTTCGATTATTTCTCCCCATTTGTCTTTTTCTGCCTTAGAAGCTATGGCATATCCGTATCCTGGCAAGTCCACAAACCTAAAACTATCGTTAATAATGTAGAAGTTAATAGTTCTGGTTTTTCCTGGCTTGCTAGATGTTCTAGCTAAGTTAGCCCTATTTATCATAGAGTTAATAAAGGATGATTTTCCAACATTTGACCTACCTGCAAAGGCAATTTCTGGAAGTTCATCTTGAGGATATTGCTTAGGCCCTACTGCAATAGCATGCAAATCCGATTTAATTATTTTCATCTTTTTCTACCTTCTTTAAAAGTGCCTCTTCTAGTACTTCTTCCATGGTTTTCACTAGAACAAAAGACATTCTTTTTTTTATTTTCTCCGGTATTTCTTCTAAGTCTTTTTGATTTTCAATAGGCAGTATAACTTTCTCTATACCCATTCTATTAGCTGCAAGTACTTTTTCTTTAATTCCGCCTACTGGCAATACTCTTCCTCTTAAAGTTATTTCTCCTGTCATGGCCACTTCCCTTTTAATAGGCGTATTAGACAGGGCTGAAATAACTGCTGTGGCAATGGTAATACCTGCTGAAGGACCATCCTTTGGTATAGCCCCTTCTGGTACATGGATATGAATATCCATTTCCTTATGAAAATCTGTTTCTACCCCTAGAATGCTAGAATTGGCTCTGATATAGCTAATTCCTGCCATGGCAGATTCTTTCATTACTTCTCCTAGCTTTCCAGTTAACTGGATTTTCCCCGAACCCTTCATGGTGTTAACTTCTACTGAAAGTGTCTCACCACCAACTGCAGTCCAAGCTAATCCATTAGCTACGCCAATTTGATTTTCTTCCCCTAATGTATCAAATCTAAATTTCGCCGCTCCAAGATAGTTGGATAAATTTCCTGAGTTCACTCTAACAGTTTTCAGGTCTTCTTCTACAATTCTCTTTGCGGCCTTCCTGCATACATTGGCTATATTTCTTTCTAAATTTCTTACTCCTGCTTCTCTTGTATAGTTATTGATTATATATCTTAAGGCAGATTCAGAAACTATCAAATTATCCTTATCTAATCCATGTTCTTTTAGCTGTTTTGGCAATAAATAGTTTATAGCTATTTGCAATTTTTCTTCTTCTGTATACCCTGATATTCTAATGACTTCCATTCTATCTAACAATGGAGCAGGTATAGTAGCTGTGGTATTAGCAGTAGTTAGAAAGAGCACTTTTGATAAATCAAAGGGAACATCTAGATAATGGTCTGTAAAAGTAGTGTTTTGCTCTGGGTCCAATACTTCTAACAATGCTGATGCCGGATCTCCCCTAAAGTCACTACTTAGCTTATCAATTTCATCAAATAAAAACACTGGGTTTTTAGATTTTGCTTTTTTCATAGAGTTAATTATACTGCCTGGCATCGAGCCTATATAAGTCCTTCTATGACCTCTTATCTCTGCCTCATCCCTAACTCCACCTAAGGACATTCTCACGAATTTTCTATTTAAAGATCTGGCTATGGACTTTGCAATAGATGTTTTACCTACTCCTGGTGGTCCTACCAAACACAAAATAGGCCCCTTCATACTATTAGTCAACTTTCTTATTGCTATGAATTCAAGAATTCTTTCCTTTACATCAACTAATCCATAATGGTCCTCATTTAGTATATCCCTAGATTTCTTAATGTCTATTTTATCTTTTGTTTCCTTGTCCCAAGGCAAGTCTATGAGCCAATCTAAATAAGTTCTGATGACTCCTGTTTCTGGAGAATGAGGAGATAACTTTAAAAGCCTTCCCACTTCCTTCATGGCCTTTTCTTTTACTTCCTTAGGCATCTTAATTTTATTTATCTTATCTTCATATTCTTCTACTTCTGCCATAGTATCATCGTCTTGCCCAAGTTCCTTCTGAATTGCTTTGATTTGTTCTTTAAGATAATATTCCTTTTGAACTTTATTTATTTGTTTTTTTACTCTTTGGTTTATTTTGTCTTCAATCTTTAATACTTCTATTTCTTCTTGCAACATTATATGAAGTAATTCTAATCTCTCATAAAAGTCAAAGGTTTCCAGTATTTTCTGATTGTCTTCTGATTTCAAATATATATAGGATGCTATGACATCTGCTAGTCTACCTGGGTCATGTATATCAGATACGGTGACTAGGACTTCAGGAGAAACTCTATCATTAAAGGAAAGATATTCCTCAAAATCATTTATTACCAGTCTCATGGCAGCCTCAATGTTAATATCCTTATCCATTTCTACCTCATCATAAGCTAATTCCTCAATCTGAGCTGTGAAGTAAGGAGTTTCTTGAACTATTGTTTTTACTCTACCTCTATTAATTCCTTCAACCAATACTCTAATGCTGCCACCAGGCAATTTTAGCATCTGCTTAACCTTTGCAACAGTACCTACATGGTAAAAATCATCTACAGTTGGTTCCTCAACCTTTGGATCCTTCTGAGTGCACAAAAGAATGGTTGCATCATCTATCATTGCCTTTTCTAAAGCATTGATAGATTTTTCTCTACCAACATCAAAATGAACCACCATATGGGGAAACATGGATATGCCCCTTAAAGGTATTAATGATAGGGTTTTTTCTTGTGTTGTATATTGATTCATTATTTTTATCCCTCCTGATACTCAATTGTCTCTAAATACAAGGAAAAGCCCACAAATGTGAGCCTTTAAGATGCAGATTCATTGTTACCTGTTTTCTTAGACCTACTTTTCTTTTTTCTATCTGAAAGTACTAAAGTAGGCTCTACCTTGTTTTCTATTGTTTCCTTAGTTATTACACATTTTTCTATATCATCCCTTGAAGGAATTTCATACATAATATCCAGCATAGTATCCTCTATAATACTTCTAAGTCCTCTGGCACCTGTTTTTCTTTCTATTGCCTTTTTGGCTATGGAAAGAAGAGCTTCCTCTTCAAACTCAAGATCTACACCATCCATTGTAAATAGTTCCTTGTATTGTTTTACAAGGGCATTCTTTGGTTCAGTCAATATTTTAACCAAAGACTCCTCATCTAATTCTTCCAAAGTAACCATTACAGGAAGTCTGCCTACAAACTCTGGAATAAGACCAAACTTAAGTAGGTCTTCAGGTTGCAATTGTTTTAAAAGTTCACCTATCTTAAATTCTTTTTGAGATGAAACTTCTGCTCCAAATCCCATAGATTTTTTACCTACACGATTTTGTATTATCTTATCTAAGCCATCAAAAGCTCCACCAACTATGAATAATATATTGGTTGTATCTACTTGAATGAATTCTTGATGGGGGTGCTTTCTTCCACCTTGGGGAGGAACATTTGCAACGGTTCCTTCTAATATTTTCAAAAGTGCCTGCTGTACACCTTCACCACTTACATCCCTTGTAATAGAAGGATTTTCTGTTTTTCTGGCTACCTTATCTATTTCGTCTATATAGATAATGCCTTTTTCGGCTCTTTCTATATCATAGTCTGCTGCCTGTATTAATTTCAATATTATATTTTCAACATCTTCTCCCACATATCCAGCTTCCGTTAGGGAAGTAGCATCTGCAATAGCAAAGGGTACATTCAATATCTTTGCTAAGGTTTGTGCCAGCAATGTTTTTCCCGAACCTGTAGGTCCCAACATAATAATATTGCTTTTTTGAAGCTCTACATCATTATTTTTAGTTGTTTTTTTATTTATTCTTTTATAATGGTTATAAACTGCAACAGCTAAAGCTCTCTTTGCTCTTTCCTGTTTAATAACATATTCATCTAGAGTTGCTTTGATGACTTCAGGCTTTGGTAAATCCTGCATATCATAATCATAGTTTTCAATAAATTCTTCTTCGATTATTTCTTGGCACAACTCTATACACTCATTACATATATAAACATTAGGTCCTGCAATAAGTCTTCTGACTTGTTCCTGTGGTTTCCCACAGAAAGAGCAACGCAACTGTCTTTCATCATATTTGGCCACGTTGACACCTCGCTTAATTTATTTTCTTGATATTACCTCATCTATTATACCGTATTCCTTAGCTTCTTCAGCGTTCATATAATAGTCTCTGTCAGTATCCTTAGATATTTTGTCTAATGGCTGACCAGTTCTTTCTGATAATATCTTATTAATTCTCTCTCTTATTTCAATTATCTTTTCAGCTTGAATTCTTATGTCTTCTGCCTGACCCTTAGCTCCTCCTAAAGGTTGATGTATCATTATATCAGCATTTGGAAGTGCAAATCTTTTGCCCTTTGTTCCTGCTGCCAGCAAAAATGCACCCATACTAGCAGCCATTCCCATACATATGGTGGATACATCTGGCTTAATATATTGCATAGTATCAAATATTGCAAACCCTGCACTTACAGAGCCTCCTGGGCTATTTATATAAAGTTGAATATCCTTATCTGGATCCTCTGCTTCAAGGAATAAAAGCTGTGCTACTACTAAATTAGCAGTCACATCATTAATTTCACTACCTAAGAATATTATTCTTTCCTTTAATAATCTAGAGTAAATATCATAGGATCTTTCTCCCCTGTTGGTTTGCTCTACAACCATAGGTATTAAAGTCACTTTACATCCCTCCAATAATTATTTAAATTTAGCATTTGCCACTAATAATTCAATAACTTTTTGATTAGTTATTGATGTTTTTAAGAAGTCTAAATTTCCTTTTTTCATGTTTTTAATAAATCTTTCTTTGTCTTCTTCTTTGTAGGATTCAGCCATCTTTTCTAATTCTGTATCAATATCTTCATCTGTTACTTGAATATCTTCAGCCTTAGCAATGGCTTCAAGAACTAAATCCCCTCTAACCCTATTGCTAGCCATAGGTCTTAATTGATCCTTCAAAGCATCCACTGTTGAATTTGTTATTTGTAAATAACTTTCTAAGTTTAGTCCTTGCATACTCAACCTATATTCAAATTCACCTATTTCGTTTTCAAGTTGACCTTCTATCATAGCCTCTGGAATATCTACTTCACAAATTTCCATTACCTTTTCAATTAGATTGTTTTCATTTTCTATTTCTTCTTTTTCTTTAAATTCTTTCTCTAGTTTTTCTCTAATGCTAGCTTTATATTCTTCTAGAGTATCAAACTCAGATACATCCTTTGCAAACTCATCATCTAACTCTGGTAATTCTTTTTCTTTTATTTCGTGGATTGTAACTTTAAAAGTAGCAGCTTTGCCTTTTAGGCTTTCTTCATGATATTCTTCAGGAAAAGTTACAGCTACTTCTACTTCTTCACCTTTATTTTTACCCACTAATCCTTCTTCAAAACCTGGAATAAATCTACCAGAACCTATTTCCAATTGTTGGTTTTCAGCTGTTCCACCTGGGAATTGGTCTTCTCCAACAAAGCCTGCATAGTCAATGGTAAGTATATCACCATGTTTAACAGGTCTATCTCCTCCATCAATTATTCTTCCGTTCATTTCTTGAACTGATTTTAACTCATCTTCTACATGCTCATCCGTAACATTATACTCAGCTTTTTCTATTTCTATACCTTTGTAATCACCAAGGACTACCTCTGGTTTTATAGTTACTTGGATTTTAGCAATAATAGGCTTTCCATTTTCAATTTCTTCAATATCTACTTCTGGTTGATCTACTGGTTCAAGTCCCAATTGTTCTACTGCATCATCATATGCATCTGGTAAGATTATATTGATAGCATCCTCATAAAATATTTCTACACCATAATTCATTTCAATAATCTTTCTTGGAACTTTTCCCTTTCTAAATCCAGGTATATTGAATCTTCCTCTGTTTTTCAAATATGCTTTTTGTAATGCTTCCTCGAAATTTCCCTCAGATATTTCAATGGTAAAAATCGCCTTATTGTTTTCTTTTTTTTCTAATACAGCTTTCATTTACTATTTCCTCCTTAGACCATATATTCATCCATTTTTAACTAATCTATTATATCATAAGATTATAACATAACAAATAATAATATCCAATATTATATCTACAAAAACATAGTAAAAAAACCAATGGTACAAATCCACTGGTTTTAATATGGTGCGGGAAAGAGGACTTGAACCCCCACGTCAATGACACTAGATCCTAAGTCTAGCGCGTCTGCCAGTTCCGCCACTCCCGCATAGAATGAAGTAAAATTTACTTACCTTCTTATTATAACACGATATTTGGACTTGTCAATATTTTTTTATATCTAATATACTTTTTTTATTGTTCCACCACCTAGGACTATTTCTCCATCATAAAAAACAACTGATTGTCCCTTAGTAATTGCCCTTTGTGGCTCTTCAAATTCTACTATGACTCCTTCTTCAAAGGGTTTAATGATTGCTTTGGATTCCTTCATGGAATATCTTACCTTGGCAGTAACTTCCATTGTATCTGAAAATTTGTCAAAAGCTATTATATTCAGTTCATCTGCATATAATTTCTTCTTAAATATGCCTTCTTCCTCTCCCAATACAATCTCGTTTTTTTCTGGTATTATCTTTTGGACAAACATTCTCTTTCCAAGAGCTATTCCAAGACCCTTTCTTTGACCTATGGTGTAATATACTATTCCTTTGTGTTCTCCAAGTATGTTTCCATCTTTATCAACAAAGCTTCCAGGCTTAACCCTATCTGGAACCTTGTTTTTAATAAATTCTCCATGATCATTATCTGGGATAAAACATATTTCCTCGCTGTCAGGCTTATTGTGTACTTCTAATCCTATTTTTTCAGCAATTTCCCTTACTTTATCCTTAGTATACTTCCCTAAAGGCATCAATGTGTGTGCCAATTGTTCTTGGGTCATACCATATAAAAAATAGGTTTGATCCTTTCTTACATCAAGAGATCTTTTCATCAAATATCTTCCTGTAATAGGGTCTTTCTCTATAGTAGCATAATGTCCCGTAGCAACATAGTCAGCCCCAAGTCCCTTGGCTTTTTTCAAGAATTCGTCAAACTTTATGAATTTGTTACATGCAACACAGGGATTTGGAGTTCTACCTTCTAAATATTCTTCTACAAAATAGTCAATTACTTTTCTTTCAAACACTCCCCTAAAATTCATTACATAATGGGGAATACCTAGATCCATTGCCACATCCTTTGCATCGTATACAGATGATATGGAGCAGCAGCCACCTTCCCTTTCATCGTATACATCATCGTGGGGAATGACACTCATGGTGACACCAATGACATCGTAGCCTTCCTCTTTAAGTATATAGGCAGCTACGGAGCTATCTACACCACCACTCATACCAAGTACTACTTTCTTCTTCATAGTTAATATCCTTTCTGTAAATTCAACCTATTAATAAACTCCTTATTTTTTCTATACTGATTAATATTATATATGGCATCATCTAAATATGGAACCTCATCTATTATTTGAGCTGCCCTATGGGGAGATATGATTATATTGTCTAGTTTGTGAAAATCATATTTTTTTGATGGATAAACATTGTCTGTAGGTCCTTCTGGATAGTTATACCAAGTGTCTATGGCGGCTCCTGCAATCAAGTTGTTTTTCAATATATAATAAAGGCTTTCTTCATCTATTATTCTTCCTCTAGATATATTGATTATATAAGCAGTTTCTTTCATTTTTGATAAATTATCTCTGTGAAGCATTCCTCTAGTTTCTTTGGTGAGGGCTGCAGCCACCACAACATAGTCTGAATTTTCAAGGACATAATCTATGTCTGAAGCATCTCCAATAAAATCTAACTCCCCATAGTTTTTGTTTTTGTCAGAAACAATAGCCATAAGCCTAGGATTAAACCCTTTTAATAGTACCCCTATATTTCTTCCAATATTTCCATAACCTATAAACCCTATGGTCTTCTTTGAAACATAGGAAGAAAAATGAGACTGTCTTTCTTCTTTCCATTTCTCACTATTTCTGTTCCAATCTCCATTTCTTAAAAGCTTATCATGATAAGGTATTTTTTTGCTAATACCCAGTATTAAACCTACAGCATACTCGGCTACACATAATGCATTGGAATGAGAGTTACATACTGGAATATCATAGTTTCTTAAAAGCTGAAAGTCTAATCTTTCAACTCCTGCAAAATGGATTTGTATTAATCCAATATTGCCGTTATCCAACATAGCTTTCGTAATATTGTCTCCCAATAAAATATCAGCATCTCCTATATGCTTTAGTATATCCTTTTCTTCAAAAGAGTCTGGAATAATTAGCTGAAATCCTTGTTCTAAGTTCTTGCTAATATATTCTATTTCATTGTCTGGCAAAAATCTAGTTAGTAATATCTTAGTTTCTTTCATAAAATCCATCCCTTCTATTTAGAAAACTAATATTATACCTCCGTCATTGGCATAGGCAGTACTAAGTCCTGCCTGTTTTACTAATATAATATCTTTAAAATTGTATCTACTTTGAATTTCCTTTTTTAACTCTTCGGCTCTTTCCAAAGCATTAGCATGGGATATGGCTAATATCCTTTCTTCAAATCTTTCACCTGTTTCTCCTATTATCTCTACTAGTCTTCTAAAAGCCTTTTTAGTACCCCTTGCATTTTCAACTAACTTAATATTTCCATCTTCATCAGAGCCCATAACAGGCTTTAAGTTTAATACATTAGCTATTAAACCTTTAGTCTTTGATATCCTACCGTTTTTTATCAAGTTATCTAGGCTTTCCAATATAAAATAAGTCCTTTTTTCTTTAATGTATTTCTCTACTTTTTCTATTATCTCTAGATTGCTTAGTTTTTTCTCTATTAATTCGTGTATCTTCATAGCTACTAAGGTCTCTCCAATGCTGGCAGACTTGGAGTCAAATACATGGATGAATTTATTTGGTTCTTCTTCTTTAAACATTTCCTTTGCCAATAGGGCAGAGTTATATGTTCCACTTAAAGGACTAGATATAGTAACTACAAAAATGTTATCTACTCCAGCCTTTCTGTATTCTTCAACAAAATCTCCTGGAGAAGGACAAGATGTCCTTACTGGATTTGGACTGTTCTTCATTGCATGGATTAACTCATTAACATTTAAGTTTTTATCATCTACAAACTGCATTTCGTCTACATCAATTTTAAATGGAACTAAGCTGACATTAAGCTTATCTTCCAGCTCTTTGTTTAAATCACAGCTACTATCTGCAACTATTTTATAATTCATTTCATCACTCCTATTTATTTTTTACTTAGGATTCAATACCTATTCTCTCTTCAATAAATTTAGCCAAGTCAGATGCAATCTTTAGTATACCGTTATCCTCTTTTGCTTCAATCATCACTCTGACCAAGGGCTCTGTTCCTGAAGGCCTTATGACTACTCTACCTTCTCCATGAAAAATACTTTCTACCCTTTCTATCTCCTTTCTTATTTCTTCATTTTCACTGTACCTATACTTTAACTCATCTTTCACTTTTGCATTAACTAGTACTTGTGGGAAATTGGTCATTAAATTATTTAGCTCCGACATAGTTTTTCCTGTAGCCTTCATTACTTCCAGTAAGTGAAGAGCAGTTGCCAATCCATCTCCTGTAGTATTGTAGTCTAAAAAAATAATATGTCCTGATTGCTCTCCTCCTAATACATAATCAAATCGGCCCATTTCTTCTAAAATATACCTATCTCCCACCTTAGTCTTTACTATATTTATACCCTTTTCTTTTAAGAACATATCTAAACCCATGTTGGTCATAATTGTGCCAACTATAGTATTGTTTTTTAGTTTACCACCTTCATGGAGATACGAGCCACAGATAGCTAGTATATGATCTCCGTCTAATATGTTTCCAAGTTCATCTACAGCTATTATCCTGTCTCCATCACCATCAAAAGATATACCTATATCTGCTTTTTCTGCTCTTACTAATTCTTGAATCATCTTTGGATTAGTTGAACCACAGTTGTCATTTATATTCATTCCCGTTGGTTCTGTATTTGTGACTACAACTTCTCCTCCAAGTCTTCTAATTGTTTCTGGACCAATTTTAAATAATGCACCATGACCACAGTCCATAGCTATTTTTATTCCAGTTAAATCAATATTTACCGTAGAAGTTAGGTAATCTATGTAATCATTTCCACCATCTTCTTGAACAATTACTTTACCTATATTTTCTCCTATAGGTCTTATATCTAATTCTTTATTACTTAATATAATCTCTTCTATTTCTTCTTCTACTTCATCAGGCAATTTAAAACCCTTAGAATCAAAGAATTTTATACCATTATATTCTCCAGGATTGTGGGAAGCTGATATGACCACACCTGCCAAGGCTTCATATTTACGAGTCAAATATGCTACTGCTGGAGTAGGTATGATTCCTAAAGATATTACATCTAGTCCCATGGATAGAATTCCAGCTGTTATGGCAGCTTCCAGCATATCTCCTGAAGTTCTTGTGTCTTTACCTACTATTATTTTCCCTTTGTTTCCTTTTGCTAATATATAAGCTCCAGCCCTACCTACATTAAAGGCTAGCTCTGGAGTTAAGTCCTTATTTGCAATTCCTCTAATGCCATCAGTACCAAATAATTTTCCCATTTCAATCAACTCCCAACTTAAATTCAGTGAATAACCAATAGTTAATAACTAACATTTACAAACCTTTAGACCCAAAGTCTGACATAAAACTTTTCACTTTTCATTTTTCACTTTTCACTTGATTAAAATTTTGCTTAACAGTTTCAATCAATTTTTCTTTGTGGTTTAACTCTGGTTTTTCTAATACCTTTTCCAATAGATAATCTAAAATCTCTCCTATGACTTTTCCTTGTTTATACCCTAATTCTATCACATCATATCCACTAATTGCTAACTGATTTTTATCATATGCTTCCTTATTTTGTATAATGTTTTTTATACTTTCTTCTCTTTCCAACAAATCTTCTATATCTGCTTCTTCATGGGAGCAGGATCTATCAGCCTTTTGTAACTCTAACAAAGTAAATATCTCATCTTCACCTAAAGCAGCCAACAATCTTTTCAGTCCTTTTTCCTTTAAGTTAGCATGTTGAGTCATATGTTTATATATTAATATACTAACTTTCTCAATCAATTCATTTGATGATTTCCATCTTTGTAATATTTCTTTAGCCATTTTAGCTCCTAGCTTATCGTGTTCATAGAAATGACCTATTCCCTTCTCATCTATAGTTAAGGTATAAGGCTTTCCTATATCATGAAAAAGTGCTGCAAGTCTTAGATGTAAAATTGGAGAAGTTTTATCTAATACACATAATGTATGAGAAAAAACATCCTTGTCATGATGAGAGTTATGTTGATTAAATTCTATAGCTTTTGTTATTTCAGGAAGGATCACATCCAGTACTCCTGTATCTTTCATCAAGTTAATTCCATAGGAAGGTGTCTTCGATAATACTATTTTAAAAAATTCTTCTCTAATTCTTTCTATGCTTATATCTCTAATATATTCACTGTATTCTTTACAAGAATTATATGTTTCTTCTTCAATATAAAACTCTAATTGGGTTGCAAACCTTAAGGCTCTCATTATTCTTAAATAATCTTCTTCAAATCTTTCTTGAGGATTACCCACAGCCTTAATCTTTTTTTTCTCTAAATCTTCCATACCATTAAAATAATCTATCAATCCAGTATTTTTGTTATATGCCATTGCATTTATAGTAAAATCTCTTCGAGATAAATCATCAAAAATATTTTTTGAAAAAAATACTCTTTCCGGTCTTCTTCCATCTAAATACTCTCCGTCTGATCTAAAGGTAGTTACTTCGACGATGCCTTCTTCTTGAACTACAACTACTGTACCAAATTTCTTCCCTACTTCCAAAGTTGTATAGTCTTTAAATATTACTTCTATCTCCTCTGGTAAGGCATCTGTTGTTACATCAAAATCAGAAGGTTCTTTTCCTATTAATATGTCTCTAACAGACCCACCTACTATATATGCACTAAATCCATTTTCTTCAAGTCTATCTATAATATTTTCAACATATGTTGGGATACTCCATTCCATATTATCACTCCAATGTATTATCTTATTTTAGTATAACATAGTATTTGAGAGAGACAAGTTTTTTTATGCAAAGCAAAGGACTTTGATTTCTCAAAGTCCCTTATTTTAATCTATATATTTTTTAAATAATACCGTTGCATTATGTCCACCAAAACCTAGGGAATTTGATAGAGCATATTTTACCTCTCTTTTTACTGCTATGTTTGGTGTGTAGTTTAAGTCACATTCTTCATCTGGATTATCATAGTTTATAGTTGGAGGAATAACACCTTCTTTTATTGCCATAATGGCTGCTATAGCCTCTATTCCACCAGCAGCTCCTAGTAAATGGCCTGTCATTGATTTTGTTGAGCTAATATTAATGTCCTTGGCATGTTCTTTAAAAACATTTTTTATTGCTAGAGTTTCTAGTTTGTCATTGAAATATGTGGATGTACCATGGGCATTTATATAGTCTACATCATGGTAATCAGCTGCTGCTTCTTCTAATGCCAATTCCATAGCCATAGATGCTCCCTTTGCTTCTGGATCTGGTTGAGTTATATGGAAAGCATCTGAAGTAGAGCCATATCCTACAATTTCACCATATATATATGCTCCTCTAGCTAATGCATGGCTTAACTCTTCTAAAATCAATATACCTGCTCCTTCTCCCATTACAAATCCATCTCTATCTCTATCAAAGGGACGAGATGCCTTTGTAGGCTCATCATTTCTAGTTGAAAGAGCTTTCATCGAACAAAAACCTGCTACTGAAATAGGTGTTATAGACGCATCTGCTCCACCTGTAACTATCATATCCACATTGCCTGTACTGATCATCCTAAATGATTCTCCTATGGAGTTGGTACTAGATGCACAGGCTGTAGTTATTGTCATAGTAGGCCCTCTAAAACCATAGGTCATTGATATCTGACCTGGTGCCATATTGGATATCATCATGGGTATGAATAATGGACTAACCCTACCAGGCCCCCTACTCTTAAGTTTTTCAAACTCAGTCTCCATAGTTTCCATACCACCTATGCCTACTCCTATTACGACTCCCACTTTACTTAAGTCTAACTTATCCAATTCTATTTTCCCATCATCTAAGGCTAATGCTGTACCAGCTACTGCAAATTGTGTAAACCTGTCCATCCTTCTTGATTCTTTTTTCTCTATAAATTCTGATGGGTCAAAGTCCTTTACCTCTGCTGCTATCTTTGTATCAAAATCTGTAGCATCAAATCTAGTGATATGTCCTACTCCTGATCTTCCTTCTAATAGAGAATTCCAGAAGTTTTCCTTTCCTATACCAATAGAAGTGATGGGACCTAGGCCTGTTATTACAACTCTTCTCACTTTTTTTACCTCCGATATTAAGGTATTATTCAATTTTAGCTTCTACATATCTTACTATGTCGCCTATGTTTGTAAACTTTTCTGCATCTTCGTCTGGTATAGTTATGCCAAACTCATCTTCTAAGGCCATCATGATCTCTACTGCATCTAAAGAATCAGCCTCTAAATCTTTTATTATGGAAGTTTCCATAGTTATACTTTCCACATCATCTACTCCTAATTGCTCTGCTATTATACCTACAACCTTATCAAACATCATTATTATTCCTCCCATTTTTTAGTTCAGTGAATAACTAATTGTGAATAACTAATAGTTAAAAAGATTAAAAACCCCCAAAGCCTTACCCAAAACTATTCACTACTCACTTTTCACTGTCTCTTAACTTTTCACTTTTCACTATTTTTACATTACCATGCCGCCATCCACATTGATTACCTGACCTGTTATATAGTCAGACTTTTCACTGGCAAGAAATACTGCTAAATTTGCAATATCCCTTGGATTTCCAAGACTATTTAGTGGTACTGCTTTTAACATGGCTTCTTTTATTTCATCTTTTAGTCTATCTGTCATATCTGTTTGTATAAACCCTGGTGCAATGGCATTGACTCTAATACCTCTACTTGCCAATTCTTTAGCCATTGATTTTGTAAATCCAATGACTCCAGCCTTAGAAGCACTATAATTTCCTTGACCTGCATTTCCCATGACTCCTACTACAGAAGTCATATTAATTATTTTTCCATATTTCTTTTTCATCATTATCCTTGATACAGCCTTTGTACAGAGAAAGGTACCTTTAAGGTTCACATTCATTACCTCATCCCAGTCCTCTTCCTTCATTCGGATAATCAAATTGTCCTTTGTAACTCCAGCATTGTTCACTAATATATCTATGGTATCAAATTCTTCTTCCATGACTTTCATCATTTGTAAAACTTCTTCTTCAACTGATACATTTGCCTTTATGGCTACTGCTTTTACTCCATAGCTCTTTATTTCATCTATCACCTCCTTAGCCTTCTCATCATTACTGACATAGGTAATTCCTATATTAACACCATTTTTGGCTAATTCTAAGGCGATTTCTCTACCTATTCCTCTAGAAGCTCCAGTTATTAGGGCCACCTTATTATTTAAGTTCATCTTTAGTTCCCTCCTCTTCGCTAATGAATAACCAATGGTGAATAGTTAAAACATAAATCATAGATTCTTCACTTCGTTCAGAATGACATAAACTTTTCACTTTTCACTTTTCACTCTTCACTCTTCACTATTCACTGTTTTTAAATAATTAACGGTTTCTTCAAAGGAGTTAATATCACCTACACTCAAGGCCTTTACCTCTTTACCCATGGATTTACCAATGCGTTTTACAAATCCTGAAAGGGACTTACCTGGTCCTATTTCTACAAATGTATTTACTCCTTCCTTTATCATAAACTCAACAGATTGCTGCCATAGTACGGAACTGCTTACTTGATTTATCAGCTTAGGCTTTATTTCATCTTTGTTTGACAATAGTTTTCCATCTACATTGGATATGATCTTCTTCTTTGCATCATGGATTTCCACATTGGACAATTCTTGTTTTAGTTTTTCCCCTGCTGATGCCAGTAAAGATGAGTGAAATGGTGCAGACACAGGTAAAGGTATGGCTTTTTTAGCACCTAGACTCACTGCTTCCTGACATGCTATTTCAAGACCCTTTAACTCTCCAGATAAAACTATTTGCTCAGGACTATTATAGTTTGCAACTTCAACAATTCCATATTCCTTAGTTGCTTGTAAAATTGAAGGTATTTTTTCCCTATCTAGTCCTAAGATGGCAGCCATTCCTCCTACTCCCAAGGGGACTGCTTCTTGCATAAACTTGCCCCTCTCTTTTACAACTTTGAGGGCATCTTTAAATTCTAAACTTCCACCCATTACCAAAGAACTGTATTCTCCAAGACTCAATCCTGCCGTATATTCACAGTCTATGCCTTCACTTTCCATGGCCTTTAATATTGCAATACTGGTGGCCAATATGGCTGGCTGTGTGTTTTCAGTTTTTCTTAATTCTTCTTCCGTTCCATTGAAGCAAATTTTCTTTAAATCCATATTTAAGATTTGATTTGCTTCATCAAAAATCTTCTTAGATTCTTTGAACTGTTCATAAAAGTCGCTACCCATTCCCACATATTGGGAACCTTGACCAGGAAATATAAATGCTAATTTATCTTTTCTATCCATTGATACCACCTCTTAAAAAAGCAGAATCCATAGACTTTAAAGTTTTTTCAGCACCTGTTACAATCTCTTCAACTATTTCCTTGCAGGACTTAATATCTTTGATTAATCCAGCTATTTGACCAGACATCAAAGATCCTTGCTCTATATCTCCATCTACTACAGCCAGTCTTAGTCTTCCTACACCTAATAATTCAAGTTCTTCAAAGGAAGCTCCATTTTTCTCTAATTCTAAATATTCCTTTGTAAATCTATTTTTTAAAGCTCTTACAGGATATCCAGTACTTCTCCCAGTTACATGGGCATCTCTGTCCTTAGATTTTACAATGGCTTCTTTATAGTTGTTATGCACCTTGCACTCTGTAGAACAAACAAATCTAGTGCCTATCTGCACTCCTTCTGCTCCCAGGCTTAAGGCTGCTAAAAATCCTCTTCCATCAGCTATACCTCCTGCTGCAATTACAGGAACATTAACTGCATCAACAATCTGAGGTACTAAAGCTAAGGTTGTCAATTCTCCAATATGACCACCTGCCTCGGTTCCTTCAACGATTAAGGCATCCACGCCTTCTCTTTCTAGTCTCACCGCTAAAGACACAGTAGGTACTACAGGTATGATTTTTACATTGTGTTTCTTTAGTATGTCTACATACTTCCCTGGACTTCCTGCACCTGTAGTTACAACAGGAACTCCTTCATCACATACAATACCTACAATATCCTCAGCAAAGGGTGACAGCATCATAATATTTACACCAAAGGGTTTATCTGTCAATTCCTTCAGCTTTCTTATTTCATTCCTTATTACTTCTCCTGGTGCATTTCCTGCCCCAATGATACCTAGGCCTCCTGCCTCTGATACGGCTGCAGCCAATTCATGGGTAGCTACCCAAGCCATGCCCCCTTGTAATATAGGGTATTTGATCTTTAAAAGATCAGTTATCCTAGTATTCCACATTATCTATCTTCCCTCCTACTCCATCTTAACATCATTGAAGCCCAAGTAAGACCTGCACCAAATGCTACTAATAGTACATTATCTCCTTTTTTTATCCTTTTATCCTTGACTGCTTCATCAAGTGCCACTGGAATTGAAGCGGAAGACATATTTCCATATTTGTTTAAATTTACGCAGATCCTATCTCTTTCTAACTGTAATTTTTTAGCAGCTGCATCTATTATTCTTGTATTGGCCTGATGAGGAACTAAAAAATCTAAATCCTCTAAACCTAAGCCTGCCTTGTCTAAGGCGTTCATAGATGCCCTTTCCATGACTCTTACGGCAAATTTAAACACTTCTTTGCCATCCATTTCTATGAAGTGAAGTCTATTTTCTACAGTCTCCATAGTCGCTGGCAATCTAGAGCCGCCTGCCTTTTGTATCAATACTTCTCCATTGGTCCCATCTGCTCCTAATTCAGAAGAAAGTATACCAAAGTTTTCTTCACATTTTTCTAGTACACAAGCTCCTGCACCATCTCCAAATAGAACGCAAGTATTTCTATCTTGCCAATCTACTATTTTCGACAGGCTTTCAGCACCTATTACTAAAACTTTTTTGTATATCTTCGATTTGATGAAACCTTCTCCTACTGTTAATCCATATACAAATCCAGAACATCCTGCGTTTATATCAAATGCCGCCGCTTTAGTCGCCCTTAAGTTCTTCTGCACTATGCAAGCAGTAGAAGGAAAAGGATGGTCAGCTGTTACTGTTGCTACAATAATTAAGTCAATTTCTTCTGGGGACAGTCCTGCATCCTCTATAGCTTTTTTTCCTGCTATAGTTGCAGTGTCAGAAGTGGCCATATTCCCCTCTACAATTCTTCTTTCCTGAATCCCTGTTCTTTCTAAAATCCATTCATTAGATGTATCCACGATTTTTGATAAGTCCTCATTAGTTATAACCTTCTCAGGAACATAGCTACCTACACCAGAAATACCTACATAAATTTTTTCCATTTTCCACCTCCATATTTAATTGTGATTTATTTCTTATTCTCCCCATCTATCACCTCCTTAAAAGTAAGTAAACTTAATGTTTGCAAATTCATTTTCTTTAGTTTATTATTAATATGATATGAATAAAACTTTATGAATTAGTATATATGAATACAAGAAAATAATCAATCATTAATTTTTCACTATAAAAGACTAAAAAGGAGTGTTTTTATGGATAAATTTTTATATATAGAGGAAATAATGGATATTATTCCCCATAGATACCCTTTTCTCTTTGTAGATAAGGTTTCGATAGAAGAAATAGGAATAAAGGGTATAGGATTTAAAAATGTAACTATGAATGAACCTTTTTTTCAAGGTCATTTTCCCCATATGCCAATAATGCCAGGTGTCATAATTGTAGAAGCAATGGCTCAAGTAGGTGCTGTAATCCTATTATCTGATGAAAAGTTTAAAGGAAGAATTCCCTTTTTTGCTGGGATAAATAAGGTTAGATTTAAAAGAAAAGTAGTTCCTGGTGATACTATTAGAATGGAGGTAGTATTAACCAAAATAAGGGGCTCCATAGGAGTTGGTGAAGGAAGAGCTTATGTAGGTGATGAGCTTGCCTGTGAAGGAGAGTTCCTTTTTGCAATCGAATGAATAATAAAAAATGGTGCAATCGCACCATTTTTATTATTCATTTGATATCTCACTTAAAAGCATATTAATTCTTTCTTTTTCTGTGATTATCTTTCCTTTGCTTTCGTCATAGGCATATAGTCCGCCACTTACTAGCCTTGTCTTTAGTTGACCCTTAGCTATTTGTGAACCCTGTAGGTGTGGAGCATCTAATATCCCAATTCTTACTGCTTCTGTTAAGGTTTCTGGATCTGTTAAAGGATCTTCCACATTGGAATTTAAATCCCTTATACTTTCTATGATTATTTGAGCCTCTTCTATTAAAGTATTTTTTCTTTCCAAAACATTTCTATCCTTTGCCATATTTACTGAGCCGAGGAATTCATTTTTTAGTATACCCCTTACTATCATGGCAGACTCTATAATGTCTTCAGCCCTTGCTGCATGATGGGCTTCACAAAAACCTACCACATGATATATATGGGGCTTTATAGCCATAGCCAAATAAGCTGATGCAGCTAATTGGCCCTTTGCTTGATATAAATTGGCTGGAAAACTGGCAAGTCCTGCCCTTGCTTGACGATATACATTGAAATTTTCATCAACAAGGCTTTCTACCAACTCAATCTTTGCCAGCATTTTACCTAAATCCATCTCAGGAGAAATGGATGCTGGAACATTGAACATATATTGAGCGATATAATCTTTTACTCCCATTTTCTTTGCATTGTGAGCTACTATATAAGCTACTGCCACACCTATGGCATCATGAGCATCCCTTAGACTCCAGTGATGGGGGTCATTTA
>Ga0265293_10004241_pt1 | contig 25507 bp, 16 predicted proteins | sample Munlanlewell138R_FD_192505 | JGI IMG/M metagenome (GOLD analysis project Ga0265293, IMG submission 192505) | Leachate microbial communities from a municipal landfill in Southern Ontario, Canada - Leachate well 138R | ecosystem: Engineered > Solid waste > Landfill > Unclassified | place: Canada...
GTTCGGGTGTATACTTGCGTAAGAAGATATAATGGAGAATGATATGGCAAAACAACGGGTCTGTCTTGGACTTGATATCGGTTCGACTACGGTAAAATGCGTCGCCATAAAGCAAGAACAGATACTATTCAGTGATTATAAAAGGCATTTTAGCAACATTGCCGTTGCCGTTAGAACAATGCTTCGCAAAGCGTTTGACGCGCTCTCTGATATAGACGCCTCCGTATGCGTTACGGGTTCGGGGGGGCTGTCCGTCAGCAAGTGGCTGTCTTTGCCCTTTGTGCAGGAGGTTATCGCTTCGGGCGCCGCCGTAAAAACCTTTATACCAAACACCGACGTAGCTATAGAGCTTGGCGGAGAGGACGCCAAAATAACGTACTTTTCCGGCAGCCCCGAACAGAGAATGAACGGCACGTGCGCCGGCGGAACAGGCGCTTTTATAGACCAGATGGCTTCCCTGCTGGAAACCGACGCGGCAGGCCTTGACAAACTGGCCGCGCGGGCGGCGCATACGTACGATATCGCGGCACGCTGCGGCGTTTTCGCAAAAAGTGATATACAGCCTCTTATAAACGAGGGCGCGGCGCGCGAGGATATCGCGGTCTCGGTGCTCAACGCCGTTGTCAGCCAAACTATAAGCGGCCTTGCGTGCGGCCGTCCCATACGGGGAAACATCGCCTTTCTCGGCGGTCCGCTTCATTTCCTCCCGTCACTGAAAAACTGCTTTATTAAAACGCTGGGGCTTTTAGAGCAAAACATAATGAACACACCGTACGCGATGATATTCGTGGCGTCCGGCGCGGCTATAATGGCAAAACAAGAAAATAGCGTAAGCCTTAAACTGCTGCTTGAGCGCGCGGAGCGGATTTCTTCTTTTGAAGGAAAATCCGCATACCTTCCGGCGCTTTTTAAAAGCAAAAAAGAGTATGAGGAGTTTTCCGCGCGTCACGCGTCCGCTAAAGTTCCGCAAATCGATATAAAGCGATGCGAAGGCGCGTGTTTTCTCGGTATAGACGCCGGCTCCACAACAACCAAAGCTGTGCTTTTATCGCGGGAAGGGGAGGTCGCCTATACGCGGTACGGCGCGAACAAAGGACGGCCTCTTGATATAATAAGCCAAATATTAAAGGATATATACGGCCTTTTGCCGGAATGCGCGTATATAGCGTACGCCGCGTCAACCGGATACGGAGAGCATCTTGCGAAAACAGCGTTCTCTCTTGATACCAGCGAGGTGGAAACGGTCGCGCATTATACCGCCGCGAACACATTTAATCCGTATACGGATTTTCTTCTCGATATAGGCGGGCAAGACATGAAATGTATGCGCACGCGCGACGGGGTGATTGACGAGGTTATATTAAACGAGGCCTGCTCGTCCGGCTGCGGTTCTTTTCTTGAAACCTTTGCGGAATCTCTCGGCTGTGATATACACGCGTTTTCCAAACAAGCGCTTTTCGCGAAAAAACCGATAGACCTCGGCAGCCGCTGTACGGTGTTTATGAACTCCAAAGTGCGCCAGGCGCAAAAAGAGGGCGCCACACTTGCGGGAATATCGTCGGGGCTTTCATATTCCGTTGTAAAAAACGCGCTGTATAAAGTGATAAGGCTGAAAAATCCCGACGACCTTGGTCAAAACATTGTGGTGCAGGGCGGAACTTTTTTGAATGACGCCGTTTTGCGCGCATTCGAATTGCTTACCGGACGCAATGTAATACGGCCGCAGATTGCGGAGCTTATGGGCGCGTACGGCGCGGCGCTGATTGCCAAAGACAGATGCCCTTATGGCGCTGTTTCCTCCGTGCTGTCTTTAGACGCTCTCAACTCCATGAAAATGACAGCAACGCATACACGCTGCAAGCGCTGCGAAAATAACTGCCGTTTAACCGTCAATAACTTCGGCGGCGGCCGCCGCTTTATATCCGGCAACCGCTGCGAACGCGCAAACGGGCAAAGCGGAAACGAAAACGATATTCCCGATATGTACGACTATACCTACAAACGGCTGTTTAAATATAAGCCTCTTGAAAAAGACAAGGCGGTTTACGGCGAAATAGGGATACCGCGCGTTCTCGGCATTTATGAAAGCTACCCGTTCTGGCACACTTTTTTTACAGGTCTGTCTTACAGAGTGGTTTTATCGCCCCGCTCGACGCGTGCGGTATATACCGCGGGTTTGGAAAGCATACCGTCCGAATCTTTGTGCTATCCCGCAAAAATTGCTCACGGCGCGGTGCGAAAGCTTATAGACGCCGGTGTTAAAACCATATTCTTTCCATGCGTACCGTATGAAAAGAAGGAACAAAAACGCTCCGCTAACTGCTATAACTGCCCCATAGTCACCTCATATGCGGAAAATATCAAGAATAATATGCCCGAGATTAAGGAAAACGATGTAAATCTGCTTATGCCTTTTCTGCCTATGGATAACGCCTCAAGGCTTTCGCGCAGGCTGGTGCAGGAGTTTCCCCACATACCCGCGTCCAAAGTGCGCCGGGCTGTGCGCGAGGCATGGAAAGAAAAGCTTGCGTTTCAAAGCGATATTAAGCGGCAGGGCGAGGCTATATTAAGCAAGGTCCGTCACGGCGAGCAAAAAGCCGTAATATTGGGGGGGCGCCCTTATCATATCGACCCCGAAATAAACCACGGGCTTTCGTCTATCGTTACGTCCCTTGGGTTTGCCGTGCTTACCGAGCAAAGCGTGGCGCACCTTGGCGAGTACCGCCCTTTGAGAGTTCTTGACCAATGGATGTTCCATACCCGCATATATGCCGCCGCGCATCTTGCCGGACGCACGCAAGGCCTAGAGCTTGTTCAGCTTAATTCCTTCGGCTGCGGGCTTGACGCCGTTGTATCCGACCAGACGCAGGAGATACTTAAGGCTTACGGCAAAATATACACGCTTTTAAAAATAGACGAGATAAGCAATACCGGCGCTATACGAATAAGGCTCCGGTCGTTAGCGGCGGCGGTGTCGGAGCGCGGCAAAAAGCGCCTGCTCGCTTCCATTAAAGATACGGTTATTAAAAAAGCCGTAGAATACAAAAAAGTATTATTTAAAAAATTTATGAAAAAAGAATATACCATACTTTCGCCGCAGATGTCCCCCATTCATTTTGACTTTCTGCACGCGGCGTTTAAATCCTCGGGTTACCGTTTTGAGATACTGCCCTCAGTTGACAGCGCGGCCGTTGAGGAAGGGCTCAAATATGTCAATAACGACGCGTGCTACCCTTCCATACTTGTTACGGGACAGCTTATAGAAGCCGTAAAATCCGGACGGTACAATACCGATAAGCTTGCCTGCATAATTACTCAAACCGGCGGGGGGTGCCGCGCGTCCAACTATATTGGATTTATACGCAAGGCTTTGTACGACGCGGGTTTTCCGCACATACCGGTGATTTCGTTAAATGTCGCGGGGCTAGAGAAACACCCCGGTTTTAAAATTACGCTGCCGCTTTTGCGCCGTGCGATGTTCGGCATGGTTTACGGCGATTTATTAAACAGGCTGACTCTCGCGACGCGGCCTTACGAAAAAAATATTGGCGAGACCGAAGCCGCGTATCAAAAATGGCGCCAAATAACATTATCGGGCATGAAAAAGATACGGTTTAAACGATTTGGGCGCAACATAGCGGATATGGTTGCGGAATTCGACGCAATACCGGTTACCGGAGAGCGAAAACCGGTTATAGGCGTTGTGGGCGAGATACTCGTAAAATATCACCCCACCGCCAATAATCAAATTGTAAGCGTACTGGAAAACGAGGGCGCGGAGGTTAAGGTGCCCGATTTGATTGATTTTCTGCTTTACTGCGCCTACAACACAAACTTCCAGCATGAAAAGCTCGGCCGTTCCAAGCTGAACGCCATATTCGGCAACTTTGCAGTATACATAATCGAAAAATACCGTGCGGTTATGCGCAGGGAGCTGGCCTCAAGCAAGCGTTTTTCCGCTCCCACGTCAATTGAGGATAAAGCCCGCGCGGCGTCGGAGTTCCTTTCCATAGGCAACCAGACGGGAGAAGGTTGGTTTTTAACCGGTGAAATGGCGGAGCTGATAAAGGAAGGCGCCGACGGCATAGTATGCGTGCAGCCGTTTGCGTGCCTGCCGAACCATATTGTAGGAAAGGGAGTTATCCAGCCCATACGCGCACGCTACCCGAACGCCAATATAGTGGCAATAGATTACGACCCGGGCGCGAGCGAGGTAAACCAGCTTAACCGCATAAAGCTTATGATGTCGTTAGCGCACGCAAAAATAAAGGACGGTACGATAAGGGTAAGCTGACGGCGAAACAAACACTATAATAAATACCGCCGGATTACCGCCGCATACCTGATTAAAAAAGCCGGTTTGTTACCAGATAAGCACTTCCCAATCCAATGTATGCCCCTCAACGCTGGTTAGAACGCGTCCGTCCGCCGTCACGCCGATTGTAAAATCGGCGCGGGCGAAGAAGAAGACAACGTCTTTCCAATCAAAAACGCCGCATTGACCGCGATTGTTTTCTCCCGCCGCAAAAAGCTTGCCCGAGCTGTTCTGCGCAACTATGTGTGAACGGGAAGAGCTTACGGACGTTATGTTCGTCCATGTCTCAACTTTGTTCTTAATCTCATCCGAACAAACTCCGCAAATATTCACACTTCCGCCGGCGGTTACAAGTATTGTGCGAAAAGGTCCGCATGACACAGAAGCGATACCGCTTAACACCTCGGGGCGGCATTGCCCGTATTCGTCTTTGCCGGCGGTGAAAGCGTTGCCTTTTTTATCTGCAGCGGCGATATGGTCTTTACCGGCGCTGATTAACACAATATCAGTCCATTCCGACACGTCATCGTATTGCCCGCGCTCGCCGCCCGCGAACACCACTGTACCGTCGCGCTTCAAACCGAATACGGCGTTATCCGACGCGCATAAACCGCGTATATTTGTCCAGTCTGATATGTCGCATTGACCAAAGGCGTTTGAACCGGCGGCAAGCGCCGTCCCGTTGTATACAAGCCCGAAAGTATTAAGTTCTGACGCACACAGCGATACGACGCCGACCCATCCGTCCACGTCACATTGCCCGTAAAAGTTGCTTCCGCCGGCATGAACGCTGCCGTCTGTCGTCAAGTATACTATATGGTTATCGCTTACTGCCAGCGTTGCGGCGCTTTCCGGATCGGCGCACATTAACGCTATTGCCGCCTCCCGCGCGCGTTCGTCAAGCTTAAGTCGGTTCAGCTTTACAACCGCGGCGTAATTATCCCCCGCCGCCGCCTCTATGCACGCCAGCTCATATTCCGCTTTCATTATTCTTGTATCAATGCCGATATCGCCGGAATACGGCTTGATTTTGTCGATTGCTCCGGCATAATCGCTTTCATTAAACAACTTATCCGCCCAAGCCGCGCAGGCATCTCTCGCGCCGTTGTTATTATCTATTTTCAAAAAATAGCTTGCGGCGCTGCCAAAATCCCCATGTTTATAATAATCTTCCGCCATTAGTAAATAACATTCGTTAAGAAGCTCCGGGGAGCCGCCGTCATTAAGCGGAATGAGCAAATCAACCGCGCTTTGATAATCTTTTGATGACATACAGTCGCAGGCCAGCGCGCAGTCTATATCTATTAAATAATCCTTTGAGCCGTTAAAATCACCGAGGCTTACAAAAATCCCTTTCGCTCCGGTTTTATCGCCTATGTTATACAGACATTCTGCAAAAAAATAAGCTAATTCATTATGAAAAAAACATATGCCCGACGAAATTATAATAATAATACCGAAAGATATGACAACCCGCCGAATTCGCGCTTTTAGAAAATCTATCGCCTTTTTTAATACATTTGCCGAATTATTGTCATCGGTTTTTATTTTGGTTTTACTCATTACCTGCTTCCCTTATAAACGGCCTTTTCTTTCACATCCGGCACAAGAAAGCTTCTGCCAAAGAGCAGTAAATCCGGTATCGGACGCTGACGAGTGATAGTATCTTTACCGAGAATACTTTCGGCATTATGAAAATTAACCTGCTCGCCCATTATTATCATCGCCGCGGAGTGTCCGCCGTCAAGATTATATGCCCACTCGCAGCCGTGTGCTATAAAAATCTGCGCATATTCTTTAAATGTAAATTTGTCGCTGGAAACGATGGCTATGTAATGGCCATCTTCAACCTTGCCTATTCCCGCGCGTCTGTTTGGAGGTTTTAAAGGGTGCGTTAAGGCTGATTTTGTGATTTTTCCGTCTTTGACGATTATAGGGCCAAAAGCAAGCGAATCGTCGACGCCCTTTAATAAAAGCTCCTTTGCGGTTGTTGCGCCTTTTGCATAAACCTCCATTTCGCCTGACGGCAATACGGCAAGCGTGTCGGCGTTCTTTTTGTCATAATAAACGTTTCCGTCCCTTATCATTACGCCTTTTTGATTTTTGCCGTGAGAGACATAATCACCCGTTATCGCAAAAACAGCGCCGTATCTGCGGGCGATGATATGGGGCAGTTCGGTTTGACGGGTTTTCGGCTTCATTTTTGCCCAACCGGTATATGCTTTTTCATTATTGCGCAAATAAATATCGGCAACGAAACAGACTTTGTTGTACTCATGCGTTTTTCTTACACATACGGTTAAATCCTTCGAATGATAAACCCAAGGGCCGTTTGAAATATCCGGTTCGTAAAATTCCTCCGTATCTTCAAAAAGAAAATCCGCGGACGATTCCGCTAAGGCGGCCGCCGGAAACAACGGCAAAAACGCAATATATACAACCAGAAACAGTATCAGTTTTTTCATGTCCTTTCCGCCTTAAACGAAGTGGAACAATATACATAATTATATTTGACATATGCGAACTTTACAATATATACTTTTCATAAACGAAACATTATTGACATTAATATATATTTTTTATATGAAACGATAGCGGCTTTATAGAAAAGAGGATACAAGCGTGAAAAAAATTATTGCTGTTATTCTAGTATTTTTATTTTTGCCGGTAATATCTTTTGCCAAAGAGCCTGAAACAATATCCTTTCTTATAAGCGGCAAAAGCGCATCGAAGCTTACAGATAACAAAATCAACACATATATTTCCTTCCCGCCGGAAGAACGCATTACAATAAGCTGCTTGGGATATTGCGCTATTATGCTCAAATGGTACAAACCGGCAGCTTACAGCGTCGAGTTCTTTGACTCGTATGAGAAAAAAATAGGCTTTGAAGACTATGATAACGGCATTTTAAACCAGTATATAAAGCTTCGAAACACGGCGAAAATTAATATCTGTCTGCCGCTTGGCGGAAGCCTTTCAGACATAATAATGCTAAGCGGCGGCGATGAGAACAGCGACACTCAAATATGGGACGAGCCTTATAATAAAGCGGATGTTTTGGTTATATCAGCCCATCCCGACGACGAATATCTCTATATGGGAGGAACGATTCCGTACTGTACCGAAAACGGCTTACAGGTTACCGTAGCCTGGATGTCGCATCAAAAACGGTTAAGGCAGGATGAAGCGTTAGCCGCGCTTTGGGCAATGGGGGTTGGCCACTATCCCGAATTTGTCGGTTTCCCTGACAAGCTGTCAAGGAACTATAAGGACGGCGCAAAAATATGGGGAGGCGAGAATGCTGTGCTTAGCGCAATAGTAAAACTGTATCGCAAGTATAAACCCGAGGTAGTCGTTACGCATGATTTGAAAGGAGAATATGGCCACGGAGCGCATATGATAACCGCCGCCATGGCTTTAAAGGCAGCCGCCGCGGCCGCGGATGAAACGCAATTCACACAATCGGCGCGGGAATACGGAGCGTGGCAAATAAAGAAACTCTATTTGCATTTGTACCATGAAAACAAAATTATAATGGACTGGAATCGGCCTCTTGAGGCTTTTGGCGGCAAAACAGCTTTGGATATGGCAAAGGCAGGATACTCGTATCATAAATCGCAGCATGTCTGGAATTTTCATGTTTCGGACACATCCAGATATTCATGCGCCAAATTCGGCCTGGCCTTCACTGCTGTCGGTCTTGATATCGAAAAGAATGATTTCTTAGAGAATATACCGGTAAACAGCCTGTCGAATTATGTTCAACCAAAGCCCGAACCGACAATTGAGTCGGCAATCGAACCGGTGTTTGAATCGAAAGCCGTGCCGACGCAGAAGTCGCCCCCTATTATTTCAGCCGAACCGGCGCGGCAGACATCGCCGGATTTACCGAATAATTCCGTCCCCATAATAATGCTTGTTAGCGCGGTGTTGTTTCTGACAGCTATTGTTATTTTAATTTGGTTTAATCGAAAAGCTAAACGATAATTTTTGCGGCGCTATTCGTCTTTTCCGCCGGATTCCATATTCTCGCGCAGGTCCACAACAACGCTGCGGAAAGGGTCCTGCCCTTCGCTGTAGGTAAAAACATTCTCGTCGTCCTGCAGCGTGGCATGAAGAATGCGCCTTTCATAAGGGTTCATAGGCTCAAGCACAACCCGCTTGCCGCTTTTTTGCACTTTGTCCGACAGCCGCGCCGCAAGCCTTTTAAGGGTGTCTTCGCGCTTTTTGCGGTAATGCTCCGTGTCAAGCATAACCTTTATATATTCCTCTTTACCGCTGTTTACAACAAGGCTGGTTAAGTACTGCAGAGCGTCCAGCGTCTCCCCTCTGCGGCCTATAAGCATTCCCATACCGCGGCCGGATAAATCAATTTTAAGTATTCCGTCCTCGGTTTTAGACAGAAGCTTAACCCCAAGCCCCATATGCTCAAATAACCCAAGCAGAAACTTTTCGGCGTCATTGGCAGGCTCCTGCGGTACAAAATCCGCGTCCGGTTCGGGAAAGCTAAATTGCTCCCTGCTCCTTCCCCGTCCGCCGTCGCGCCTCTGATATCCGCCCTGTCGCGCGCCGTTATATCTGCCGCCGTTATGCGTCCTGCGTCCGCGCGGTCTGTATTCATCACGGCCGTCACTTTGCGCGCCCTTAAAATACTGTTCATGCTCCGCGACGTGTGCGGCGATTGAATCGTTTATATCCGCCTCCGTTTTTTTGGTAAGCCTAACCTTCGCGCTCTTAAAAAGCGCGCCGCCTTCGTCAACAATTTCTATTTTAACCTCGTCAATGGACAGGTCCATTTTAAGAAGACCGCTGAATACGGCCTCGTCAACCGTTTTACCCTTACTTTCTAAAAAATCCATCAGGTGGCCTCCTCTATAATGCCCTGCCTTTTCTTCTCATCGCGCTTTTTATATATTAAGTTGACTATCAAAGTTTGAGCCAGCGCGTATAAGTTGGCAAACAGCCAGTATATCGCGAAAGCGGTATTGGAAATTGCGCAGATATATACCGAGAAAATGGGGAAAAACCAGAGCATGAATTTACCCTGACCCGCCGCGCCCGTTTGCGACGCCGTCAGTTTCGTCTGCACAAAAAGCGACACGCCCGCCAATATCGGAAGTATAAACCAGCCGTTATTAAAGCCTACAAGATCGTTCGAAGTTATAATGCTTTCCGCGAAGCCCGAATAAGCGGCTCCCTGCTGAAGGGCGTTTTGTATGGGATTAAAATCCACAAGGTTCGCCATGTTAAGCATGTGCAAAGACTGGGGAGATATGTGCTGCGCGTTGGACTGCACAAAGTTTGTAAATTCAACCGCGCTTGGCAGTATGCTCGAGAACCCCGAATCCGGCTGCCAGAAGTTATGAACCCAAAGCCAGCTTGGAAGCGAATACGCGCTTTCGCCGAGATTTTGCGCGTTAAGCATAAAGGAAACCGTTTGTTCTGCCGCCAGCACGCGCATAGCGGCGAAAAACGCAAAGAATATAGGCAGCGTCAGCAGCATGGGCAAACAGCCCGCCAAAGGCTTAACGCCCTCCTTTTTAAACAGCTCCTGCTGCTTTTTTTGCAGCATCTGCGGGTTGTTTGAATAACGCTTTTTCAGCGAATCAATTTTAGGCTGTATAAGCGCCATCTTGCGCGAGCTTTTTTTCTGTTTTAAGTCCAGCGGCAGTATAAGCACCCTTATTGCCACGGTTACTATTATAATAGCCACCGAATAGTTCTGCACAAGACTAAAAACCCACCTTAGAACCGTTGCAAAAAAATCAGATATAAATTCCAATTTATAAATCCTCCATTTCTAATAACCGCGTTACGGAACAGGGTCGAACCCGCCCTTGCACAGGGGGTTGCAGCGAACCAAGCGTAAAACCGCAAGCCCCGCGCCCTTGAACGCGCCGTGCTTCTCAACCGCTTGCAGCGCGTAATCGGAACAGGAAGGCGTAAACCTGCAGCATTGTCCTGTATATGGAGATATCGCCCTTTTATAAAACCATATTATCGCTATAATAACACGTTTCATTTTATAATCAGCCCCGCTTTATTAAGCAGTTTTAAGACAGACCTTTGTATTTCCTGATAATCGATATGTTTTGCCTTCTCTCTCGGGGTAAATATAAGAAGGCAATTCCGCGACACATTATCCAGCGCCGAAAAGAAAGCCTCTTTCATCCTGCGCTTAATTTTGTTGCGCTGCACACTGTTGCCAAGCTTTCTGGAAACAGAAAAACCCACCTTTAAATGCGAAGTTTTAGTGGGTACATATATTAGCACCATATAACTGTCCGAAACGGATCTGCCTTTTCTGTATACATATTTGAATTCTTTGTTGCGCCTTAGCGAATATTCGCGCCTCAATGCTTTCCTTCCGTCCAAAAGGTACCGATTTATGGTTTCTCAAAAAAATGCCGAAATATCGGCATATCGTCTTACGCAGAAAGATTTTTTCTTCCCTTTGCCCGTCTGCGCTTTAAAACGTTTCTGCCGGCTTTGGTTTTCATTCTTTTGCGAAAACCATGCTCCGCTTTACGCTGCCTTTTCTTGGGCTGCAGTGTCATCTTCATTTTGGCCGTTGCCCCTCTTTCATATACTAAAAAGCCGATGCCGGCTTATTTATCTGCAAGACGGGTATATTATATTGAAAGAGCATGATATTGTCAACCGTACACATTCCAAAAAATCACCGTCAAAATTTAAGGCGCGCCGCCATATTTATGGAATGGCATGGTTTTCGTAATATATACAAATGTATTTTGGCGCTATTGACAAGTTTAGAAATACCGAATTAGAATGAACGTAATATGCTTATAAAACAATTTAACGACAGCGGGAGGGCATAATGATAGATTACCATGTACACTCGTCATTCTCGGCCGATTGCGAAGCTCCTATGATAAATATGGCGCGGGCGGCGAGGGATTTAAAAATAACCGAGCTTTGTTTTACGGAGCATGTCGATATTGACGCGCCCGGCGAAAAAGTCTTTGTAGCGGATCTTGCGGCTTACAGGGCGGAATTTCTTAAAGTTCAAAGCGCCTTTCCAAATCTTAATATGCGTTTTGGCGTTGAGGCCGGGCTGTGGCCTGACGTTTTTAAGCAAACTCAAGCGCTGCTTGAGGGTCATCCTCTTGATTATGTTATAGGCTCGCAGCATTTGATATTTGGATTAGACCCGTACCACAATGAAATATGGAAACGGTATTCACAGCGCGAGATATACGACGAATATTTGCGTATAAGCATGGTTTGCGCCGCTTCCTTCGATTACTACGACGTTTTCGGTCATTTAGGGTACGTCGGCAAGTTCTGCCCTTACAACGATAAGCTTTTAGCCTTTTCCTCGTACACGGACGCGATTGACGAGCTGCTTAAAACGCTTGTCCGCAAAGGCAAAGGGCTGGAGGTTAACACCAGCGGTCTTGTTATGACGCCGTCCACTATGCCCGAAACGCGTATTATAGAGCGTTTTAAGCAGCTCGGAGGAGAAATAATAACCATAGGCTCGGACGCGCACCGGGAGAGCGCGGTAGGCTACGCCGTTCCGGATACGCTGCGCAAGCTTAAGGCCGTCGGTTTTCGATATGTATGCGCTTTCGACAACCGCAAACCGCGTTTTTTGCCCATACCGTAAGCCGCCGGTTTCATTGACAGCCGCAGCCCTTATGTTATAATTAAGCGCGATAAGGTGTATATAATGCAAAGATTTAAGCCGGCTCAGATTATCATTTTTGGCTTTTTATCGCTTATACTTTTAGGCACTGTATTGCTGTCTCTTCCTATATCCGCCAAGCCGGGCAGGCAGCTTGGCTTTTTGGACAATCTGTTTACGTCAACCTCCGCCGTTTGCATTACCGGCCTGTCCGTCGCGGATATAGGCTTAACGTTTAGCCTGTTCGGGCAAATAGTTATACTTTTTTTGATTCAGGCGGGCGGTCTTGGCGTTATGACTGTTATGTCTCTCGTTTTTGTGCTTTTGGGCAAGCGCATAACGCTTAGCGAACGCATGATAATAAAAGAGGCGCTGAACGAATTTAATCTTTCGGGCGTTGTGCGCATGGTTTTAAGGATAATAAAATACACCGTCTTTTTCGAGCTTGCCGGCGCCGCCGTTCTTGCCATACGGTTTGTTCCGCTTCTGGGGCTAAAAGGAGTGTTCTACAGTGTGTTCCATTCAGTTTCCGCGTTCTGCAACGCCGGCTTTGATTTGATGGGACCCGTATCGGGCGAGTTTTCCGGTTTATCCATGTTCGCGTCCGACCCCGTGGTGATATTCACTCTTTCCGCTCTTATAATTCTTGGCGGTTTGGGCTTCGCGGTTATCGCGGACATTTTCGGAATCGGCAACCGGCGCAGGCGCCAAAAACTGTGCCGATATACAAAGCTCGTGCTTGCTGCAAACGCCGTGCTTTTAGTGTTAGGGCTTGCCACCGTTTTTTCATTCGAGCTTGGCAATCCGCGAACGCTCGGAGCCCTTGATACCGGCGGCAAGATTATAAGCGGAATATTCCAGGCAATAACGCCGCGCACAGCGGGTTTTTCCACGCTTGACCAAGGCGCGCTTTTATCCGCAACACGCTTTGTTGTTATAATATTGATGTTTATAGGCGCGTCTCCCGCCGGAACAGGCGGCGGCATAAAAACTACTACGGTCGCCATAGTAACGCTGTTCGCGTTCTCCGGTATAAAAAAGTCGCAGGATGTCAATATTTTTGGCAGACGGCTTGCGTTCGACACGGTAAGACGGGCGCTGTCTATAATGGTTCTCGCGCTGCTGTTTGTGCTTATTGTCTGTTTTGCCGTTATAGGCATAGAGGGACTGCGGCAGGAAGCGCTGTTCTCAACTCAAAACATTGTATTTGAGGTCGTCTCGGCGTTCGGAACCGTCGGCATCTCGGCGGGCATAACGCCGCTTCTTTGCACGGCAAGCCGTGTTATTATAATAATTACGATGTTTGTCGGCAGAATCGGTCTTATGACGCTAGTATTCGGGCTTTCCAGCCGTTCGGAAAAACCCGCGGATTTAAGATATCCCAAAGAAAGGTTTATGGTAGGCTGACAATGAAATATAAGCAATACATAGTGATAGGAATGGGGCGGTTCGGTCAAAGCGTCGCGAAAAGCCTGCACAATTTAGGCCAGGATGTGCTGGCTGTTGACAGCGACGAGGCGCTTATAGATTCTATAGCCCCGTATGTCACGCACGCCGTAAAAACAAATGCGATGGACGAGAATTCCCTCACGGCTCTCGGTATAGGCAATTTTGATGTCGCCGTTGTTACAATGGGCACCGATATACAGTCCAGTATTCTTATTACTATGCTGTGTAAGGAAATGGGCGTTAAATACGTTTTGGCGAAGGCGCAAAACGATTTGCACAGAAAGGTTTTAGAGCGCATCGGCGCGGATAAGGTTGTTTTCCCCGAGCGCGATATGGGGCAGCGCGTGGCGCATAACCTTGTGGCTTCTAACGTGTTTGATTATGTTGAGATAACGGACGACTTAAGTATGCTGGATATTGCCGCAACAAATGATTGGATAGGCAAAGACCTTGCGGGGTTAAATTTTCGCCAGAAATACGGCGTTAATGTTATAGCCATAAAAAAGAAAGGCGCGCCGTTGAACGCTTCCCCTTACGGCGGCGATGTTATCGAAAGGGGCGACGTGTTGTTTGTTGTGGGCGGAAAAGACAGTATATCAAAGTTCGAGTCTAAATGCGGGCTTTTGTAATAAACAACAACGGCACGGTATATTCGTACCGCACCGCTGTGTTTTCGTAAAGCTTTCATTTCCGCTTGTTGCTGCTTCTTCCATTTTGGGCTGTAACGGTAACCCCGTGTACAAGACTCTGGCAATACGCGGCAGCCGGCAACGCCGCCCAGCTTCTTAAAAAACCCTTTTGCGCATCATCCAATGCGCTTTATCGTTCTGCCTTACCTTCAATACACGCGCAAAGCGCGTATTTTAAAGCCATCCCGTTTTATAGGCCGCGCGAATACCATTTTGGGTTGGCCATATATGCGTCAAATCCGGCTCTACGGTATTATGATTTGCTTTATTTAAAAAAATTAAACTAGTTTTTTAAGCGAATTTTTTTAACACGAAAAACCTTCCGCGAAGCCGCCGTCCACGCGCTCCCGCCTTCGAGGGCAATGACCCGCCTATGCTCCGAAGGGGTATTAGAAACCTATACGAAAACCCATGGGAAATGCTGCGCAGTTTCAGAAGGGAGGGGGTATTCTTATAAATATCTTTGCAATACACCATCTTTCGCTATTTTCAGTTCGCCCAATTTTTCCTGCATAACCTTTATTTCAGCTTCAATTTCCTCGATTTTAGCAACAATTTCTTGTTGTTTGTCCAGAGGGGGCAGAGGAATATCTATACCCTTTATTGTGTCTAATGCCAACTCAATTTGACCGCTTTGCCCATTTGCCATAGCTTCAATAGTCTTAAACCCAATGTTAGCAAGTGAATAAAGCACATATTTGGGTAATGCAACGCTTTGATTTAGCCTCACAACAGTAACATGACTATCAACAACATACTTGCCAGTTAAATCAAATAAAGTAACACGACCAGCAGTCCCAACGCCTGTGGAATTGATAAGAATATCGCCTTTTTCAAGATTTCGTTCATCGGACACAAAAGTATCAGCCATATAAAATTTTTGTGAAAAGTCGAAATTTTGATAACCTCGTGCCTGTCCAGATTTAATAATCTGTATTTCAGAAGAACCGTATTTCGCGGACTTTCCTCTTTTGATCATATTAGCCATATCACCTATACGGCGTGTTTTAAAAGAAAAGTAAGCGGGGTTAGTAAGCTGTTTTTGAGCAATTTCTCGTTTTTGGGCACAAGAAGTTTCCTCGGCTTCGATGCCCTCAATTTCCAAAACGATTTTCCATTGTATATCAAGCGGAGGGAGGGGAATTTTGATGGCGGATAAACTAGCATTAAGATTATTAATATTTGCGCCGGCACTCTCTTGGCTGATGATATTTCTGAATTGGTTAGAAGACAAAACAGTCCAAAGGTATTTCATGCTAATATTATCAGTGCGGCGGCGTAGGATACCCATAAAACCGCCAGCAAAATATTCGGTATCGGCGACAATATACGCGCTTTTACCAACGTGATTCCTGCTCCCGCTTGAAAAACAAATGAAGATATCATCTCTCTGCAACTTTTTTGTATTATCAATTGCAAAATCGTCTTTTAAAAACACTTTTTTAACCACTTTAAAGTTACCGTCATTGGTCACATTGTCAGCGGTTAAAATGACATTGTTTGTTTCATCATAAACTTGGTCTTCTTTTGAATAGGTAACGCCTTTTATAATTTGCACTAATTCGCCTAATCGAATCAAAGGAAAAGACGATATAAATTTTATCTTATTGTGCAAGTTCACAGTCTTATCGAACTTATTTGATCCATAGTTAATAAACCCACTCATGCGCCCATAAGACACATTGTTAGCCAAGCTCTCATCAACACTAATCGTCTTGCCCAAGAAAGCGTTATAGATATAGCTATTTGCCTTTTGCGGATTCAACAAATCTCCATTTTCATCAAACAGCTTTGTACCGTTAGGCAGAGGCTTAATACCCTCATGACCGCGCCGTTCGCTGAACTCATAGCCTAAGAAATTCTTTCCTTCCTGCTTTTGCCCTGTTTTGATTAAAACAATATTTTGAGCATATGTAAGCAGAAAATAAAGCATTTTTTCCTTTTCAAGCATAACCGCTTTGGCATAAACATCATCACCAAAGAATTTTTTGTAATCAGAATACAATTCATGTTTCTGCATAGCAACGCTTGCTTTACCGCTGATGAAAGAAATATAATCAGCAAAAGCAAGGTCATCATATGCGTTGGCAACATACTTTGAAAAGGCGTTTTCAATGCCCAAGACGGTAACGTCTTTTAGATTAGATACAAATATACTAATCGCTTTTTCGATGGCTATAAAATCGTTGTCCGAGCGACGTTTAAGAAACAGTACAACTGTATTTGTCCCTGTTTTCATGAATGTGCCAGAGCCCAATTCTACAATGGCTTTTACTTTAAAATACCTAAACAGTATCTCTCGCGCTTTGGAATGAATACCCCCGTTGGACAGAATTGAACTTGGCAGAATCACGCCTGCCCAACCGCCAACCTTTAAAAGCTGTTTCATGCGCTCGATAAACAGGCACTCAATCTCGGAACTGTTGTCAGTAATATTATTATATAGCTCAAAACTTTCTTCACCGTATTTAAGCGTACTCTTAAAAGCCTCCACGGAATATGGGGGGTTGGAAATCAATATGTCGAACTGCCCGTTGTTTTTTCTGTCATAGGGCTGAGTTTGCCGCAAAAGATTCCGGTATTCCTCGGTCTTCCCAAAATTGTCTAATCCATTCGCCCAAATAATATTGGCCTCGCCATCGCCGTTAAAAAATGCGCTAACCTTTGTTGTTTTTACAAGGCGATTGTCTAAATCAATCCCGTAAACCGTATCCTTCGCCCAAAGGAATTTTGTTAAGCCTTTCCACGACTCAATCTTATTCCTAACATCGGGCAAAGCTGCTGACACATCAATCTTACTATCAATCACAGTTTGCATTTGATCCATATACTCGGTCAAGAAGTGCCCACTGCCGCAGGCATAATCCATCACAGCAGGAAGGACATTACGCTCTCTGTTATCAATTTTACTTTGCATAAACTCCTTTAATGGCAATGAAGAAATAATGAACCGAGTGATAGGAACGGGAGTAAAAAATTGCCCTGCTTCTTGCTTCATGCTGTCATTGAGCAGCGATTCAAAGAAGTTTCCCAAAAACTCATGCTTTTGCTCATATCTGAATTTATAAACTTGAAGAAGCTCAACGATTTCGCGGACAATTTTGGCGTTGAGCTTAAATGTTTTCTCGTCCAAAACTTCAACAAAGGCAAAGTTAGGGCTTTTCTTTAATCGGGCGTCTTGGAACATATCCATAAGCTGCTGTTTTTGAGTTGGGTTATCAATCCCCTCTAACGCCTTTGTTACCTCTTCTTCAGAATGGTCAATTACCTTGATTTCAAGAAAACGCCACATACCATCCTTGTAGAGGTCGTTGAGACGCATTTGTAGACTCTCATCGGTATCGGTCTCCAGCCATTGAAATTCAAGCTCGTCAGTAGGATTTTTATTCTCATCTATGATTTTGCAAACAAATAGATTCAACAGCTTATTAAAAGCGTTAGGCTTGTCGGAAATAGCATTATGACGCAAAATCTCCATAATTTGATTGTAGATTTTTCCACTGTCTTCTTGTTTGAGATTATTAAGCATTCCATATGTAAGCACCTTTGGCTTAATATCATAGGGCGTGGCATATGCCTCAAAGATACCGTTGTCTTTGAAATTCTTGTTCCAGTAATCATGAATATCCTTAGCGCTTGACAAATCACGCCAAGATTTCTCAACCAAAATAATGTTATTTCGGTATTCAATTTTTCTCCTATCGAGACGCGAAGCGTACAGACAAAGGAACTTTGCGGCTCTGTCCTGTTGATAGTATGAAAAAATCTGTCCGCCTTCTTTTAGGGTCTTGGCAGACTCTTTTTCAAACTCGTTTCCCCAAGTTTTGCACTCAATCATCAAAAATGGAGCGGTATCATTTTCGCTATAAACAAGAATATCTAATTTCCCTTTAAGGTTGCGGCCCAAAGGATATTTCTTTTCAAGCTCAAGCTTTTCGGGACGATATCCTTTTAATAACAAGCGGTCAACGCATTCAAGTACTACGAAATTCTCGGGTTTTTCAAGGTTGCTGGTAGTCAAATCACCAAGCCGAATACGCTTGTCAGCCTGAACACTTTGATGGGCATATTCAATTTTTAGCTTGTCGATATCAACAAAAATGGGGTAATTATTGTGGGCGGCATAGCGCTTTTCAAAAACACCACTAGTGCCGTCTTGAGGAGCAAAGCCTAATTCGACAATCAGTTTTTTCACATAGTCGATATTCATTTTAACTTGGCTCCTTCCTTTTCGTTGGAAGTCGCGGCAAGGTAGGCGTTAATATCCGAGAGTTATATTCTATATATTCGCCGACCCAGTGAAGCAACGAGTTATGTTAGAATCCCATCATACAACGAATATACTACCACCAGTTTACATTTATCATTGTGGCACAAGATGTGGGATATGTAAAGAGGAATTTAAACATATTTAAAGAGTTTTAACGGAATCTGCGGTAATTTAAACATTTCTAAAACATCCAAGAACATTAGACTATTTATATCATCATAACAAAATGCACCGTCATATCCCTAATAACAGCTTTAAAGACTTATTAAATACATGCTTTAACATATTAGATAATCTCTTCACTTACTTAATTTTAACTGTTCATTATAGATCTTACTCTAATTTGTCATACCATACCTCCTGCTTTTATACAACACTTCCTGCTTCAACAAAACCCTTCTAGCCTCTCCTAGCCAAAGCCGTCCGCGCCTTCACCTGGCTTCGGCGCGCCGTGCGGATATTCTGACGCCCGTGATGGCGGTTTTAATATCTGCGCCCCCAATGTCCCAAAAAACCCGCTAAGCAAAGCCTTGTCTGCGCACCTTAATATTGCTATAATGTAAACCGATATTCCGCTAAAGGAGATTCTTATATTGAAACGGCTTACAAGCGAAAAGCTCAGGCAGCTTTTTTTAGATTTTTTTGCGGGCAAAGGCCACGCGATAATACCATCCGCGTCGCTTATACCGGAGAACGACCCTACCGTGCTTTTTACCACCGCGGGAATGCACCCTTTGGTACCGTACCTTTTGGGCGCTAAACACCCCGAAGGCGCGCGGTTGGCCAACGCGCAAAAATGCGTGCGCACAGGCGACATTGACGAAGTGGGCGATTCGTCCCACTGCACATTTTTCGAAATGCTCGGTAACTGGTCTTTAGGCGACTACTTTAAAAAAGAAGCCATAGAATACAGCTATGAATTCCTAACCTCGGACAAATGGCTTGGCATAGACAAAAACAGGCTGTACTTTAGCTGTTTTGCCGGCGATAGCGACGCTCCGCGCGACACCGAATCGGCGGACATATGGAAAAGCCTCGGCGTTGACGAAAGCCATATATTCTTTTTTGATAAAAAACACAACTGGTGGGGTCCCGCGGGACAAAGCGGCCCTTGCGGCCCCGACACCGAAATGTTCGTTGACACAGGCGCGCCAAAATGCGGCGAAAACTGCGACCCGTCGTGTCCGTGCGGAAAATATCTGGAAATCTGGAACGACGTTTTCATGCAATACAACAAAACCGCCGACGGCGGGTTTGAACCGCTTGAGCAGAAAAATGTCGACACGGGCATGGGCCTTGACAGAACTGTCGCAATACTTCAGGGCAAATCCACAGTATACGAGACCGACCTTTTTGCGCCCTTGCTTGAGAAAATAAGCGAGCTTTCCGGCAAGGATTACGGCGGCGATAACGAAACCGCCCGCGCGTTTAGAATAATAGCCGACCACGTTCGATGCGCCGCTTTTATTTTGGGAGACGAGAAAGCCGTAACGCCCTCCAACGTAGACCAGGGCTATGTGCTGCGCCGTCTTATTCGCCGCGCCGTCAGGTACTCTTTGCGGCTTGGTATAGAACGCATGTCGCTTGGCAAAATAGCTTTAACCGTAATAGACATATACAAAGACGCGTATCCGGAGCTTTCCCGCAACCGGCAGCGCATAATAAACGAACTTAACCTTGAAGAAGAGCGTTTCTCGCGTACAATAACGCAAGGCCTAAAAGAATTTGAAAAGCTTCAATCGCGGCTTGAGTCCGGCGTGATATCCGGCACGGACGCTTTTCATCTGTACGACACCTTCGGCTTCCCTCTTGAGTTTACGCTGGAACTGGCTCTTGAAAACGGGCTTGAGGTAGACACGGACGGCTTTAAGGAAGCCTTCGCGCAGCACCAGAAAATCTCGGGTGCAGGAGCGCAGCAGCGCTTTAAAGGCGGCCTTGCCGATACGGGGCAAGCCACGGCGCGGCTGCATACGGCAACGCACCTTATGCACGAGGCGCTGCGCCGCGTTTTGGGCGAAGAAGTCGAGCAGCGCGGCAGCAATATAACCGCCGAACGCCTTCGTTTCGATTTCGCGTTCTCCCGCAAAGTGGAGCGGGAAGAGCTTGACGAGGTGCAGAGGCTTGTAAACGAGGCGATAAAGGCCGGTCTTGACGTAACATGCGAGGAAATGAGCGTTGAGCAGGCCAAGGAGCAGGGCGCGATAGGCGTTTTCGAATCCAAATACGGCAGCGTTGTAAAGGTATACTCGGCGGGAGACTTTTCAAAAGAAATATGCGGCGGTCCGCACGCCACAAACACGCGGGAGCTTGGCGGCTTTAAAATACAAAAGGAGCAATCAAGCTCCGCGGGAGTGCGGCGCATAAAAGCGGTGCTTATAAACGAATAGAAGTTTTAAGCGGCAGTACGCGTTCCATACCGCCGCTTAAAAACCATTATCAATACGGATTCATAAACATCTGCGTCCAGTAAAGAGTGCCGTTGGCGGCCTTGGCGACGCCTATGCCAATGTTCGTGTACGCCTGCGAGAGTATGTTTGCCTTGTGCCCCGCCGAATTCATCCATGTGCGCATAACTTCTTCCGCGGTCCTTTGCCCGTAGGCGATATTCTCTCCCGCCGCGCTGAACCTAAGACCGAATTTTTGCATCATCTGAAACGGCGAACCGTACGTCGGCGACTGGTGCGCAAAATAACCTTTGTCTATCATATCCTGGCTTTTAAACCTCGCGACGCGGGAAAGCTCCGCGTTAAGCTTTAAAAGCGGCAGACCGCGATTTAAGCGCTCCTTGTTTACTATTTCGAATACCTGCTGCTCATGGCTTTGAAGCGACTTCGCATCGGGTATTATAACAGTCTGCCCTACATATATCTTGGAGAAATCCGTTATGTTCGAGTTAGCTTTTTGCAGCTCCGCAAGGCTTATCTGATACTTGTTAGCGATGCCCCACATGGTATCGCCGCGCTGAACCGTATATCTTAAAAGCTTGGTTGACGGAATCGTTATTTTTTGCCCCGCGAATATAACCGACGGGTTTTTTATGACAGGGTTTGCCGTAAGCAGCTCGTTTACCGTTACACCGTTTGTCTTCGCGATTTTATAGAGCGTATCTCCCGGTTTTACAGTATACGTGCTGTCTGCAAACACCGTCTGGATTGTCAGGACACTTAGAGCCAAAACTATAATAACTACTTTTTTCAGCATCTTTTTCATCTTTTTGTTCTTCTTTCTGCTAAATATATTATTAATCAGCTTTATTTTGTGTATAAACGCGCATTAATATTTACATACCCGCTCTCACATGCTAAAGTAATAAAAAGACCGTTTCTTTGGAGGTATGGTGATGAGTCAGCCTATTTATGTGAAAATCAAAGAAATGATATTAAATCAAATTGAAAACGGCGTACTTGGGCCGGGGGACAAGCTTGCGTCTGAAAGGGCGCTGGCGGAAGAGCATGGTCTATCGCGCATGACCGTGCGGCAGGCGCTGACCGATCTTGTAAATTCGGGCGCTCTTTATCGCGAACAGGGGCGCGGCACTTTCGTTTCGGCAAGAAAAATGCAGCAGCGCAACATTTCAAGCTTTTCGGAAACGGTGCGGCTGCGCGGCTTTGAGCCTTCCACCCGCGTTATGGAATTCCAGACATTTACTCCGCCCGACAGTATAGCGAAAAGGCTTATGACCGGCGGCGAGGTTTACAGGGCGATGCGCATAAGGTTCGCGGACGAAACACCCGTTGCGGTTGAAGAGGTTTTTCTGCCGGCGCACATTTGCCCCGGTCTTGAAAAAAGCGCTCTCTTAGGTTCGCTGTACAACCTTTTAACCGACACTTACGGTCACAAGATTGGCAGTGCGGACTGCTCAATATCAACGCTTTTGCCGGGCGCGCGCTTTCAGGAATACCTTAACGTTGCGCGGCAAACGCCTTTGCTTAGAGTGAACAGTTTGTATTTCCTGGCGAGCGGCGGAACTTTATATTACGAGCGCGCTATATACCGCACCGATATGTACGAATACAACGTCCGCATAGCCACACAGCCGGTGTAACTCCCCGCGCCGCATACGTTTCAAGCATAAAAAAAGGGTTTAGCGCAACCGTCCCGCAAGACGAAGCCTTTGGCCCTTTTCGGTATTATAGTTCCCAAAGTACAAAAAGAATCAAACCGTTTTATTTATCGCCGTTCTCTTCGCAAAAGGTACGGTAAATCGCTTTTATTGCGCGTTCAAAATCGCGCTCATCCACACCTACTATAATATTAATCTCGCTTGAACCCTGGTCAATCATGCGTATGTTTATATTGCTTTCCGCAAGCGCCGTGAAAAGCCGCGCCGCGACTCCAACCTTTCGTATCATGCCTCTGCCTACCGTCGCTATAACGGCAAGTCCCCGGAATACTTCCAAAGAATCGGGCTCGCACATCTTATATACATCGTCGAGAAGCTGCGCCTGCTTACCCTCTATTTCGCTGTCGGCAAGCACTATACCCAAAGTATCTATACCGGAGGGCATATGCTCAAACCGAATATTGTTTTCCTCGAGAGCCGTCAATATCCTTCGCCCGAAACCAAGCTCGGTGTTCATATTCGCCTTTTCAACGGCGATTACGGTAAAACCCTTTTTGCCGGCAATACCAGTAATAACGTCAGTATCGTTATCGCTCACATTAGGCACTATAAGCGTGCCAGGGTTTTCAGGGTCGTTAGTATTTTTTATATTAATAGGTATGTTTGCCTTAAACACGGGGAAAACGGCGTCCTCATGCAGAACGGTGGCGCCCATATAAGAGAGCTCCCTTAATTCCCTGTAAGTGATTTTGCGTATCACCTTAGGATTGTCCACTATGCGCGGGTCTGCCATAAGCACGCCCGAAACGTCCGTCCAGTTTTCATAAACATCCGCGCGCGCAGCCCTCGCCACAATAGCGCCCGTAATATCCGAGCCTCCGCGCGAGAACGTCTTAATCCGCCCGTCGGGCATACTGCCGTAAAAACCGGGTATCACAGCCTTGCGGTAGCTTCGCAGGCGTCCGCGCATTACGGTTCGGGTTTTCTCCGGCTCGTATTTCCCGTCGGCGCCGAAAAATATACATTCCGCGGGGTCTATAAAATCAAACCCCAAAAACTCCGCGAGCAATATGCCGCTTAAATATTCGCCGCGGCTTACCGTATAATCGGCTCCGGCGCCGCCTTTTACGTTTTCGGCAATTTCATTAAGATGCGCTTTTATGTCAACGCGCAAGCCCAATTCGTCCTTAAGCGAAGAAAAACGCTCGCTTATTTTATTGAAAACGACAGCCGCGTCGCCGCTGTCAGCCGCCGTCGCGGCATGATACGCATACAAAAGGTCGGTAACCTTAGTATCGGCGGAATAGCGCTTGCCGGGCGCGGACGGTATTATATACACGCGATGTTTATCGGACTGAACTATTTTTTTAACCTTATTGAACTGGGTTGCGTCCGAAAGCGAGCTGCCGCCGAATTTACAGACCTTCATTCCTTATCACGCTTCCTGCGCGCCTTCTTTTCCCTGCGTCCCCGGCGCGCTCTTGAGCCGGACGTATCTTCCTGTTCGACGAACTTGGTTTCATCGTCTTCTATATATTCCGGCTGAACGTATTGCTCTTCTTCCGGCCGGTCGTACCGCTGTTCGCTCTCCCCGGCAATACCCTCGTGCTCCGCCTGCTCGCCGCCTTGGTCCTCGTCACCGGCGTTATCCGCGTCAACAAGCAGCCGGCACTCGTAATAATAACGCTTCTCCATGGCCGCGCCGAGAGAAAATGACTTTCGGGGAAGAACGCCGTATTTTATCACCATATTGAAAAGATTCTCCTTGGCTACAGGCTCCATAACGAATCCCAAGCTGGCGTGCTCCTGCGCCAAAGTACGGAATTCATCGTCCCCGTGTATGTAATCCACCTTCGCCCTCGGCATCTCTTTACAAAGCTTATCAAGCGCGTCGGTAAGCGTTTTAATAACCAGCTCGTGGCGCGGCTTTCCGATTTCTATATATCCTTTGGACATTTTTGATTCAAAACGTATAGCCTGCGTGCCCGGCTTGGCATTACCCTTGGTGCCCCTCGTATACATCATGTGAGCTTCCTGGCCTGTTTTATTAAGTATGCCGACCAGCGAACGCAAAGCGCCCGGCACATCGACATTAAACAAAACGCGGTGAATAGGATACACGTTAACGCCGTGGTCGTAAAGATTGACTACCTCCACAAGCGCGTACCGCAGCGGGCTTGTCTCCAATTCCTCATTATCCATCGACGCCTTTTTAGTTTCCCAAATCTGCTTTGCCGAAGCAAGGGAATGGTTGCCGTCGCCCACCGCAAAAAGCATATTATCTTTGGCCTTGCGTTCGAGAGCAATCAGCGAGTCTGTTAAGCCTTCGAGTATATCCTTATCCTCGACAAACCAGCCTTCAATATGGCCGCCGTCCTGCATAAGCGATGTGCTGTAGATTTTCGCCAGTCTCTCTTTGGCTTCATATACCGGCCCCAGCACGGTGTCGGCGGGGTCGTTAATGAGAAGAACGGCGTGCGGGCATTCTATAACCGCGTCCTGCCGCAGCGCCACCCGTATAGGTATGCGCTCGGATACCGTCTCCTCGCTCGCCCTTATAAGCGGCATTTTAGTAAAATCGGTGTCATATTGTTCAAGGTCTATCGCAAGCACAAGCCCCACGCGCGTTCCGTTCGGCGTTTCCCTTTCCGTAAGTATAACGCCTTCCGGAAGGCAGACAAGAACCCCGTCCTCAATATAATTGCGCATTGTCTGTTTCGCGTGCGCAATCCTCTCGGGAACGTCCTGCATATCTATATACGCCTCGGGTACTATTATATGAAAAGTGGACGGCGCTCCGCCTACTATCCTTTGCGTCTTTATCCAAAAATCCTCATTAGAGGTAAACTGATCACACGCGATTACCGACCATTTTTGTTTGTTTACTTTTTTTTCAGGAATCAATATCTGCGGAAAATATATCCCGGCCTGTTGAGTCTTGTCCATTTATATGACCATTCCTTTCTGCGAAAGGCACAAAACATAATGAAACGTGCGCTTTCGCCGTTGTTTTGTTGTATTATGTCAGTGGGGTTGCCGTCACACTACACAGCACGTGGAGGTGAGTAGG